>Ga0049094_10000316_pt1 | contig 8822 bp, 5 predicted proteins | sample WorMetexBAHAMAS2_FD_55033 | JGI IMG/M metagenome (GOLD analysis project Ga0049094, IMG submission 55033) | Marine gutless worms symbiont microbial communities from Max Planck institute for Marine Microbiology, Germany - Inanidrilus exumae... | ecosystem: Host-associated > Annelida > Digestive... | reverse complement strand
GATTTTAAGGATTTTCAATAAATTTCGCTGACATTAAATCAAAAATGGGGTCCTGCAGCAAAACTGCACAGGTTTGGGTTTGCAAAAAATGGATTTTTGAATTCTACACAAAATTCTGAGTTAGAATGCATATTCAAACCTTTTGGCCTCTCTCATGTGAATAAAAGTGTCTGAGCTCTTGGTCTATAAGGCATCCACGGAGGATAACGTCGACTCGAGTAGTCAGTAGCGTAACCAGGGGGTGGCGGTCGTGGCGGCCGCCGGGGGTGAGACGCCTTTAATCAGTGTCTCACCCCAGGCGATTATGTGCACAAATGGTATCGAATATTCTTTAAAAATTACTGGGATTTCAATCGCGGCTGTATGATAGTTACCAAGAGCAATATTCGGCCAATATAGCCGTTACGGTAATTATCGCCGTCCTGCACATCACTGAATGTGACGTCATTATTGAGCCGCCATTGCAGTTGTTTGTTTTGATTCGTGCGGAAATATAATATTGATTACGGTAATTACTTAAATGGCTGAGCCACCGTTTAAGCAGTTGCGACTGTCTAATTTCTTCTTTTCCATGTCGAATGCTAGCGACGACGATCATCAGGATCAGAACGATAGTACCGGTAATCGGCAAGCTGATACTCGAAATAGCAGTAGGACTACTGTCTATGAGGCATCATCGTCAGCAGAAGGTTTGCTGCAGGAAGGTGCGTCTACTCATTCTACTGCCGCTACCGCGTCCGCATCTGCAACAGCTACGTCAAGCGATCGTCCAAGTTTCAATCACGTCGCCGCAACACCCATTGACATTGGAGTGGTTATTGGGAAAATTCGTTCTGCAGAACATGTGTCTGATTTTGAGTTGCGTCAGTGTTTGGAGAATCGCTGGTCGCCTACCACGAAGGAGCAATTTCCCTTCTCGATGAAAGGACCCGAACGTCGGTACCTGAACACAAATCATTTACAGAATTACAGCTGGCTCGCTGTTAGTCGAGTAGGGGAATTTGCTGGCGCATGGTGTTCGTTTTGTGCTCTGTTTTCCACGAATGACCGTGCTGGAAATCACGGCAGTGCGAGGCTTTTTGCCTTAGTACGTTCACCACTGAATAACTTTGGTCGGCTTACTGGCAAGGAAGGAACACTAGCAGTCCATGCAGCGAATTCCTACCACATTTTCTGTGCTCAAAGAGCAAACGAGTTCTTAATGCGCAGCAGTTTTGGGTGCAGGAGACAAAGTATTAGACGATCACTGTCTCCAGTCAGCTAAAAATGCACAGTATACCAGCCCTAAGATACAGAACGAAATACTGGATGTAGCTTTACAGATTGTCAGGGCACGCGTTGTTCAGCAGGCAAGACAAGCTGTATGTTGGTCTTTGTTGGCAGACGAGACCATGGATGGTGCCAAGCGTGAACTGATGGTTGTCGTTTTGCGTTATGTTACTGCCAGCGCCAATGCAAAGATTGAAATACACGAGCAGCCAGTTTACTTGTTTGACGCCTTGCGAGCGGTGACTTCTGCTGTGGAGGAAACTACATCTGGCGAGGTGCGCTTAACTGGGGCAAATATTGCTGCATTGTTAACAGACAGATGCCAGGAGTTGGGCCTCGACTTATCCAAGTGTGTCGGTCAAGGGTACGATGGAGCCTCGAATCTGAGCAGTGCTGCAGTCGGAGCAGCGGCAGTGTTTCAGAAAGGTGCGCCCCTTGCAACGTATTATGCACACGTTTAACCTTTGCGCATCTCAGTCAGTAAACGTAACATATGTGCGAAACTGCCTTGATAAAGTCCGTGAGTTAGCATCATTCTTTAGTACCAGTGCCAAACGACATCTTCTGCTTGATACAGTTATCTTTCAGTCTGCTGACACATCATCATCTTCCTTCAAGCAGTTGTGCACCACTCGTTTCATTGAAAGACACGACGCCATTATTACAGCACTGGATCTTTTACCTCTTGCACAGCAGGCTTTGCAGAAAATGACAACATGGGAGTCCAGAGATGCCAGGTCAAATGCAGTTAACTTGCTGAACAGCATTAGTAAGTTTGACTTTATCGTTACACTACAGGCACTGGCGAAGATGTCTGCTCTGATGATTGGTGTTTCTCGTGCCCTTCAGCGGCCTGGTATTGACATTATACAGGCTCTTTCCGATGTAGCTTTGGTAGAGCGTGCCATGAACGCTATGAGAGATGATGCAGACACGGAGTTTTCGACCATATTCAAGAAGGCAGCTGCACTTGCCGAACAGATGGATGTTCAAATCGGGAAACCACGCACTGCATCTCGGTCTGTATTCAGACCGCATGCAGCTGATGACCATGATTGTGACGTCGAAACATTTTTTCGCGTAAATATGTTTCTGCCATTGATTGAAGGAGTGTCTGGGCATCTGCGTGACCGCTTTGGCATGGCACAACGCAACAGCCTCGTTCTTAGCCATCTAATTCCTGCATATGTGTGCAACGCCAATTATGAAGATATCCTGCCGGCGATTGCCAAATACAATACATTGATTTCCAGTCGTATTGAAATGGAGTGCGAATTTACCTTGTGGAAAGTGCAGTGGACTGAAAGGCAACAGTTGCCATTGGCAAGCGAGATATCGACAGCTGCAGCTGCATTGGAACACTGTTCACCACTGACACTGCCCAACATCCGCGCACTGTTGACCATTCTAGCCACACTACCAGTGACGACTGCGGAAGCCGAACGTGTCTTTTCAAAGGTCGAACGAACAGCAACTGCAGCTCGTGCTCATATAACCGAAGACCGCTTGGAAGCATTAGTTATGCTAAGCGCGCACAGAGACAAAACACCGAGCGTCGAGGAGGTCGTGGACACTTTCGCTTCTTGCAAGGCACGCAGAGTTGACTTCTTGCTTTAAAGACTCACTTTACTATGTATGTTATCTTAATGTATGATTATGTATGCTTTTGACCTTTCATTTTCAGTACTATACTGTATCTGCAATTCTGCATTCTATCATTGTAGTTGTAAACTGTAAAGTATATATTCTACAAACTGATCGATCATCATAAAAAATGATTCTAAGAATTACCCACTTTTCAATTTTACAGTCCTTTTAGTAGTAGGCCAGTGACTGAGTGACAATGCCTTGAAATGCGAAAGGTCCGACCGTCTACAGAAACCGCCACCCCCGAGACGAAATCCTGGTTACGCCCCTGGTGGAAACCAACCAGTAGCTCAGAGATGAAATTATTTCTTGCCATAACGATGCTAATAAGTGTTGTGTGCAAGCCATCTCTTGACATGTACAGGTCAAAGTCATCCCTATTTGAGATGCCGGCCTTTGGATCTTTGCTCACCAGAATAGATACAGTCTGATCTTGAAGTTTCTTCACTTCAGTGATAACGACGCCATGCCCATCAAGACTGATCCAGATTACGATCGATTATACAAAATAAGAGCAGTTTATGACTTACTGTCATCTACTTACATGGAAGCATACACTCCAGGACGAGAAGTTTGTACTGATGAAGGCATGATTCACTGGTTTGGACATGGATTTCGCACCTAACTTCCTAACAAACGTGCTAAATATAGAATGAAGGTGTACAAACTGTGTGAGGACTCAGGTTACACTAACAAATTCAAATTACACACTGGAGAGACTCGAGCAGCAGGGGAAAACGAGGAACACGGCACACTGCAGCACTTAGTGCTGGCTCTGATGACTGGGCTGTTGAATGAAGGACGTGTCTTGTACGTGGAAATCTACTACAACAGTCCAGTTCTGCTCTGTCAGCAGCAAACACATGTAGTGGGACCACTGCGTATGAATCAACAGGGCGTGCCAAATGAACTGACTGAACTCAAGTTGAAGCCTGGTGATGTCCAGTTTCGTATTTGTCATCCAATCACAATATTAGTGTGGCACGACAAACACAATGTGAATATGATCTCTACACTGCACAACGCTTCAATGCAAGTGGCTCCAGGAGGCAAACTCAATCGTCAGACCGGACAGCCAGTCTCTAAACCAACAGCAGTTCTGGAATACAATAAACATTATGGGATCGGTTGACAAGTCTGATCAGATGGTCCTTGTAAATAGTTCAGTACGAAAAACGCTGAAGTGGACCAAGAAATTATTTTTCCATATGCTGAATCTCTCAGTGCCAAATGCTTACATGCAAAAATGTGAAGAAAATTAAGCATCTGAGTTTATGAAAGAACTGATACAAGTAACAGCATTGAAGGTGCCATCACAAGACCAGCTAGACCAGGACACTACAGTGGAGACAGCTCCAGCGTACTTCGTCTCGAGTTCAGTAGATCCAAGCACTGGTCAGTCCTTATTCCAACGACAGGCAAGAAGAATACTCACAGACGTGACTGTGTTGTCTGCAAGTCTCGTCAAGGCCAAGGCACAGGCAAAGAAGGCGGGGAGGCTCAATAACATAGGCAAAGGGCATGATTTTGAATGGGGTACAGCAACTGCAAATAGGAAGACTGTGTAAAGCCATATATAACGCAGACATAGTCCAGGTTAGATCTAACTAAAGATCTGTAGATGGTTACAAGAATACCTTGATCTGAACCCCACGACATAGGGACATAAGAAATTGAGAGCTCCAGAGCATTTATTTTTCAGTAGCAAAAATAAGGTAAAAACGAAAGCCTTGATAAAAAAATTATGATAAATAATCTTACTTCGTGTCTGACTATGATTGGATTACCATCCAGAGAAAGCTGCGGATTGGGGTTAAGTTTATGCGGACAGCAAAAGTGTGAAGTAAAAAATTAAAACCCATTAGTGTTGGCCCAGTCATGTAACTAATTTAGACATAGCCATAGACGTTTCCCTATAATATGGATATATTTACAGCGGTAACAGATGAGAAACACACGACATAAAGGGAACATCCAACGTCAGAGTACAGAGATTCGACTATTGAGTTAATTTTCAAACAGAAGTGAGTAACAGATAAGATGCTTCCGTCACGAATACCCGTTTCCTGTTCAAAGTAACATCCTCCATATATCACTTGAAACTTCCTGTCACAGAAAAGCTGGCTATGAAGCGTGGAAGTCTATCTTGCAAACCAGCCTCATGTACGTCTGTCAAGATGTCATACTTCCAAGTTGTATCATATGCTTCTTCTACATCAAAAAATAGCAGTAACGTGTAGCTTCTGAATAAAAACCTCTCTTACAAAAGATGTAAGCACACGAGCTGGCCTGAAGTGTTTTGACATTTACGGAATCTACTTTGTGTGGCATTAATAAACTTGTTTCTTTCTGACTGACCACGACTTAGCAAACACAGTTGGCAACAGCAACAAGATGGTAACTGGATGGGTTGTTTTCGCCTGGTTTTGGCATTGGAACAAAGTGGAAAGTAGGACAGAACAGCAATCAATCAGCAACAGTCTCTCACATGACAAATTCATCTGGCCTTCACAACAGGATGTGGTATTTAGTGGCTCGCGGAACTCGGCTGATAACCAGTCGGCCGTCATAGCTGAGTGATGCGTAGATCCACGGATCGGCACAGCTCCACTCGACGGCATAGACGCTGTCTTCATGTTCCTCACAGACAGTGACCACACCATCAGCCAGCACCGTCTCTTGTCCCCTAACATCCACAAACAAATCACTCATTCCCACTGCTTTCCATTCTAGTCTTATTTGCATTCCGCATCACATACCGTTTTTTGACCCACATTTACAGATCATAGTCAAATCTGGCATGGTATAGTATACCTTGAATTCCTTCTCTCATGTGAAATTTGACCCAGATTAGGAGCCCCCAAAGTTGAAAATATGACAAAACCTGCAGCTATTTGTTGGTCGTTTTTCGACTGATGTGGACAATGATATATATATCAATCAAGCTTTAATTTGGCATTAAAGCATATACAAATTTAGGAGTGGGGTATACGTGCCAGCTTAGCAGCAGCTTGGCATGCTTAAAGTTTATAGTTCATCTTGATATTAATATCAATATGCAGGGCTGACAGATTACATGTCACAGTCACAAAAAGTGCCTATTTTGTAGTTAAGTAATTCTCTATGGTAACAGTTTAACGTTAATTTGCATCAGTTTTTTAAGATTTAACAGATTAATTGTTAATGATGTTAACTTTTACGTTAATGGATTAATAATTAATGAAGTTACATTTTGGATTAACTGTAACCACTTGATGTTGAATGTTGACTTACCAGGTTGTCCAAAACAGAGGTTGTTAAACAAGCATTGTTGTTGTTGTTGTTTTCCCATCAAATGGTCTACGATGTGCTGATGTGCCAAAAAAGAATTTACATACTCACCGACTCAGTCACTTGTGACTTCATGTGGATTTTGGGAGTGAATTACAGTTACTGCAGTGAAATAAACATTGTACCAGCAACTGGCAGCTAGTAAGGAAATGATCTGTAAAATGGAACATAATTGCTTAGCAATAACTTCAGGAACGGTCTTCCTATTTGCAAATGCTGTACCCCATTCAAAATCATGCCCTTTGCAACAGTGTGACAATTTCGAATCCAGTCAGCTAAATTCAAAACTGGTTTCTGATACCACAGACAGTAACTTAGGTCTTGAACGTTGTTCAAGTTTGCAAATGACACATGAAATCAGCAGCTAGATGTATGTATTTACTTCTTGTCGCTTTCATCTTCGTTGTCGTCTTCAGGATCATCATCGAGCAAATGACCATATGGCTCCGACGAGATAGAAGCGACATTGTTTAGAATAACTCGGCTGTCACTGCTCGATGTTAGCACAAGCTGGTCATGAAAATGATTGTAGCGTACTGTCCACACCCTACAGTATGCGACGACAGATGTAACATAATGCACACACATCCGTCACACATCAAGTACAGATAGCACTATTACCAAACACAATGTTTAAGGTGCTGTTGCCATCATAGCATAACCATAGTGATAGGTCACTTATCAATACCACCACCATCGCTACTATCACTATGACGGCCTGCACGGGCACAAAAAAATCGATTTTAAATATTTCGCCAAAGCTATGGTTAAAATAAAAAGATGGAAACAAACCAGTGAGAATGGTCTGACAGAACCATTACTGGGTCGCCGACATTTCGAATGTCCCAGAATTTTGACAAGCAATCGTCACCGCAGCTAGCCAAGTAATACTGTCGGTTTGGATTGAAGTCGAGGTCACGAACTAACTGGCCGTGTGCACCGTCAATGCAGTATGCCTGTCTGCAATGCATCAAGTACATATAGCATGTTTATAACAATAGCAGTATTACCATATTATACCTTCAGTGCTTCGAAATGGTTGGGTGTCATGAAGAGCATCCAGCCACTGGATGATGAGGTGGTGATGGTTATCTGTCTGGAGCAAAGTGCATGTGATCTGTATATGGTCCAGCTGATGCCACTGCCACCTCATTATCTCTTGCTTCACTAAATCCAGAACGGTTTACCTTTCCGGCACCAGCTTACCCCGGTTTACCTAAAAAGGCCACATGATGTATCAAAGATGACGACTATTTGGCCAAATTCTAATTTCTACACACAATACTGTTTCACTAGATAAGTTTACTATATTACCAAACTTATAATAAAAATAACTCTGCAAATATAATCTGTAGTTGTAACATTTGTATGAAGACTAGATGGCTGTATTGTGTTGAATGAACAGTTGAACACAATACAGTATTCGCCTCGAAGCATTCCGCTATATGCAACAGGTGTTTCCCTGGGCCCGCCAGAGTCCTTGACGCAAACGGCATCTCGATCGCTTCAGCCGTTTTTGCAGGGCTCACTAGGCGACAGACTAACTGACAGACCGACACACCACGCTACTCGGTCAATAACTATAGGCAGAGCGCACAGTGGAGAAGCCAAACTCTGTTATTGTATATGGCTACAATAAGTATTTATTGGAGCAATCAACTCGACAGATCGGATCAACTTCAGCAATCAGCAGCTATATTCATACATGCATACATACANATAAATTTATATNGCGCCAAAATTGTAGAAATGAACCAGAGGCGCTGGCGCAGGGTGACTATACATTAAAAGCAGATTGGAAGAAGTGTGACTTTAGTTGACGCTTGAACACTGAGTCTGTCAATAGAGCGAATACGTTCAGGTAGAGTTCCAGGTTAACGGTGCGGAAACAGAAAAGGAGCGTGAGCAGACGTGACTTGTAACACCCATTGGTATTGCTAGAAGATACGTGTTGGAGTAACGTAGAGTTCGCGCTGGAACATAAGGAGAGATTAGCTCAGACAAGCTGTAAGACTAGATGGGTTGCAGTGTGTCTAGAGACGCACTGCAATATAGGCTTGAAGAGAGCGTTTCCCACCGGCATACTCAACAACAATGGTGCCGGGAAGATACAAAATGCATTTACAGTGATGCCAGAGAGCAGAATTCGGTGACGATAGATCACGCAGATCATGGGGACAAAAAAACAATATAACATTGCATTAAAAGTACAATGCAAACATATCAAAGAACGAAATTACCAGCAATAAATACAGACAAATACACCACAGACATGAGATGTACTGGGCCCATACCACATGAGTCCTAGATCACATATCACAGAGCAAGTCAATAAGAAAGAATCATGTGAAAAGCTTGTAGCTAACTGCAATGTTCGCAGGTCCCAGCCACGAATACATGTGTCATTGGCTGTGGCAATCTGGACACAATTGTGATGCGGGTTCCAACGACCAGTTGTGAACCGAGGCTGTGACTTGCCTTCTAACGAAGTCTCTGACACCATCTTCACAACACAGGAGCACCAATAAAACTAAANAAAATCATTCAGAGTCTAAACTGTGAAATTAGTTTTATTT
>Ga0049094_10000315_pt1 | contig 8835 bp, 6 predicted proteins | sample WorMetexBAHAMAS2_FD_55033 | JGI IMG/M metagenome (GOLD analysis project Ga0049094, IMG submission 55033) | Marine gutless worms symbiont microbial communities from Max Planck institute for Marine Microbiology, Germany - Inanidrilus exumae... | ecosystem: Host-associated > Annelida > Digestive... | reverse complement strand
GTGTGTGTGTGTGTGTGTGTGTGTGTGTGTGCATGCAGATAAATCTAGACTCAAAGACGCGAGAGGAGACAGCCGTGAAGATGGTTTCACCAGACCGCATGACGTTTGAAGTTGCACAGAAACGCATTCAGGCGCTAATGGCAAAAGACTCGTACCCGCGATTCCTGCGTTCAGAGTTTTACCGGCACCAGCTGGCCCAGTTCAAACTGTCTCCGACGTTAACGGCGGCGACTTGATGTCTTGTTGTGTTGTTGTTGGTTAGTTTTTGGCATTGTATCTGTTGAACGTGCTTCTCCGTTGCCATCGTAGTCTTTTAAGTGTATCGGCTTCTTAGACTTCTGGGACCAGTGTCCTGTTTGTATATGTATGAGCCAAGCGTTTTTCTGACTGAAGTGTTTGATAAATTAGGCATTTTCTGAAGTGCCCATATCAGAAGTAAGTTCCCTTGGGGCCCTAGATACCTTATCAATGCCTGCCAGCACATAGCCCTGTGGGCTTACTGGTTTGAGTTTAGAGCCTGAGGTATGCCCATAAATCCAATTATGCCGAGGCAACTTTCAAAATTAATACAGCAAAGGCTTTAAAGGTATTGATGTTATTATGTATGTATTTGTTGTTGTGTATAGCTTAGGATTGATGTTACAGCAGAAAACGCTGTTCAAACAGTCAGTTTGGTTTCATTTACCAATTATTTCTTTGGTATCACATGGGCATTGGGGTTGGGACCCCTGGAGGTCGGAGGCATATCCTAGTTGTAACCCTTGTATCTGTGCTGTTGACTGTGCTAAGTTTTATTTAGTATTGTTTGTTATCCAGGGGCCCAATTCACAGACATTATCTTAAGATATGTCCTAAGACATGTCTTAGGACATGAGTTAAGATGTCATAAGATCATATTATGATATGTCTTATGTCAGTTCACAAAAATGGCAACTGTTTTGTGAATTGGTCATAATATTTTCTCGTAAGAAATGTGTTAAATATTGTCACTCATAAGATCGTTTGTGAATCGGGCCCCAGGTCACGTGTACCAGTGACAGGGTTAGCTATGTGTGATTGAGAGTGGGCGTTTTTTGTGTTTTTTATTTGTACAAGTTTGTTGATTCCACAGCTTGATTTGCCCATATGTTACACCCCAGTGTCGGCCAGCATTAGCATTGCAGTGCGAAAGACAGACATAATAATTTGAACAGATGAATTAAGTGTAACTGACGTAGGTGAAGTTGATACACTGCATGGTGGCTGGGCATCACTTAGTCAGATACTGTTGCTGTTGGTTAGCTTGTGTCAGTTTTGCTAAATGTCTTGTTACAAGATGTCACTTGCACTGTCATATAATTTCTGCAGATCTCTTGGACTCCACGGCGCTGTCTAGATGCTTTTATTGTCGTTATTATTATTATTATTAGGCCACATCGCATGCATTGCATAAGATGTGGGCTATTGCTATTGATGGAGTAGCATGGTCGGTCTGTACCATTTTGGGAGCTGACTTTGGTGGGCCCAAGGAACCATGTACTAGATGGGGTCCAGATCCCAAAGGAAAGGGGCAATTTTGGGGTTGTCTGGCCCATTGAAAAGCATTGGGAGACTGCTGCAGTGTGTGCAAAACATGGCTGGACTGATCAAGATGCCTTTAGGGGCTAACTTGTGGGTCCAAAGAACCATGTATCAGATGGGATCAGGGTTTGATGAATCCATTCACCGCCATGGGGCATGAGAAGTTGGCGATTTTGTCACATGGGTGAGCCCTGCGAAATGGCTAAACTATTGAGATGTCGTTTGGGGAGAGCTGACTTATGTGGGCCCAAGGAACCGTGGATGAGGTCAAGGTTGGATGAGTCCGTTTGCCACCACGATGGTTGACAAGTCAGTGGTTTGGGTCCACGGATGAGCTGTACAAAATGGCTGAACAGTTCGAATGGCGTTTGTAAGTTGACTCATGTGGCCCAAGAAACGATGTATCAGATGGCATCAAGGTGGGATGAATCTATTCACTACCGGGAGGGGTGACACGGCGGCACTGCGGCCTTTCCTTACAATTCTTTGATCGCTTGTCATTACTATTGTTAGGTTACTGAGTGACAGTGATCACATTTCTGTGTATCATCTGCCATTTTATTGCTGTTTGCAATACTTTTGGTGGTGTGTAAAATATTAAGTTTGTTTATGGTTTATGTGTTGTTTGTTGGTCGTTTGTTGTTTCTGATTTGTTGAGTTTTACGAATCGTTGAAATCGTTTATACTTATCAAGACTCCATGAGGATACGATACGATACAGGATGGTGCAAAGCACAAAGTGACGGAATTTGTTATGTGTTCTTTGTCTGATTCTGAGATGAACAGTAGACATGCTCTTTGAAATTAATAACAGTTAAATAAATAGGTATGATTTGTGGCATTCTTAAATACCAGTGGCCTCTGCACGACCACTGCCTGCATTGCTTTGGCAAAGCAAGAAGATTTTGTTAATGATGAAATGTTTAGAATTTGTCATTCTTTTTCTCTGAGCCGGAATATTCAAAAGGTTGTGGGTTGGATTTTTACTAAATTTGAGGTACAGGGAACAGTTTATTAGATTTTGGACATAGCCACCAAAATCAGGTTCTGCTCCCCTTTCAGTTTTGTTACCATGAGAAAAGCCGAAACTGCTGCAGATATCAAAGTGATGTCGGTACCATTTTAAGGCTTTTAGAATTATGTATGAATATGAAAATTAGTAGTGACTTTCAAATGACCTTGAAAGCAAGGAGACAGCTGAAACTCTGAAGCTGTGTCTGGTTATTGGGTGAATCATGCTGGTCAGAAGTTGCTGTACTGTATTAGAAGGGGTATGTCTACTGTAACCTTACTGAAAATTCGGGGTTCTGACATTTGCATCCGACTGGTATTGTAAACAGTGAGACAGAGGCACTGTGTTGATACCAAGCACTGGACTTTGTTTACAGCAGATGTTATTCACTGTCACAGACAGAGATGCTGTTGTCATCAGAGTATTGATCTTGCATCACAGTTTTGGCTTTGTGTTATGTAGTTGGTCGCAAGTGCCAAATAGCATGACGTAATTATGTGTTTATGTGAATGTGTTGTACTATTTGTAAGTAAATTAGTAATTTCTTCTGAGTGCAGGAATGTTTTTTAGGCTTGATGGAAGTGTGTTGTCTGAGCACCTATATAGTTTTTACACTGTTCAGTGTCTGTCAGATGTTACTGCATCATGAATTGTTCCCCCGCACTGATGGCAGTCTACCACGGAGCTATGGCTTTCACAGGAGTTTGTCTGTCTCTTTATCTCCAAAAACGATGCAGATAGGATCACCAAACTTGACACACAAATGTTCTACAATGAGTCCCGGATTGTCATTTATTTTGCGGTCAGAGGTCTAGGTCATGAATCTAAGAAACAGTGCCGTGCCCTGTCTGTTTTCCATACGATGTTTCTCTTGTCTGTTTATCCATACAATGTCTCGAAAACCGATGCAGTTTGAATCACCAATAGACATGTTCCACGGTGAATCTTGGATACCTGTTTATTTTGGGGTCAAAGGCACTGTCAAGGTCATGAGGCACAAAAAACAGTCTGTATCGGTCTTCGGATGGGATGCAATGTTGCCTGTTGCTGAGTACATAAGCTGTGTTGGGTTTTCCCCAATGCAATGCCCCACTATACAAGCCATGCTAGTGACATTGGGTTTTCCCTGCATCACTTCCTCGTGGCTGGTGCTGCTGCCAACTGTTGGTTTCCATGCATGGAGTTTTTCAGAGTCAGCAAGTGGCAAAAACATTGCCGGCGTGGGTCATGCCACTCTTGTGAGTGCTGCCTTCTTTTAATTTTCATAACATTACTTATGCTACTGTAGATCTTTGTTGTTTTAGAATTCATATCATTAATTAATGTCCGCGCTCAGCTGATTCAGCAGATTACCTCGTTTTGAATAGCTATATCTTAGTTTTATTGCCACATGTTTTGCTATGCTCCGTATTTTAAATTTTGGTGCATTTCATTAACTTTGCATTGGGATGCTTACGGTCAAAATTTGCAACATAAAAACCCATTTTATGTGGATATTTTTATTTTTGCTGCTGCATCGTTCTGTTGTTGATGATGATGATTAGTGTGGATTATTTTACTGATAGAAGTGGCATCTGACATGTAAAATGCCTCAGTGATACCTGGACAGCGTTTTATATTTTTGTCGGAACAGGCCTAGCCTGGCTAGTCAATGGACCTGTGATAATGGGCGGGCAATACAAAGAGTCTGATGGTAATATTGATTGTAGTTGTGTGCTGTAATGCAAGTCATTGTTGGAACAACGACTGCATATAGACAGACGTATATTAGTTGTAGGAACTGTAGTTTACTGATCACCAGACGTCAGTCACTGTTATCGGCAACTGCACATATTAACGTATGAACACTGGCCATTGTGGCAATAACCGGCGTGTGATATTCTCTGTTCTGGCTGTTGTCGGTCGGTAGATATCGGTGCTGGATTGAAGTAGTAGTGAGTACCATGTCAGCAGTGGCATGCTGGCTTGAATGTCCAGTAATGTGCCAATAGAAAGACGTGTGCATCTGTATAGTGTTATGTAGATTTGTCTTTATAGTGAATGCTGGTGCACTTCAAGGTGGGATAAACCATGACAATTAAAGAGAGGATTATGAAGTGGTGAGAAAAGTTGTGGTAGTGCTGCCGGGATGAAGTAGGGGCATATTGATAGTCGAGTGCTAGAATTGGGGTGCGATAACGATATGGGAAACGGAACACCAAACTTTACCAGTTTAATGTAAAAAAATGTTGTTCTGATAGCAGTCGTTTGAGTTCGTTGGAGTGTATTGACATCATGGGTGTTTCTTTTCATACTGAAATGCACTCTGTTTTACTACAAAACGTTAAAATTTGATGGGATGGAGGGTGCAGGTCTTGTACCATGGGTGGGAGGTCCCTGGGACGCTTATTTTGGTTTTACCTAAGACAAGCATTCCGAAGCCAGACCAACACACAAAAATATTATGCAACAACAGTTGTTAGGCATTCATATATTATAGGAACTAAAGAACAGCAATTACACAAGATATCACATTGAACTAATAGATAGATCTTGTGGTGGTTGGTTAGTTTCCACTCGTTGTAGGTGCTAGCATAATTACTTTAATGAGCTTCCCCTATCCTTTCCCATTTTGGGTCATTGCTGAACAAAAAGGCAATGATGTCGGGAGGTAACTGTATCGTTGGCCATCCTTAACCTGGCAGAACTAAATCTCCACCCAGGACCTTGTCCCTGATATAGCTTATTTTTCTGCTGAAAGGGGATGCTATGTCCCAACCAACCTTATTAACATTTAATGCTTGATCTTGCACGTATAATATTCCTGTTTTGAATAGCCTTTTTTCTGTTTCTGACTTGTTTTTTGTTGTTGTGCATTTGGTCTTTTTTACGTTTTTTGACAGCAACATACAAGAGTTGATTAGCAGTGTTGTTAGTGACGGAATTCTGATTTTAAAACTCAAAGACTTTAAAATTTGCAGAAGTTGGTAAATGTACAAAAATGAACTTATGATTTATTAGTGCATTAAAGGCACTGTGATGGTGTGCTATATAAATAAAATTGATACTATTGGCCCACAATCACTATTGCCATCAGAGTGAAGAATTGATGGCTTGTTACAGCATATTTTAGTAAGCATATTCTAGTCCTAATTTATGCCGTGACTTTTGGTATATTTTCTCCTGTCGCTTGGCATTGAAGGGCTGACGTGAAAGGAGCAACACCCTTTCCATCAAGTGTCCACTAGTGGATATGGAGAGGGTGAGCCCAGTTGGCCTGTTCTGCCTGGTTGAGGATGGTGCTTTTGGCTTCGTTGAGGGCTTTGCCACTGTTGATTGTGCGAGAGGAGCGGAACCTGTACCACGTGTCCCCATATGCTGTCATCCGTGACAGGTTGAGGAAGACACTGAGGGGACTGGCTAATCTAGAGATGGTGGTGTTCTGTTGCTTGGCTCACTGTCATGTTTTTGTTTTGTATGCTTTTAGTCATTGTGCTACTTTCTGCAAAAGTTTTATGTTGCATATGCGTTCGACAGTTGTTGACAGGTTGTTTTTTTCTGTTGAAAGTGCACTTTTATTGAGTCCATGTCAGTATGTAAAGAATGGTGTTTGTTTGTTTGTTTAATTGCCTTCTTACTTATTATTATCTTGCAAATGAAAGTCTGTCTTTTGACTACGATATTTGACAATGGTGGCTGAATATGGGCTTGAGTATATACTGCTGTTTAAAAGCATTAACGAGTTTCACACAGTTTTGCTATTGTAACCACATAACGTCCATTAAGAACGACTTTGTCTGTTAATTTGGGTAATATTTATCATTTACATGTTGTGAGAATCATGTAAATATGTTAGTGTTTGCATTAAGTCGTGGTTATTTTTAGTTGAGACTGATCAGGCCCACATGGTCCGGTACTTCTAGCAACGCTGCACGCACTGTAGGTTTTCTCAGTAAGATATTAATACCAGCAGTGTCTCTTTCATTTTTATAATTGTCTGTCCGTATTGCAGTGAGTAATGCATGATACTATGATATTCCAGTAGTTGCAACAGGAATGGGGGAAATTCTGTGGTAATTTGATGGCTACAAGAATGCAGTGCAATAATGCTATAGGAATGGTACTCCACACTTGTCTTGTTGTTCAAAAGGACACCATATTTCAGTAAGGTGTTTCAATTTATATGTCCCATGAATTTTTGTCCAGGCAATGAAAATGATTTGCTAAATAAGTAGGAAGGCAGTAATACAAAGTTTGCATAGTCAGAATAGTGATAACATCAAATGTACCCAACTTAGCATGGTAAGTTGTCAGTATAGTTAAGGTTGGTTTGGTGGGAAGTAACATTGTGTGCAAACTCATCCCTGTTGATAGTAACGAAAAAAATAATGAATATCAGTACAGAACTGATGAAGTTGTTGCTAAATTAATCTGGCATACTATTTTTTGACTCAACTAGTATAGGTATCATGCCTGAGTGGGTATTAGCACTTCATTGTCTGTATCAATGTAGTTGTTTTTGATGTTCACTTTTTGTGATTATGTTCCTTGCTGATTCGCCACACCAACTATTAACAGTAGCTACAGAACTTACTACGCCTAACTGGACATCTTTAGGTCGACTCTCGGATAGAGTCGGCGTAATAAAGCCGGTCTCAAATGGCCGTCCGTGCATGCGTGCGTACATACGTACGTCCCTCCGTCCATCCACAAAAAGTTTCTTCGATTTCGCTGAAATTTAGCTTGTAGGTAGAGGTCGATGAGTGATGCACGACGGTATGCAATATGACCCGATTTAAGGTCAAGGTAACGAGCCCTTCAAAGTAGGAAATGCGGCCGTTTTCAACAGCGGTATCCTCTGCCGTTTACAATTGCAGCTGGCAACTGACCACAGATTCTTAAACGAGGACACAATCAATATCTAAATTTGATCGGGCCGGATTTTTGATATGCGGCCTAGTTTTTATGTCACGTGACTTTGAAGTTGGCACAAACGTCAGGTGCAAAATGTCAGTGCCCGTATGGGGCTAATTTTATTACAAATTGTACTTTGTTGTGCAACTGTTATCTGTAACTAAGTTTGGTTTAGTATGATCGAATCTTTCTGCCATTTCACTGCATATTAGCTTTGGTGCTTGTATCAGGTTACAACAATTTTGAATTGTTGAGAAAATATGTGAATACAAATTCGCTTGTCCGGAGAGATGATGGAGATGAGGACGGTGATGGTGGGAATTGGGACACATTAATTTATTATGTGACTGTCCAGTTCGTATAACCTTATTTACTTCATTATGCTGTGATTACATTTAGTTGTGTGGTAAAGATAAACACAACTACGGGTAAATATTAATTTTGTACCTGTGTAAGTGTGCGCCATTTGTCGCAGTATTCTGTTGCTGTAGTCAGAAACTGTACCGAAGATTAATCGTACACTGTAACTTTATTACATTCGTTTTTGTTACAAAATACATACGCACTCTTTATTCGATTGTTTCAGCTAAACTACTCGGTGAAAGTAGTAGCATACTGCGAGCGTGCTTTTAGAGCCCTTACTGTATGTTGCCATTGGACTTTGCCTGGCCCTACTGCTGTATATACGTGTCGATCGTTGCTTTCTATGCATTTTAGAGAGATTGTCTGTCCGTTGATGGTTTATTGCCGTTTATCATTAGCATTGCTGTTGACTAGCACGTAATGTTTTTATGTGTAGTATTTTCTCGTTGTTATAATTACGACATAATATACATTATATACGTAAATTGGACGCACAAGCCACCTCGTCATTGTGCTTGGTCACTTCATTCAGGTTATTAGACGTGCATGTGTATATGTGTGTGTAGTGTATTTTTGCTCAGTCGGTTTGTTCGCAATACACTTCTCTGTCGCATGCACTAGATGTGCACTCATAGAAATCTTAGTACTTAGCATCTGCATCCGTCTTGCTCGTTCTTAGTTGTTGTCTCTCTGTGTGGATCCCTTGCGGGTACAAGGGACGTCTCGTCAGCTGGTTGTGACTAGAGACATCTCAACATTGAACTCATTATTGGCTTCATTCTTTCATTTGTATTTCTAATGAATTTTTGTTACGCAGCATGTTATATTTTGCTGTCAGATAGCTAATTTAATTGTCAACTGGACATGTCTTTTAGACTAATGTGACATTTGTCAGTCTCAAGGTCAATTCTGTTACAACACTCAAGAGAAAGAACCATTACACTTAATACTCCCAAACTTTCTACATGCAACAGTCATTTTTAACAATATGCAGTGCACTATATAAC
>Ga0049094_10000310_pt1 | contig 8965 bp, 10 predicted proteins | sample WorMetexBAHAMAS2_FD_55033 | JGI IMG/M metagenome (GOLD analysis project Ga0049094, IMG submission 55033) | Marine gutless worms symbiont microbial communities from Max Planck institute for Marine Microbiology, Germany - Inanidrilus exumae... | ecosystem: Host-associated > Annelida > Digestive... | reverse complement strand
GGTGGTGGTGGACTACACCATGTCCGATGCCGACGGCGTACCGTCTTCGGCGCAGGCGACGATCACCGTGACCGGCAGCGGCGACAAGCCGGTGGCGCAGGACATCGTCCTCAGCACCAACGAGGATGCCACGCCGATCACCGCCAGCTTCATCGCCGACGACGTGGACACCGGCGATACGCCTGCGAACCTGACCTACGCGCTGCTCAACACGCCCGACCGCGGGACCGTGGTGAACAACGGCGACGGCACCTTCAGCTTCGACCCGGGTGACGATTTCGACGACCTGGCGGCCGGCGAAGTGGAGGCGGTGACCTTCGACTATCAGGTGACCGACAGCGACGGCCTGACCGACACCGCATCGGTGACCGTGAACGTGGAGGGCAAGGCGGACATCAACGTGATCTACGCGGTGGATGTCTCCGGCAGCATGGGCTTCTTCAACAACTTCGGGCTCAACCTGGCACAGAACGCGCTGAACGCGCTGACGCCGGAGTTCGACGCGGTGGATGCGAGCGTCAACCTCCACGTCGTGCCGTTCACCAACGAGGACCTGAGCGGTGCCCGCGCGCCGCAGTCGTTCGACAACGACCCGGGAACCGCCACGCCGGACCTCGACGCCGCCGAGAGCATGATCGACGGCCTTTTCGCCAGTGGCGGCACCAGCTTCTCGTTCGGCCTCGGTGCCGTGCGCGACGTGTTCGAAACCGAAGGGTTCGGCGATCTGAACGTGGTGGTGTTCATCTCCGACGGCTCGCTGTCGTCCGCCTCCTTGCAGGCCGAGGCGGAGGACATCCAGTTCCTCAACGAGAACGGCGTTTCGGTGTTCGCCGTCGGGACCGGCGTCGACTCGGACTTGGAGTTCCTCGATCCCATCGACAACACCGGTGACGGCGCCGTGCAGATCACCGATGCCGACGACCTGATCGCCGATCTGCAGGACGTCCTGGATCAGATTCAGCCACCGGCGGAGGGCGAAGCGGTCATCCTCGGCGCCTCCTCGTCATCCGGCGAAAACGGAGACGAGGACTCCGGCGACGGCTACCAGGTCACCAACAACGAGGACGAGTCCCTGGGCGCCGGCCCGCCGTCGAACACCTGATCGCCCAAGCCGGACGTCCCGTCTGGCCGGACGCGCCAGTCCTTTCCGCCTCGAAGCGGGGTCTCCCGGCCGATCGCGTCGCGCAACGCTGTGCGGCGGCAATTCGACCGAGGATCATCAACCGGTTCAAAGCAGACGGAAATCGCTTTAGACTTGATGCAACGCACCGATGTCGTCACCGGCGACAACGAACGGGGCGATAGCGAACAGAACGAAAGGGAAGACAACAATGCATCGGAACGCCCGTGCCGCCTTTGCCGCCCTGCTTGTCGGAGGTTTTTCCGCTGGCCTCGCGAGCGGACCCGCCGATGCCGCGGAAAAGGTGAGCTATCGTCTGGACGTGGCGCCGATCCTCGAGAGCCGCTGCGGCGCCTGCCACTCACCCGGCGGCGACGGCTACGAGGCCAGCGGCCTCGACCTCAGCTCCTACGCGGGCCTGATGAAGGGCACCAAGCATGGACCCATCGTCGTCGCCGGCGATCCGCTGACCAGCAACCTCAACGTGCTGGTGGAAGGCCGCGCGGCGCAATCGCTGAGGATGCCCCACAACCAGCGCCCGCTGCTCAAACAGCAGCAGTCGATCCTGCGCGACTGGGTACGCCAGGGCGCCAAGGACAACTGACGTCTCGGTTCCTGGAACGCAAAACGGCCCCGGCGATGCCGGGGCCGTTTTTGTTTGGATTTTCGCGTCCGCTAGTGCTGGTCGGCCCAGATCTTGCGTTTCAGCGCGTACATCAGGCCGGTGAGGAAGATCATGAACAGCAGCACCTTGATCCCCATCCGCTTGCGCTCCTCCAGCTCCGGCTGAGCCGCCCAGGAGAGGAACGTCACCACGTCCTTCGCCTGCTGCTCCACCGTCGCAGCGGTGCCGTCGGCGTACTCCACCCCGTCTTCGAACAGGGGCGGCGCCATGGCGATCTGGTGGCCGGGGAAGTAGGTGTTGTAGTACAGCCCCTCCAGCACCTCCGCGCCTTCCGGCGGCTCTTCCACATAGCCGACCAGCAGGGCATAGAGGTAATCCGGTCCGCCGATGCGTGCCTTGGTCATCAGCGACAGGTCCGGCGGATAGGCGTTGTTGTTGGCCGCCCGTGCCGCGTTCTCGTTGGGGAACGGCGAGACGAACCGGTCCGACGCCTTGGCCGGCCGGAAGAACATGTCGCCTTCCTCGTCGGGGCCGTCCTCCACCTCGTACTCGGCGGCGATGGCGTCGATCTGCGTCGGTTCGAAGCCGATGCCTTCGAGGTTCCGGTAGGCCACGAACGACAGGGCGTGACAGGAGGAACACACCTCCTTGTACACCTGGAACCCGCGCTGGGCGGCGGCGCGGTCGAAGGTTCCGAACAGGCCGTGATGGCTCCAGTCCTGTGCCGGCGGCTTGGTGATCTCGCCGGCAGCCCACGCCGTTGCGGGGACCAGGGCCACGGCAAGGGCGGCGGCGGCTTTCATGGTCATCATCATCCGCTTCACTCCGCCGGTGCGGCCGCGGCCGCTTGACCCGATGCCGCCTTGCCCTTGGTCACTGCCGCGCTGATGCTCTCCGGCACCGGACGCGGCCGCTCGATCAGGCTGACGATGGGGATGATCACCAGGAAGAAGGCGAAGTAGTAGGCGGTGGCCAACTGCCCGATCCAGATGAAGTGCCCTTCCGCCGGTTTGCCGCCGATATACCCCAGCAGGATGCAGTCGGCGATGAAGATCCAGAAGAACTGCTTGTAGATGGGCCGGAACCTCCCGCTGCGGACCTTGGAGCGGTCCAGCCACGGCAGGAACAGCAGGATCAGGATCGAGCCGAACATCAGGATCACACCGATCAGCTTCGCCGAGATGAACCAGATGTCGAAGGTGATGGCCCTGAGGATGGCGTAGTACGGCAGGAAGTACCACTCGGGCACGATGTGCGCCGGGGTCTGCAGCGGGTTGGCCTTGATGCAGTTGTCCGGCTCGCCGAAGAAGTCCGGCGCGAAGAACACGAAGTACAGGTAGAAAATCAGGAACACGCCCAGCCCGAACATGTCCTTCATGGTGTAGTAGGGCGTGAACGGGATGGTGTCCTGCGGGCCCTTAATGTCGACGCCCAGCGGGTTGTTGGACTTCTTGGTGTGCAGCGCCCACAGGTGTAGGAACACCAGCGCGAACAGGATGAACGGCAGCAGGTAGTGGAAGGCGTAGAAGCGGTTCAGCGTCGGGTTTTCGACGGTGAACCCGCCCCACAGCCAGGTGACGATGCTCTCGCCCACCAGCGGGATGGCGGAGAACAGGTTGGTGATCACTGTCGCCGCCCAGTAGCTCATCTGCCCCCAAGGCAGCACATAGCCCATGAACGCGGTGGCCATCATCGCCAGCAGGATCAACACGCCGAGGATCCACAGCAGTTCCCGCGGCGCCTTGTAGGAGCCGTAGTACAGGCCGCGGAAGATGTGGATGTAGACGACAAGGAAGAACATGGACGCGCCGTTGACGTGCAGATAGCGCATCAGCCAGCCATAGTTCACGTCGCGGACGATCCGTTCCACGCTTTCGAAGGCGTAGTCCACGTGCGGCGTGTAGTGCATCGCCAGGAAGACGCCAGTGGCGATCATCACCACCAGCACAATCCCGGCCAGCGAGCCGAAATTCCACCAGTAGTTCAGGTTCTTGGGCGTGGGATAGTCGACCAGGTGTTCCTGCATCAGCGTGAACACCGGCATCCGGTCGTCGATCCACCGTACGAGGGGATTACTCCAGGTCTTCGCCTGCATTCTTCGCGTCCTCAGCCGATCCGCAGCGTGGTGTCGTCAACGAACGTGTACGGCGGCACCACCAGATTGCGCGGCGCCGGGCCCTTGCGGATGCGCCCGGCGGTGTCGTAGTGCGATCCATGGCACGGACAGAACCAGCCATCAAACTCGCCCCGCACGTCACTGACTTTCAGCCCCAGCGGAATGCATCCGAGGTGCGTGCAGGCGGCTTCCATGACCAGCCACTCCGCCTTCTGAATACGCGCCTCGTCCGTTTCCGGATCGGGCAGGGTGTTCACGTCCACGTCGCGCGCGGCCTCGATCTCGGCCGCGGTGCGATGGTGGATGAACACCGGTTTGCCGCGCCAGATGACGCGAATCCGCTGTCCTTCCTCCACCGTCGACAGGTCGAACGTGGCCGAGGCCAGGGCACGGGTGTCGGCTGCGGGGTTCATCGAGTCGATGAACGGCCAGATCGCCAATCCGGTGCCCACGGCCGCTACCGTGCCGGTGGCAATCAACAGGAAGTCGCGCCGCGTATCCCCTTCGGGTGCGTGCGGCACGTTGTCCTTGGTCTCCGCCATGGAAAAACCTCTTCTGCCGGCCCCGGGGGGTGGGCCGTTGACGTCGTTTCCTCGCGTTTGGTCCCCCGCGGATTGCACCGGCCGCGGCGGTCAGGATCGCACGTCCGGGCGTAGGACCGGTTCCCCGTCGAATAGGCTGTCCGACTGGGCTGTCACGTCAAGCCGTCCAGCCGTGGCGGGCCGGTGATCGCCGGGATCGCGGTCGATGCCGCATGCCCCGGGATGAAACCAAACCAAGCCACGGATATAATGGAATTCTTCGCCATAGGGAAGGCATAAGATTGTGCGCCTGCGAAATGTCGGGCCGATGACCGTTGTTTGCCAACGGGATAGGGTCCTGATGGTGCGGGGCCGCTGATGCGCTTGGTGCTGTTCGAGCCCGATATCCCGCAGAATGCCGGGACGCTGATGCGAACCGCGGCTTGCTTGGGGGTCGAAGTGGACCTGATCGAGCCGTGCGGTTTCGTCCTCGACGACCGGCGGCTGCGGCGCGCCGGCCTCGACTATCTGCAGCAGGCGGCGGTCCGGCGCCACCCGTCGTGGGCGGCTTATGCCGCAGTGCGGGAGGCCGACGGCGGCACGAGTCGTCTGGTGCTGCTGACCACCCGCGCGGACGTGCCGTACACCGCGTTCTCCTTCCAGGCCGGCGATTCGCTGATGGTGGGCCGCGAGAGCGGCGGCGCGCCGGAGGCTGTCCATGCCGCCGCCGATGCCCGCATCCGGGTGCCGATGACCGCCGGTGCCCGGTCGCTGAACGTGGCGGTGGCGGCGGCGATGGTGCTGGGCGAGGCCCTCAGGCAGACCGGCGGCCTGCCGGTGAACGCGGCATGACCGGGCCGGCGGAGGAGGGGGAGGCGGCTGCGGCAGCGGACCGCAAGGCCCGTGCCCGCGCTTGGTTCGAAAACCTTCGCGACCTGCTGTGCGCAGCCTTCGAGGCCATCGAGGACGACGGGCCCGACGATGGTCAAGGTGACCGGCCCGTCGGCCGGTTCGAGCGGTCGGATTGGCGGCGGTCGGGCGGTGGCGGCGGCACCATGGCGATCCTGCGCGGTCGGGTGCTGGAAAAGGCCGGGGTCAACGTCTCCACCGTGGAGGGCGAGTTCGATCCGGCCTTTCGCGACCGTATTCCCGGCGCCGCGGAGGACCCGCGCTTCTGGGCGTCGGGAATCTCGGTGGTGGTGCACCCACGATCGCCGCATGTGCCCGCGGCCCACATGAACACCCGGATGATCGTCACCACCCGCGGCTGGTTCGGCGGCGGCGCCGACCTGACCCCGGTGTTCCCCCAAGACGAGGACACGGACGATTTCCATGCGGCGCTGAAGGACGCCTGCGATTCCCATGCGCCGGGCGACTACCCCGCCTTCAAGGACTGGTGCGACCGGTATTTCTATCTGCCGCACCGGGGCGAGCCGCGCGGCGTCGGCGGCATCTTCTTCGACAATCTGGCCGGCGCGGACTGGGAGGCCGACTTCGCCTTCGTGCAGGCGGTGGGGGAGGCGTTCCTGGACGTCTACCCGCGCATCGTCCGCCGCCGGATGACCGCCCCGTGGACGGCCGAGGACCGCCAGGCGCAACGCGTCAAACGCGGCCGCTACGTGGAGTTCAACCTGCTGTACGACCGCGGGACCCTGTTCGGGCTCAAGATCGGCGGCAACGTTGAGGCGATCCTGATGTCGCTGCCGCCGGACGTCGCCTGGCCGTAAGGGCCGCGCCGGCGCCTACTTGATCTCCAGGATCGCCATCGCCTCGGCCAGCACCTTGATGGATTCGGCGTGGTTGCCGGCGTTGTGCAGCGCCTCGCCCTCGGCGCGCAGCGCCTTCACCTTGGTCATTTGCTCCGCCGAGAGTTCCGGATTGGTAGCCAGCTTGGCGTCGATCTTGGCCATGTCGGCAGGGCAGTGGAACGCCAGCGCCGGCGTCGTTACGAAGACGGCCAGGGCGGCGGCGAGCAGGCCGCGCTTTAGGGTGTGCGTGATCATCTCGTGCCTCGGTGATCGATTTCCGGTCTTCCTCTTAGATGAGCATCCGGGGCGCCGCCGTCATCCCCCTTCGGCGATCAGCGTCCGCAGCTTGTCCAGGCAGGCGTCCCGGTCGGGGCGATAGTCGTTCTCCTCCCACCACGCCTCGGTGGCCTTCAGCAGCCGGCCCACGCGGCGGCCGTGCGCCACGCCCAGGTCCAGCGCGTCGCGGCCTTTGAGGGGAAAGGCGATCGGCGTCCATGCACCCGCCGCCTCCAACAGCGTCACCCACGCGGCGGTGCGGCCGGGACGCCGCCGCGGCTCCTGCGCCATTTCCTCGGCCCAGGTGAGCAGCGCCACGTCGATCACCGCCTCCGGGCCCATCCGCTGCAACGCCCGCCTGAGGCCAATGGCGCCGACCTCCGGGCTCACCGGCCATGGCGGTGTGGCCATGGTCACCAGCCGGTTCCGATAGCGGTTGGACAGCTTCAGGCGTTCGGCCACCGCCGCCGCGCCGGCGGCATCGGTGCGCAGCAGCGCCGCCAACCGGCGCACCGGATCGGGCGCCACCCCGGGACAGCGCAGGGCGCGGGTGTCCAGCCAGGTCAGCGTCCTCAGCCGGCCGGGATCGCCGGCCTCCGGCAGCACGTGGGACAGCACCTTCTCGCCGTGCATCAGCACCATCACGTCGGCGGGATCGGGCGCCATGAGCGTGCGGAACACCTCCACCCGGACCCGTTCGCCCGACAGCAGCGCCAGCCCGTGGGCCTCCGCCCGGCAGGCAGCCAGCGCCTCGCGATTCGGCGGCGGGCGGCCGTAGAGGGCGTAGAAGCGGAAGAACCGCAGCAGCCGCAGCACGTCCTCGCCGATGCGGTCGCGGGCATTGCCGACGAAGCGGATGCGGCCGTGGCCCAGGTCGTCGATGCCGTTGAAGTAGTCGTACACTTGGCCTTTGGGTGTGCAGGACAGGGCGTTGATGGTGAAGTCCCGCCGCGCGGCGTCGGCGACCCAGTCATCGGTGAACGCCACCCGCGCCCGTCGGCCGAAGGTCTCCACGTCTACGCGCAGCGTGGTGATTTCGATGTGCTGCCGGCCGATCACCGCGGTGACGGTGCCGTGGTCGATGCCGGTGGGCACCACGCGGATCGCCGCTTCCGTCAGCTTCTCCATCACCCGCTGTGGCGGCATCGGCACGGCGATGTCGATATCCCGGATCGGCCGCCGCAACAGCGCGTCCCGCACGCAGCCGCCGATGAACCGGGCCTCGTCGCCGTTGGCAGTCAGCGCCGCCAGCACAGCGCCGGTTTCGGTGGCGGTCATCCACGGCTGAGGGTGCAGCTGGCCCACCGGTTCGGTGGTGTTCAGCGACACCACCGTGTCGGACGAGGTGTCGGAGTTTGAGCGGGGCGGCGACGATCGGCGGCGGATCATCGGACGCTCGTCATTAGATGTTCATCTCGTTAGATGCTCATCATCGAACGTTCGTCATCGGATCTGGCCGGGAACGATCCGGCCGTCCTCATAGCGCGGCGGTTCGTAGACGCCTTCCGGATCGCCGGCCCCGGTCATCGCCGTGTAGACCAGCCCGCCGAGCATCAGCACGAAGCCGGCGACGATCAGCCAGAACCACGGCCCCTCCTGAAGCCGTGCCACCGGCCCGCCCGCGGTGCGCCGCCGTGCCAGGTACGACCAGATGAGAAACATCAGCGTCGGCAGCAGCAGCGGCAGCAGGATCTGGAGGACGAAGCGCGTCATCAGCGATGCAGGATCTCGTAAAGGTTGACCAGCATTCCGGCGGTTGCTCCCCAGATATAATGCTCGCCGTAGGGCATCGCATAAAAATGCCGCGCCACGCCCTCGAACTCGGCGGAGCAGCGCTGGTGATTCGCCGGGTCCATGAGGAACGCCAGGGGAACCTCGAACACGGTTTCCACCTCGTGCGGGTCGGGCTTCACGTCGATGGGCGGCTTGACGATCCCCACCACCGGCGTGACCACGAAGCCGGTGCGGGTGACGTAGGTATCCAGGTGGCCGACGATCTCCACCCGGTCGCGAAGAAGGCCCACTTCCTCTTCGGTCTCGCGCAGGGCGGTCTCCACCGGGCCGCCGTCTTCCGGTTCGATGTGGCCGCCGGGAAAGCTCACCTGGCCGGCGTGATGGGCCAGGTGCCGTGTGCGCTGGGTCAGCAGCACGGTCAGTCCGCCCGGACGGTCCACCAGCGGCACCAGCACCGCCGCCGGCTTCAATGGCCGTTTCGGATCCATCCCCGGATTGAGGTTGTGGTCGCCGCGCTCGTCCTGGGTCTCCCTGGGAAACGGGGTGTCCTCGGGCACGTGCCGGCGCCCTGCCATGCCGCGGACGATGGCCCCCCGCGTCGTGATCACGCTCACGGTTCGTCGCTCAGCCTGCCCATGGGAAAGAACGAGCCGCAACTCCACACGCCGAAGATAGGATCGTCATCAATCTTTTCTTCGACCCCCAGCGCCACCAGTTGATAGTAAACCGATCGGGAGAGGCGGGCGTTCATGCTGTCGCGCACGGCCACGTACGGCAGTGGTTCTTCGGTGGCGGGGTTGCTTGTGATGGTCAGCGGATGGTCAT
>Ga0049094_10000309_pt1 | contig 8976 bp, 3 predicted proteins | sample WorMetexBAHAMAS2_FD_55033 | JGI IMG/M metagenome (GOLD analysis project Ga0049094, IMG submission 55033) | Marine gutless worms symbiont microbial communities from Max Planck institute for Marine Microbiology, Germany - Inanidrilus exumae... | ecosystem: Host-associated > Annelida > Digestive... | reverse complement strand
GCTAAAGACCTGGTGAGTTAACAGCATTTGAAAATGTTTCAAGGAACTTTCTGATTCAGACCAACATTTGTTAGCATATTACACCAGTCAATGCTCATTCAGCTTTGATGTGACTTTGTGTGCTAACAGATCTCAAAGCTGCTTGTGGTGGATCCTAAGCAACGTCTCACGGCAGTTGAAGCTTTGAATCATCCATTTTTCAAGAGAGAAGAGGTGTGTATATGTGTTTGTGTTGTTTTGCAAAATCAGACAGAGCAGTGCTGGCTCTATGATCTTATCAGCACGACCCCTGTTTGGTTCCTGATAACACCTGCAGGAGTCCATAGCATCATCAGGTAGGCATCTAGCCATAGTAGCTTCGTTGCTGCAGAACAGCTACAACATTGCAAGTGGGCACGTCCAAACGTTTGAAAAGGATGATGATATAAGTCATGTAAGAGTAGGAGGGTGAAACTGAATTGTTGCAGTATTTTTATGGGGACATATTTTTGGACTAATTTAATTTAATATGATATATTCTTTGTAAGAAGTAACTGATGTTTGATTTGAGATACCTGTTGACAACGTGTAGATTTACAAATGTGTGGAGAATATGTACACATTGGCATCCTTATTGGCCAATTTAGTTGGCTAGGTAGAGCAATTGGTCTAGTGTGTGTGTGTATGTGACTGAACAATGACTTGTGAAGTAAATGATCCTTGGCATGGTGGTATACCTTGGCCCTTGACCTGTTCACTGTTATGGAATGAATCTCGGCTGTTGATGCAGTCAATTGAAAAGTGAAATCAAAGTTGGGAAAACTAGCTACGGGGCAGTGCAGGAAAATGCAGGCAGTAACAACACTGTGGTGATTTCAGTGTGGCATGGCAGAGGTATGTGCAGTACTAAGTGCTGTTCCTGTAGTTGGTAGTTTGTCGAGTTCTTTGTACTAAACTGGTTGGTGCAGCCTCAAGTGATTGGCTTTCTAGGTAAAGGTAAAGTTCTCACATACTCGTTACCAAGCGTTGGGCCNGGAGCTGATCCNGGTGTACAGGCAGTCAGCCCGCATGTGACTTGAAGCCATCCACTCGGCAGTAGGCTGCCATTACTTTCCGCCAGGCCTGCGGTTACCTTCCCAGCTGAAGACCATCACCACCCATCGGCCGGTACTAAATTATATTGCTTGGTGACATTGGCACATGCATGTGAGCAGCTTGCCCAAGGCTGTCACCTGTAAGTGGACCAGCTGAGATTTGAACCCGCGACCTTTAGGATCGCGAGCGAACGCTCCACCGTTAAGCCACACAGGCCACTATTTGCTTTCTAGTTTGAGGGAAATTACCTTTGAACATATATACAAAGAAAGGTTTGTGTTGTATGAAATACTTCAGTAATCGGAAGATGTACTTAAAAGTTAGTGGTGTATCTCTGTGCAGAAAGTTGTATACAAGTTCATGCCACGAAGGAAATTTAAGGTACCGTTCCTTATGTTACTATTCCTTATGTTTATTCTTTGTGATTGATTGAATGAGTAAGGTTTTACATCCAATCCGACACAAAATAAATCATTTTTTAGACAAATCTTGTTTTTACGTGAAGTCTAACGAATGTATTCATATATTACATGGTGGCAAACTTATCAACCGTTAGTTGTGACTAGTCTATTTCTTGACTCGATGTTGCAAAATTAGTAAGTGTCATGTCATGTGGGTGATGAAACGTGCTAATTTGCTGTTGCAAGTTACAGTGATGAGTGACCAGTCATTTAGCCCAGTTGATGTTTATTAGTGTACATGTACAAAAACTGAATGGAAATGTATANGCTGAATAAGTAAAAATGCATTATGTGAATAAATGTCTGCAATGCTAAGGGATTAATTTTGTATACTATACTGATCTCTTAAAATAGTCATTCTTAGTGGCCATGGTCTCATGGAGTCAACTGATGTAAGATGTGTTGGAACCTTTCTTCGTTGCTGTAACACCATTGGTTTTCAAGTGTCAAGAATAGCGTCTGGCGAGTCCTGTCATGACGGTGACATATTGTAGCGGTTTATTTGAGACCAGCGGTTTATATAAGACCTTCGAGTTGTATAGTAACCTGGGTAGACCTGAAACATGATATTAATATCAAGTATGTCAGTCCTACTTATTGTCGGGCCTAAATATATGCTGGTTGTGTCGCATGCTGCCCCTTGGTGAGTTTCCGTGAGTATGCTGATGGACAGATGGAAGTCGCCATACCATTACATTATGCTTTCTGCCATGGATGCAGCCAGCGTAATAATATGATGGTGATGACGATGGTGTTGTTGTCATGGCAAAGACTTTGCAAAAGTTCACCAGTTCATTTCATGAGTGCAGACTAAGTGCTGGGTGGCCGCCAACCCCCAGTCCCAACTTGAAACTGTGAGTCCACAGATAAAGACTGCTACTACCTGTCTCAGGAAATGATTGTGTTGCATATTTCTGTTGTATGTCTTTGAAGCTTTTATTGTAGCTGCTGTGAAATGGTGCAGTTGGGATGTGGTTTGTAACTATTCTCTTTCGCCAGGCCGGCGCGTATGTTCTCATGGCAATGAATCGCATTCGTCAGATGCATGCTCAGCCGGCGCCAATTAGCGTCTCGCAGATGTCAAATAACCCGTACGTGGTGAAGCTGCTACGCAAGGCGATCGACGGTGGTGCTTTTAAGATCTACGGACACTGGGTAAAACGGAGCGAGAACCAGAACCGTGCCGCTCTCTTTGAGATCGACATTAAACGCGACATAAAGTTGTCGACATCCAGGTGATGTTTTGTGTGGATCCCCCTCTACCAGTCCCCCCTCTATGCCAGCTCCCATCCGATTTCCTGTTCAACTAATAATGTTCTTGTCACTAAACTTTGTGTTGCGTTAGGAATTCACAATTAACCTCCTAACTTTCATTTCATCTGTTGGTGCCACAGTTTCAGATTTTTCCTAAAGCATTGTATTGTTGTTAGTTACAGTCAGGAGTACCGTTCAAGCCCAATTTGGCGAACTCTTTACTTGTGACTGAACAAAAGAAGCATACTGCAGAATTTGTTAGATTTGCATGTCCTTATTACAAAATCTTTGGATTTTCACATACAGCTGGGTTGAATGGTACTACTAAGCAGTGTTTTGGCATTGCTTGCATTTTTGTGACATGTTTCCTTGGCAAGTGCCGGGCATTCGTGTGAGTTTTTATTAGTGTTTTATTGAAGTGATGTGCCGTTGGAATTGGGCGTGCAGCGCGCGCATGCATAGCATTGTTTTTGATTCTGGTGTTCCATTTGCGGCAGACTGCGTTAACGAGACGTTTTTATAACGTGTAAATAGTTCAGACAGTATTATTCGTGTAAAAAGACTTTTATGATGTTCTGCAGAGTGGCTATTGAGCTCACTTATACCAGCTTGATTGACTGTTTTTATTTACTGTTATTTGCAATTGCAACATCTTACAGAAGCTGAATCATAATGTCTTGTATGTTGTTTGAGTGCCCTGTTTTTCTGGTCTGTTTTCTTATAAAACCAAATCTGTGTGTCTGTCTGTATGTTTCTTTGTTTCTTATGCATTGCCACAGTTTTGAATGGATCTGCAGGCAATTTGGCACGTGGCACCCTTATATCCTCCGGATGGTCATGGGCAGGTTAGCAAACGCTGCTCGCACCTGTAGGCTTGCACTCCACGCACTGTCGGTATACCACTGCAAATCATTGCCGATGATGGACGTCTGACTAGCGGGGTGCAAAACTAGCGGCAACCAGAAATTTGGATCTAGCAGGCTGCAAGTGCAAGAAGTGAGCACTGCGGGTGCAGGGTGTGACCGAGTGCTGTGTTATGATAAGGAATTACTGTGGTTATCCGATGCATTCTTCACCACTTGCCCATCTTTGCTTTAGTCTTTTTTTTCTGCGTACCATTTTCGTGTATATATACGATGCTGGTACAGTCGGAATGTATTTAACTGGGTGGCTGTCAGTGAGGTCATAAACATGAAATTAAATAATCATCAAAAGTTTGTAGCAGGCTGTGCAGCATGCCACATGGAAGTAAAAACTTGCTGATGATAAGAACCGAATTAATAGATATTCTTAAATTTTAGACAGTTTTTGGTAAAACGTGGGTTATGAGTGTTTGTGTGTTGCCGCTCCACTCATGTGTGGCTGTTGTTATAGTGATGCATAGGTATTAATGTTGCAGTGTTTCATTTGCTACATGTTTCCGTATGACACTGTTTTGACATCATACACTGCAGCCTCATTATATAGCCTGTCTTTATTATGTGGATTCGGTTATAATGTGGATGACATCGTGGATCCACATTTTCAGATACTTAACACTGAAGCCATTTGCTGATGACCTGTGCTAAGGCCCGGTAAACTGCCGAGTCTGGTTGCATTATCGACACCATCTTTTATTTTCAAAGTTAACAGCATGATCTCTTGACATACAGGCGTTCCGTTGATGTATCTGGTATGGCAATGAACATGTGATTGTGATTCAAGTCAGTCACTTAGCCAATCCATCCCCTGATGACAGTTGTTTACTACAACTATTGGCACATGGGGAACGTGAGCATTATGATGGACAAATTAATAAGAAAGGATGCTAGTTATACTTAAATGCAACTATATCTCCTATTACTTTGTATGACAATGATGCTGAATATGCAGTAGGCCCGTTTGTCACGAGAACAAAACACTAATTTGATCCAATCAGCTGCATTGTGTACCGTTGCATCCTTCTTGGCAGCATGAGCACAGGTGGGAGAGAGATGCCGAGACTGTAGTGCAGCAGTGATAGACATAACTCATCCATGCTGGGCAAAATGGCACATTTCAGTATAATGCTGTCCTTGATATGATGCTGATTGGTCAGTGGCGCCCAACTAGGTGTAAAAACGAGATTGCTGTGTGGTTGAATGTGACAATTAGTAACTTGGTCAGGTAGAGATGTAGACAGTTGCTGTAGCATTGCGCAGGTGAGTCTTGACTCACTGCTGGTCGTGAGTCTGACAAGCTGCTTGTTTCATCAAGTACACATTGTGACAGTCAGTAAAACAGTAAAACATGCCATTTTCAACGTTTTGCTTGTTGTGCGATGCCCGCAACAGACGTTTTTGATGGCAGTGTGCAAGAATTCAGGATATGCTTTCCTGTAGCATGTTTATNATTTTTAACTTTGACCCACCAAAATATTTTTGTCGATCATCTAATCTAGCAGAACAGAGATCACTTTATACGACTGTAATGAAGTGCATGTTGTAATGGATGAAACAACAGCTTTGATTTTTCATTTTGATTTTCTTGTGCCGTTAGCATATGCATTCCAACACTCTTACTAGGTCAAAAAGCTTAAGCATGGTTTAAGGAAAATTGTTGCTAGTTTTTGTACTATCACTTTTATGATATTTAATTGAACCTAATTAATGGTTCGTTAAGAAACAGGAATTTATGTTGTATGGAATTACTAAATAACCATCCAAAAGATGTACAGTTTGCATTTTGATACATAACAAGGGTATTTGTTGGCTGTTGTGAGCTAGTGTACATGTTGACTATTGATTATCCTTATTTTTGGGTTCAAACGTTTGGCAGAAATATTACATGATCGTTAATTTAGTATTGTTTTGACAACGTATTGCTGTTTTATTTTGATAATGTTGTTTTCCTTCCTCTATTTAATATTGCTGGAATGTCTTTTTGCATTTTAACTACAGTTGTACTTTCTTAATAGAGTGAGTACACAGTCTTACAGTATGCTGTTATTGACTGCTTTTATTGGCCAATTTTATTTAGTTCTGAAGTCTTCAACAGTTTCAGCATGTCATTTGGTTGCTAATCACTGTTATTTCCTGTCCAAAGATGTGCTAATTTTCAGTAACATTCTCCCTCCATTCACCTAAATTGTGTTGAAAGTGCCATTAAACTCTAACCAACCAACCTACCTGTTGGAACATGCATGTTTTTACAAATTAGTCAAACGTAACTGCAAATTGTGGATAGCAAGTGAATGTAGTTTGTGAAATGCATATGCCAAAAAGTTACAAGTAATTAATTGGCCTGAAGATGCAACTGGCCTCTTCATTCAGTTTTATACACTGTGGGTTCGATCCCCGGCCGCCGCACTATCGGTCGGTTTGAGTTGCTGCACACGTTTTCTCGAACACTGAGTACTGGGATGGGTGACCATCTTTGGGCGGGCATACCATCTCGGTATATAACCAGCCACCAGTGCCAACTCAACCTCCTACCCTGTGTGGGACGGGAATTGAGTACCGTCTAAATTGTGATGATGCGTTGCAGATGGGGAGTAAAGGCAGGATGGTTTATTCCATATGAGGATAAACCTATAGGTGGCAGGTAAAACTGATCCCTCGTTAACACTTACCATTCTGAGCACTTTAGAGCCGAGTTATCACGAAAACGCGCTATACAAATGTCCTGTCTTCATCTTTGCTAGCACCGGTCCGGAATATTGTAGGCCTACATGTCGACGTTCTACCGCTGTGCCAACCAACCAGAAACGACGTTCATCTAGAAAAAAATGTCCTCGATCAAGGTCAGACCGATCGCGTTACTGTGTTACCACGCTAGTGTGCGCTGAACATTGACCTTGACCTTGACTTTCAATCCCGACAAGCTGTGGTCATGACCCACACACACAAAAACTCAAGCTCAAAAGTCAATCGATTCAAAAGATAGAGTGGAAACGGACGGATAAGACCGATTGCATTGCCTTTCCGCTAACGCGGTCGGTAAATACACTGTAGGTCGTCTGCAATGCTGGTGTTGTCGTTCGACATATATTTCTTTTTGCGTTTCATAACTATGATCCTATCTTCTATTGTTTCCCAGTTATAGCCTAAATTCGCGAAGTTTTCATGCTCATTTCAATTTAACGCTCCTTTTTTGGGTGACTGTATCGGAATTTCGCAAATATGTTTGATGTGGGCTAGAAAGCCCTCACTCGAGGTTGCACCGACCACCACGCGTAAATTTTCGACTGGATATTACTTATTTGCCGTTTCCAATTCATGTCTGCTTTTTAGCCAGAGTCGGCCATCTTAACCTCAGATCTTAACAGTTGCATGTTTTCATCATGTGACCTGTAACTTTAACCTTGACCTTCCAACTTGACCTAGATAGTGTCAAGATGAACCACATGCCGAACATCTAAGCACAGGTCAGTTAGTTCAAGAGTTATAGTATGGACGCACACTTGCGTCTGACTGCTCTGTCTGAACTACTTAAGTGGTCGGTAGGCTGACTAGAATCATGGCGTTACCGCGGACTGGAAAACATTGACACGGTGCAGGAATGTGACAGATAGACGGACAGACAAACTATTAGCGACACGGTACAGGGCGCCTCGCGGTAAAACAACGTTGAACATATTACAGTTAGATGTAATACGGTAGGAATGATTCATCGCAGACGTTTCTATACCTCCAGTATCTTTGAATTTGGACACCGATATATCGGAATGCTGAAATGCATACTGGGCAATCGTAGTAGCGACGTATTCAGCAGTTATCCACAACTATAATAGCAATAAAAGTGGTTACAGAATTTGACGAAAGGCCGCATCGCCGTCTTGTCACCCCTCGCGGCAGCGAATGGATTCGTCCCACCTTGACCCCATCTAATACATGTTCCTTGGCCCACATGAGTCATCCCCAAACGGCATCTCGATCGGTTATCGTTTTCACAGGGCTCACGAACGTGACCAGCATATCGACAGAACGACCTACGATGCTACTCCGTGTGTAGCAATAGGCCGCTATCGCTGCAATGCGGNATAATAATAATAATAATAATAATAATAATCTATAATGCGTACTATGTCGAGGAAATTTCGCATCGAAGGTGCGGGCAGTCATTGTATCTCCCGGATCCGCTGGAAATTACAGCGCTCGTATGATCCCTATAGCTGGATTTGGGTAGGATGAATCGAAAGGGAGGGTAAAAGGTGTAAAGGTGTGTGGGAAGGGGAGAAAAGGAGGGAGGGGAGAGGGAACATCACTTGATTTCGCATGCACCTCCAGCCATTAACTTACTTATTAATGCATGACGCTATCATTAACAATCTAACAAGATGCACTCGGAGACGGCAGACTTCGCCCCCGTGCCGCCATATGGCGAACTCGACGAGACATTACGTGTCGTCTCTAATTCTGACCGTCCTCTCTCCATTATGTGAAAGCATGACGTTATCCACAAAACCGGAAGTAGGCCTACATACATGTACACGTCACATTGCCGTCTGAGGAGGACCGAGCCACGGCCACAGGTAACATGTAAAGAAATATGGGTTGAATTTCGACGTGTGGTTTTTGAGATATGCGAGCGGACTGACAAACAAACAGACACGCTGATAGCAATACTTCGCTCCCCTAACGGGGGTGAAGTAAAAGTTGTAAATAAGCATTATTAAGTCGATATAGCGGCATGCATTAATTTAGTTATGCGCAGACGACGAGGTTTATACTATCAGGTGACATACTTTACATCGATCAGCCCCGGTCTGGAAATATTGTCTCTTTCTCCCCTCGGTGGACAACATGCGCCATCTTTCGGCAGTCGCCAGATGGACATGTCCATAAGTAGCCAACTGACTATGGAAGTGAGATTTAAGCCGACGTTTAGGGCCTAAAAGTATGGCTACTGCAGCAGCAGGTTTGATATTGGCGGGTATTGTGCATTTCACACATGCATTTTGGGCGAAGAGTAGCTGGAGTTCTGATAAACAAATGCCGCATTATGTGTGGGATTGGACGAAGTTGCTGGTCGGATGACCAGATCGAGTACATCAAGAAAGCCGATATGGAAGCAGAATTATAAAGGTAAGTAGGCTGATGTGGAGCCAAGATTTTACAAGTGCGCGGGGAGATCTTAAATTCAGTTCTTTTTCTACAGAGATGGGCTACTCGGTGACTAACCGATGTTGTGGTGCAGCCTCGAAGAACAGCTACAGGTGCACTTCGAC
>Ga0049094_10000299_pt1 | contig 9094 bp, 3 predicted proteins | sample WorMetexBAHAMAS2_FD_55033 | JGI IMG/M metagenome (GOLD analysis project Ga0049094, IMG submission 55033) | Marine gutless worms symbiont microbial communities from Max Planck institute for Marine Microbiology, Germany - Inanidrilus exumae... | ecosystem: Host-associated > Annelida > Digestive... | reverse complement strand
ACAAGACTGTTTTATGGCTATGGAGATACAGGAAAGATGGCACGGACAAATGCAAAAATGACACATTATACAAGTCTATAAATAATGAACTAGACTTGTTAAATTCTAGAAGCTAAACTCTAAAGCAGTTATTACGACACATCCAAGAGCTCAACTGAGGAGTGTATGGTGTCATGCTTATTGTTCAATGTTATTACTTAAGGCCTGTGCATAAAAAATATAAGACAAAGATACAAATGCTATGTGAGCTTTTTGTGCAAATAATTAAAGACATGATAATGCAGAAAGAAGCACAAATTACTTGGCTACCTGTCAATATTCAGTGGCAACAACAACTGCCTGTAGAAGTATAAACACTAACACTAACCAACCAATGCTTAAGCAAGCAACCTATATTCAATAGTTAACGATTGTCCACAACCTGGATAATTTCACAGGCAGCTGTGGATATCTAGCTGCCATAAACTTCAAAACAGCGACATGCTTCAGATGCAATAACAGTTGCTCTAAATTGGGTGACCAAACCCAGGGCATATGAAATTTACCGATATTTCCCAACTCATCAAAGCGGAACTTTACTCATGTCATGCATGATTAGTGCCACCAGTAAACTAAAATGTAACTGCATATTTCACAAAAATGTTCCTTGTATTTAGCAAGCAGCAAGATTCTTAAATCAGGTGACATAAGACCCACAACAGTCTACTAAATACTTGTATAGCCCCAAATAAGATGTTAGCAATAAAGAGTTTTCCATAACAAGTTTCCCCCGACACTTCCCAGACTTCTGATCAATTCACGACATTTTTGCTGGTGCCCAAGATTTCCAGGTTTTCAGCTGTGAAACTTACACTCAGTCAGACAAGCCGTTATCAACTATGTTTGCATTTTCCCCATGAATTACTTGTGAAATGTTGAATATGCAAAACCACACTGCCATGGACAAGATGTATCAATTACCTTTGCGATCTTCGGTTCCTGCTCTGCCTGGGTGGCACGAATTGCATTGATCTTGCCAATCAGTATATCGTTTTCTTTCTTCAATCCTTCGTAATGCATTTTACGATCTTCCTGCCACCAAAGTTCAGAGATTTACTACATATACGTTGCTTTATCGTCGTGCATGCAGTCACTACACACTTGACATTTTCTCGACAAGCCAATCTGTTAGTTAAACGGGACTTAATTTCTGGAATTACTCCAGTGTGGGTGGTCTGGGTCCCTCACATGGAAATCTCTGGGAATACGTCGAGCAAGTTTCTTTACAGGTCAGATGCATAATGCTGTTGTCGTCATCCAGGCAATAGTGTGAAAGCATTCAACTGAACTCAAAGCACTAATGTAAGAAAGATGACAGAGGCCTAACAAGTGTATACCTCCTCATGATCCACTAACTCCTCATAAAAGGGACATCACAATAGCATTAATCAATCAACAGTAGTTTAAAATCTCGTAGTTACGAACAAAGCCACATGCACCATACATTATAAATAAGAAGATGCAAAAACTGAATTCANGATATTGTGGTTTAGTATTTACACTATTCCTAATTAATATTGACACAGTACACAGTATTAAATAACATCGAATTAAATCAAATTACATCGTGTCATACATAGCATATATGATCAAATTAAGAATGCAATTTTTAACAATTAATCGCTTAATCATTAAAAAATTGACTGATGAAAGTTTTTGGTTCAACTAATATGTATCTCTTATTACCTACACATTATATTCCATTAACTTGTCCACTTGCTCTTATGCTTGTTGGAGAAATATTATTTGAAGATTTTTCGTTAAAACTGAATATAGATTATAGAATTAGTGACAGCAGTAACAGTGATTTGTCCATCTTTATCACCAACACACCAAATGTAGCGCAAACACATACCTCAGAAAGAACATGTACTACCGACATCTTCATACTGCCTTACAAAGAAACTTAATTTCAAAAATGATCAAATATAACAATGTACCATTTTCCCGGTACATCGACACATTCATTTGGAGCTACTTTGGGTTAAGTGAGTCTTTTAAAAGCAAACCTTCAGTAATTCTAAAGTGTATATTTTACTGCTCTTCCTGTCACACAATGGATAGCATCAAAGCACAATACACATGCAAATTACATACAGTGTGTAAATCTATCTCAGAATGCTTCACTTACAAGTTTGCTCTTCATATTGCTGAAATCGTCATCGCAAGCCAACTTGTATCGCAAGTAGTTTAATATTGCGGACATTATCATGCACAGTCGTTTCTCAGCTAAATCGGACAAAACGAAGACAAAATATTCATTAAAAAATTGTCACACGCCAGTGCCAGAGACTGGCTGCAATTTTAGTGCACTGTGATTTGGAAAATGGAGACAACATCAGTTAAACCGGTTGCCAAGTATATTATGCTATGACAAAAAGCTTCACAAAGAGATAACTAATACATAAATTAACACATTGGCCACTGAGGTCCTACAGAATAATGCTACTGGGCTACACCAAGTAGGATGCTTGAACAAGCTAAGTCGAGGTTAGTTAGTTAGTCAGTTGGAGTCCCTTTTCAGCACTAATATGGCTATGTCAGAGACAAAAGGTCAGGGGTAGAAAGATATCCCTACCCAGTAACAGAAGGCCAGTGATATATTAACCTCAACCCTGGCCGCTTTTTTGTTGAGCAGGTACCCAAAAAAAGAAAGGGATCAAGAGGCTTATTTAAATTATTATGCTAGTGCTTACAACCGGGAGAGACAACTATCACACCATAATACAAAACTAAATCTAAATCAAATACGACAAAAACAAGCATGCATCCTTAACTAAAAAATATTATAACACAAAATCAACAAAGAATAAGTAAAGCCAGGTTTAGTCGCCTTCTACGACATCCGAACTGGAAACAGAGTGGGACTATTCTGGTAGGATGGAAAGGGATGAAAAAGCAAGAAAATGGATGAAGCGAGTAAGAAAAGGAAAAAGGGAAAAGTAAAAGATAGAGTAGAAGGTAAGGAAGTGGGAAAGTAAGGGGATAGGGAACAGGGAGATTGCCCCAGGCCCACACGGGGCCGCTAAGTCAAGGCCTTGCGCGGGTAAGTATAGACGCTGGTTTGTCAGCCAACAGCGTGGTAAGAGGAACGTCTTAATACGTCACCAGTATGTAAAGCATACTATATGAAGAACATCTATAGATGTCCTTCATGGTCAATGTGTTGAGAAGTACAGGAATTTCAGATTCACAATGCTAAACAAAATGGACATGTCAACAACTACACACTGATCTCTGACTGCAAAATGTCAAACTCGTAAGAAACAGGAAAAGAGCAAACATTGAACTTGTACCAGGTACAACAGAAGCTACCATAGAAGCATTCCAAATAAAACAAAAGCATGTCATACTTGGCTGAACGATGTCTCGTATACAAAAATTGTTAACTGCTGCTTTCTCAAGCTTTTCCTGCCTAAAAACAGACAACATCAAAAGCAAATACATATTAACAGCTACAAATGCTATGCAAGAAAACATCCTTATATTGAACTGACTATCCAGATGACAAGGAAAGAAATAAAGTAAAAAATTACAGACAATATCAACAGCAAATAGATCATAACAAATTCTAACACTCTTAACATTCAAGCAATACAACCAAGTGGTAACTGATGGTAAAATCCCATCCGGTTAGAGAGCTCCAATGTTCTGATGATAATAGATTATTATTAGCAGGTGTAGTGGTTGGTTGTTTGGTTGGGAGATTGACGTCCCTTTCAGCACAAAAATGAGCTATATCAGATTTACTTCCGCCAGGTTAAGGACAGAAAAAGTAACACTAGCCTCCCAAACTCGTTGTCTTTTTGTTCAGCAATGACCCAAAATGTAAAAGAATAGAGGTGGCTCATTTAAGTTATTACGCTAACGCCTACAACAGGGTGAAAACTAACCAACCACCACAAGACCTATTCACCAGTTCAATGTGATATTTTGTGTAAATGCTGTTCATCCGTGCCTAAAACATTTTGTCACAGAAACAAATACCAAAAGCCATACTGGTTGGTAATTCAAATGCTCTCGTTTGTTAAATTCACACAACTGTCAAAAACCGGGCATAATCGCTAACAATAACACTGGCTTTCTTTCCGTCAAACTGACCAGTCCTTGGAGCAATTTCAAGATATGCTACTACTACTCACACTGTCATTAGTGTTATAAAACAATCAGACAAATATTGTATAACATGATCAGCACAAACATACAATATTCACTGATTTCCACAGCATTACCATCAATATTTACTCTCATACCATAACATTTGTGAAATCTCGCATACATGGCTTTAGTGAGCAGACAGAGTCCCTGGCCTTCATTATGCACATCCACATGCTCAACATCTTTGATTGCACTGTACTGCTCATCAACACAATCACCAGTAAACTAAACCTAAAGAAACTAGAACTTCTGCCAATCAAAACAGCTCAGCTGGCAGCCACAAACTGGCTCCATGTTGTTTTTCCACAGCTTTACAATATACTTTGCTTGCTCTTTTGACGTTTAGCATATATTTCTCTGCATTTATTTGACTTACTGACTGAGTTAAGGTTTTATTTCCATCCTGACACTAAATAGGTAATTCTGCAGACGTCAGACTTTCTTCCCAACCAATCTCTTGACTAAGTACTAAAAAACTAACACAAGAAAAGCAAACTTATATCCATAACAAAATATACACCAACATAAATTAAACACAAAAAACTAAAGCCGGGTTTGGTCGCTTCCTATGACCTCCGACCTCAAAACCAAACGAGCCTATTCTGGAACAACTAAATACTTAAGAAAGTAACTAAGTAAGCAAGTTAAACAAACAATTTATATAGCAACCAAATCAACAAATGAATAAGAGAGCATTGACTTGAACTTGTACTGTTAGTCAGTATTATTATTGTGTTATTGACATCATTAGCTTTCAGCACTTTGACACTGTTAGCTGGGCACAGGAAGGCCATCCGGCCAATGAAAAACCTGTTCTAGACATGCCAGAGCTTTGCTTTTTGAGACATCAAGCCTAACCCAGAGTCCAGAACGTCAGGCTAGTGAGACAAAACTGAAAGTAACAGCAGGCCTAGCAGTTGTATTAATGTTATAATTTAATGATGCATTCTTGAGTGAGAATATCTAATCAAAACACCTGTACTTTTTCATACAAGTCTAAGTAGATAAGACAAAGCAAAGTCTTTCTGTAATACCTGTGTTGACACTTATTACTGGCCCGACTACACATAGTGTAGCGGGCCAGACTGGTGACGCTTGCTGGCGTCTGTCGTCGTCTGTAACACTCAACAGCGGCATATATGCAACGTAACTCACCAAGGGACAGCATGCAACGATGGGCCAGTAATGTCATGCCCCGTTACAGCGACATCTTGTTAAAACAAGTAAAAACAAGACCAACTAAAAAGGTAATATTTACAGCAAAATTTTAAAGGTCATAGGGTCATAGGTCAAGGTCGGTGGGGGAGGTATGCACTCTATTAAGCCCTTCTAGTTAATGACTACTATTATCTTCAGTTTCCAACAATTTTAAACTACACAATGCACAGCAAAAACCTCAGCTTTTAAACGAAACAATTCAATTCAACTGCATACAATGTTTGAGTTCAGGACATTCAGCGGTGTATCTGTCATAAGAGACAAGAGTGTCATATATATGTGTTGCCATCTCAGTTTCTGAAAAACAATAAACAACAAACATCCACCATTATCTCACTGCCAGAAGCTCTGAATGTTTTGTCAAAGAGTGTATCTGCCTAAAAGAGCATACACTACATATACATGGCGGATCTATCCAACAATGCTGCAGGGTACAATACATCGCTTCAAGCATACGCTGATGACAATCAATCTTAAGCCGAGTTCAAAGCGCCCAATCTGACTCAACCCAAGTCATCAATTTATTAAACAAAAGGACAGATCGGCCACTTACATTGATATTCACCAAATATATAGAAATCGTTTAAACTACATGCACATGAATATAAAATTGAAAACACAAAACTGTCTATATGCAACACGAACAACTAGATAACAAAATACCTTACAATATGGGAGCAGTAATTCAGAGGCCAGGGATTTATTAAATCTTTTAAGTGATGTAAAAAATCAGTACTACTTGGGAGTGAGTTCCATTTTGTATGACTCTGTAATTGAAACTATTAGATCTTATGTTTGATTTGCTGGTTGGAAGGTACAATTTATAATAGTAACCTCGTCTAGATTCGTTGAAGCGTGGTATGAAAAAGTCATGCAGACTAGCATCTATTAAACCAAACACCAGTTTGCAGGTAAATAATAAAGTCAACTGCTAGTTGAGTTAAGCGAGTCGGATTGTACGGGTGGTCAGAATGCATTGGGCACTCTGACCACTCTTACAACTTAAGAAACTGAAATAGACGAAAAATCGCTCGGTTTCTGTCAGTCATCGAGTTGTGAACATTTTCAGAATTTCTACGACTGAGTTGAGTCGGATCGGGTACTCAATTTACCTTTACATCATGTTAATCCCAAATGCAATAAGCATTCCAAACAGCAGACATATTAAAAGTCTCAGAACATCAGCTACCTACTTCAGCAATTCAGATCACCACAGCTACAAAATACTGCAGATACATGTGACTGCAGTCTGTAACTTCAAACTGGCAGCGTGGCATAGTGGTAGCGTCGTTGGTCTGGATCAACCAGGTTAACCTACGCTGAGCCCGGTTAGTACTGTGATGGATGACCATGTACGGGTTCGACTCCCGGAGGCGGCACTTTATTCCGGTATGTAACCAACCACCCAGGTCGACTCAGCCTTCTACCCTCCGTACAACGGTAAATGAGTACCAGCCAAAGGGCGGTGATGCTCTGCGGCTGGGGAGTAAAGGCAGGCCTGGTGTAATTTGCAGGTAAAATTGCGTGATCCATGTCTGAGCTCATTAGAGGCGCTTTGCGTAATGCGCTATACAAATGGACGTACACTTTACTTCACTTTACTATACTATAGTCTTATAACTGCTGAAATTTGTAATTAAGCTAAAAGTTATGCAAGCCAAGGTCAATCTTCGACACTGATCGACATGCCAGCGTCGGTTTTAACAAGCTACTTACACAAGTCGTCAATATCTTGAATGCTTCCAATAAAACCTCTGACTACGGTAAGAAACTGCAACTACCTGTGGATTGTTGAAGTCATCCTCTCGTAGTTTCAGCTGTGGATACTCTTCAGCAAATGCTCTCAGTAACTCCGGCTGACTCAAAACTGGGTACGTTGTCATTCTTCACCATTTAAAAAACACAGCTACAAAATACCACAGAATGACTAAAATCATTACATGAATACTGTGAAACTACCACTTCATAAAATAAATCAGTGCATATGTCCACTGCATTATTAACATGTATAAAACTGTATAGAAAAAACGTAGAAAAAACGTGTCACCTCAGCATCAAATGTGCCACATTCTACCCACAGATATGACCACACTATTATCAAACACTTATCAATCTGTTCGTAGCAAAACTATCTTCGACAATATATTTTCTACGGATAGTACTAGTGATATATACTAAATCAGCAATCTATGAAGTGTTTACTAGCAGCAGATCGGCGATCTATTGTTAAAGAAGGCCAAAATTGCTAGCAGTAGATCGGCTTACACCAGATGGCGCCATTTGTCTCAACTGAACTGTAACTGAGAAATATGTTAATGTCAATCAAAAGCAACAACTAAATAACTCTAAAACTATCAAAAGCAACAACTAAATAACTCTAAAACTAACAATAACCCTAAACACAGATTTACAGTTAACAGCGGAACACCGAAAAAAAGCAGCTGACATACAAATAAGATAAATGTCTCGCGCATGGTATGTGGGCTGTGCCGGGGTGGGACACAAATTTTCTGGCATGGTCTGATATTGACATTGATAAATAATATCACTGATCATGCATTCAGCTGTCTAAACCAAAGAAAAGGGTTTATTTTGGGGTAGTATAAGAAAAAAGGGGTATAGTCTTTTGATGGGTAAAGGAGTAACAGATTCACGGAAAATAACGAGATTAAGGAAGTAGTACCCGTGAATATTCACAACAAACAAAGGTGACTGTACACTATTTACCGTCGATATTCACGAAAAATAAAATATTGATTGAGAAATACGGCTGAATTACCATAGATATTGATCCGATCTACCAACTGTAAAAATAACGTCCTAATGCGAGATCACTGATCTACCACTAGAATTATCGTTTTTCTATATCTGCTAACACCACGAGAACCAGGCACTTCGGACCCAAGACATTTCAGCACTCGAAGTGGAGATATTTAGCCGGTCACCGGTCAAATAGTCACTGCGTTATTTAGCCGGCAACCGGCTCAGTAGCACTTGACACATCCGTGAATTTGTTTCTTTTGTTTCCTGAACAAAAAAAACCCTCTTTTAATGATAAATGATCGATTTCTTCTTGCTGGCATATGCTGAGCTGAGTACAGCTAAATCAGCAAACGGGTAGTGCAATTATTTGCCTCCCCCACAAACCCTGCTGTGCACCTCCGCGAAAAATTACTCTTATAGTCCGGAATAACCTTAAAATGGGTGTCAACAAAGTGCGCATAAATATTAGGGTTTAGTAGCGTATTATCCTTCGAAGGACGTTGCTACTTACTTATCCAAATCCAGGGTTAGTGACGGTTAGTGTTACAGACTGTTAGGGTCAGTTTAGTTTTTGTGATGAACGATGAGGATTTTCGTCTGCTGTTCAACGGTTACGTCCGTCCACACCTCTGTGTACAAGTCTGGTCGCGATATCTGAAGAAAGATATCGAATGTTTGGAGAAAGTACAAAGAAGAGCTACACGTAGGTGTAACTGTCTACCATGCCAAAGTGTCTGATAAAAATAACTAGAATGCTGGCACCACGTATTCTAGTTGGTAGAACTCAATTTCAATCAAAATAAGAGCAAAATTACTTCAAAACTTCGTACTACTAAAATACCGCGAACAAATCAAAATCCGGAAACAGTAATAGAGATGGTACATAGTAAGTAAGTAAGTATATTATCCCAAAAGC
>Ga0049094_10000292_pt1 | contig 9195 bp, 2 predicted proteins | sample WorMetexBAHAMAS2_FD_55033 | JGI IMG/M metagenome (GOLD analysis project Ga0049094, IMG submission 55033) | Marine gutless worms symbiont microbial communities from Max Planck institute for Marine Microbiology, Germany - Inanidrilus exumae... | ecosystem: Host-associated > Annelida > Digestive... | reverse complement strand
CCTTTCGCCGGCAACGTGAGTGCCCACATCTCACGAAGCCATTGAAAGTGAGAATACGCCACGCTGGTACCCTCGGGTGGCTTGGCGTAGAACGAGTTTATAACTCGACTACGTACGGCTCCAAGGCCACCGGCATACGACGGGATCTCTGTGGCCTCGTGGACACAGAAATCGGCGCCGTAGGCGGGATGGGAAGAGAAGTGCTGGCCTGATGTTCAGGCTCAGCAGAATTTTGAGGGGAGGAAGGAGAACCTTCCTGCGGAAGAGGAACGTTAAAAGTGGGTGAATTTTGAATCGGAACTGTACCTCTGTAAGGTGACAGCCGATCAATATGAGTAGTATATCTGATCTGCCTTCCAGTTTGTTTTTGTAGTTCAACTACAACGTTGCTTTTGAACGCGACAATTTTCCACGGTCCGGTCCAGACTTGCTGGAGTTTCCGGTACCTCTGTCGGCGGGGAGGGCTTGGCCAAAAGAGCCAAACAAGCTGATCTAAGGCAAACTTTAGCCCTCGAGATCGTCTGTCATAGTATACTTTCTGAGTCTTTGCAACAGCTTGTGTTGCTCGGCGTATTTTAGCATGAGCCTCCCTAATGTGGTTCCTTAGGTCGGCCACAAATGGTACCGTAACCTCTAGGGGCTCATCNGGTGGCTTGACGATGAGGGTCGCGGGCAATATTACCTCGCGGCCCAACATGGCCAAGTTAGGAGTTACCCCGGTTACACTGTGAGTAGTCATTCGATAAGCTGACATCACTGAGTCTAGCTTCTTTGGCCAGTTTTCTGGACTTTCCTGACAAGTGGCCCTCAACATCTGGAGTAGTGTTCTATTCATTCTCTCAGTCTGGCCGTCCNACTGAGGATGAAACGGCGTGGTTTTGGTTTTGGCAACCCCCGCCAGGGCACAAAGCTCATGGAAAAGCTTTGATTCAAAGTTTTTACCCTGGTCGGAATGTAATTGACGGGGCAGCCCAAAACGTGCAAAGAATGAGTTGTACATAGCCCTCATGCATGTTGGGGCCTCGGCATCCTTCAGAGGATANGCCTCCGACCATTTCGTGAAGTAATCAGTGATTACTAGAATGTACTGATATCCCTCTGGAGTAGTTGGCAGGCCGGACAAAATGTCAACGGCAACTATATCCAGGGGTTCACCAACAGTGACTTTCTGCAAAGCTCCATGAGGTCTGTTTGGGGGCCCACGGCCACGTGCACACTGTGTGCACTGCCGGTACCAAGTTATTATGTCACGGCGCATGCCGGGCCAGTAGTATTCTTGTTTGAGCTGAGACAGGGTCCGGTCAGATCCCAAGTGGGCCGACAAGGGACCTGCATGCACGTTATCAAACAAACCTCGACGCAGATTAAATGGCACAATTAATTGTACTTTATTACCTAGTACACGTATTAATACATTTTCACGCAACTGCAGCTCTGAACGGAGAGCCCACAGAGTGCGGATTTCGAGTGGATGGAGCCGTAGCTCATCAGATGAAGGCTCATGGTTAGACTGTAACCATTCTAAGACTACAGAAATGGTCTCGTCCTCGGCCTGCATAGTACTTAAGTCGTTATTCGTGATTTCAGGAGCCCATGTGATTCTCCTGAGGCCTAAGGGCTCGGTCAACTCATCTGCCCTTTCCAATTCATCTACCCAAGGCGTCTTGGCAATTTTGCCCACGCATTGCTTGCAAGCAGGGCGTGAAACGCCATCTGCATTGCAGTGCAATCTGCCTGGACGATGCTCGATGTGGTAATCAAATTCAGCTAGGGTTTCTATCCAGCGAGCCAGAATCCCTTCTGGTCGCTTGAATGTATTCAACCAACGGAGACTGTGATGGTCAGTCCTTAGGGTTACATGATTCCCTAGCAAGTAGTGACGAAAATGTTGCAGCGCAGCAATAACTGCCAACAATTCACGTCGAGTCGGACAGTAATTGCGCTGTGTAGTTGACATTACCTTTGAATAAAAGGCAATTGGGCGTTCTACGCCGTCGATAACCTGTGACAAAACTGCGCCTATTGCAACATCAGAGGCGTCGGAGTCTACAATACATGGGATGTTCGGGTGGGGGAAAGCTAATGTGGTAGCGTCCTCCAAAGCTTTCTTGAGCTTTGTAAACGCTGTTTGTGCTTCCTCTGTCCACTCGAAACGTACATTCTTTTGTGTGAGTCGGGTTAAAGGTTCGGCAATGTTTGCAAACCCTTTAACAAATCTCCTGTAGTAGGAGGCGAGACCATAAAAGGCTCGAACATCACGTATACATTGTGGTCTTGGCCAATTTCTTATGGCTTCGATTTTGTCCTGCTGGGGCTCTATGCCGTGTTGTGACACAACATGCCCAAGGAATTTGATGTGCTCTTTGAAAAGAGCGCACTTCGAGGGTTTCACCTTCAAACCTACCTGTCGTAACCTGTTCAGAACGATCCTGAGACGTTCTAAAAGTTCCTCCTGTGTACGTGCAAAAATCACGATGTCATCAAGGTAACATAAGCATATCTCCCAGAGGAGATCCTTGAGAACAATTGACATTAAACGGCAGAAAGAAGATGGGGCCCCAGCTAACCCGAAGGGCATTCGAGTAAACTGGAAAAGCCCTCTTTTGGTGCAAAACGCTGAGCGTTCCTTGGCTCTTTCAGTTAGTCCGAGCTGCCAGTAGCCACTGAGGAGGTCGAACGTAGCAAAGTACTTCGCTCCCCTCAGGTGGTCCAAGGCATCGTGAATATCCGGGACTGGGAAGGCGTCCTTCTTGGAGACTGAATTTACCTTACGGTAATCAACACAAAATCTGTAGGTACCCTCCTTTTTACGGACCATACAGACAGGAGATGCCCAGGGAGAATGAGAAGGCTCAATCACTCCCGTGGATAACATTTCCTCGAGGATTTCGTCCTCAGCAGCTGATGCTGCAAGGGGTGGTCTCCTAGGAGGTTGTTTGATGGGAGCCGCGTCCCCAGTAATGATATCATGCTGTAAAATGTCACAGTATCCTAAATCAGCAGATGATTTAGCAAATGTGTCAGAGTGATCATTTAACAGCTGTTTCAAATCATTCGCAACAGCAGGTGACAAGTTAGCTTCATCGACAGTCTGGATGAACAAAAGATTAACATGTTCTGGCAGTTCGTCAAGAGGTGGTGATTTGACACATGTCTGATCGACATCAAGTAGTTCAGTGACTGAATGGACGTCAGTAAGCGTAGGTGAAGGTATAGATAAACAAGGTTGGTCATTTGGTGGTGAAGTATGGTTGACAAGTGGCGGAACAAAAGTCTCAGCTTGAGCTGAAAGTTGTGAAGTCACCAGGCTGGGCTGGTAGGTGTCAGCCAAAGGTAGAGTAACTGACGTAGGCTGTTCGTCAGGTGGAGACATGGGAGTACAGCGGGCGGTAGTTGGCGCCAGGTAAGTAGAGCGATCACTAGGGATCGAAGGACGTGATGGCACGTCAAGTGGAGGTAGTAAAGTAGTAGTAGAAGGGGCGCCAACCCCTGTCGGTGCACAGCCGGTGTCTGTAGTGACACGAGCCTTGTCAGCAGGCGCTGACGGAAGTGTACGCTTTGGGTGCGTAAAAAGTGACACGTTGTCAACCTTAAGAGCTGGTTCATGAAACGGAGTGGGAGGATGGACCTCAAGACGAGCAGAATAGTGAGAATAGACACATTTATTCATCACATCGACTACCAACTTCGCTACAGTTAACAAATCAATACCAACAACAGCTGGTACATCCGCTTCTACAGAGTAGAAGGGATGCTTGAATTTATGACCACAAACAACAACTGTCAGATACCATGGACCTTCTAACACAACTTCTGACCTTGCAAAAGGTCTTACCACTTTTGTGTCACCAAACCTGGGATGGCGTGAGCCATCGCCGATCAAATTTGTCATCAGAGTTTTAGGCAGAACTGATACCTCTGCTCCTGTATCAATGAGAACTACAACTTCTTTATCTTCCATCATGATTGGGATACGAGGAGATTTAACAGAACCAGTTAATAAAGGCAGCATGGACGGAACCTTTTTAAGAGTTTCCTCATCGTCCATGAAATAAATTACAGGCTGGTGAGACAGTGGCAAGTCTTGCCTTGGTTGTGTATGCGTCTCGTCTACGCCAGGGCGTAGCAGGACGACGGGCGGCTGTCTGGCTGTGGCGGGGTCCGGTCGCCCTGCCACGAACCCCGTGTCTCGTTTCCCGACGGTGGGTTAGCTGGCTGTTGTGGAGGTATATTCCTCTGTGCTGGCGGATTCTGTGGAGGGGCAGTGGTGCCTCTATCCTGTCTATGGAAATACGTGTGACAGCCCACTTGTCCACACACGTGGCAGCCTACAGGCGTTGGCCTAGGCGTTTGAAAGTGAAGGCTGGGGTAGCATCCAACCCTACCACACCGATAGCAAGCTCGGCGGGGTGGAACATTTCCAGTAGACCCTGGATTTTGATCCGGTCTTGGGTTTTGTGGCTGTGTACCTTGGCCAAATCTCGGAGGCACATAATTCTGGCCTGATGGTCTTGGTCTGTTATTCCAAGTAGACCCTGTAGACCTGTAGTCAGTGGGGTTACTACCCCAAGAACTTCTACGCTGATCGTAGCGTCCCGTTTGGTCAGATCTGAAAGATCTTTCAGAACCTCTGTCTCGATCTTGGTCTCGTGAAAAATTCGACCCTGGTGGTCGAGAAGAAGGAGGTGTGAAAGGTTGACCTCTCCCAGGCCTATCATTTCCTGCACGCTGAAATGATTGCTGTGAAGCAGCATTACCAGGATTGGGTGGTCTGAATCGTTGGTCTCGGTCATTAGTGTTTCTTGCCGCTCGGTTACCCTGGGAAGATTGATTACTCCCACGGCTAGGAGCTGGCGAAGAAGCACGGTTTTGTTGTGGTGGTCTACCTGGTGGCTTGGTCACACAAGCCACTGACGGCACCTGATTCTTATCGTGTACAACTGCCTGAATAATTTCTTTAAAACCTTCAAGTAAAGGCTTAAGTACAGACTGTTCAGTGACAGGTGTAGCATCATGATCATGAGGTGGATTATTTTCAATAATTCGCACAGACTTTTTAGTTTTGACAGCCTCTTGGGTTTCTGCAAACCTACGTGCTTTAGCCACAGTTTGACTGAAATTATCCTGGCGAGCATGAAGTCTGAGGAACTGGAGCATGTCTCCAGAGTTTAGACCCTCCTCAAACTTGCGTTTGAGGGCTGCGTCTTTAGAAACATCGTCAGCTTTAGGCCAGGCTTCACGATAAAGTGTACGCAAAGCCTGCTCGTATTCGGCTACACTTTCACCATCTAACTGCTTTCGAGCATCAAAACGCCTCATCGCTCGCTCAGGCTCATCTAGATACCCAAATCTGTTGGCCAGTATCGACCACAGTTTGTCGTAGGCACCAGTTTCTTCTTCTTTTACCTCTCTAAGACAATCCACGGCTGGGCCTTCCAAGGCCAGGGCTAAATTTTGCATTTTCTCCAGTTCTGTGTGCCATGCATTAGCCTTAGCCACCCTCTCAAAATGTTCCTTAAAACTTTTGTGAGAGGTCTGTCCAGAATAANGTTTCGGAGTTTGATAATGCCTAACTACAACGACAGGCTGAGCTGGGCTAGCCACAGCAGAAACTACTGCTGGGNTAGCAGTGACCNTAACAGTCGGTGCGGTTGACATACATGCAGGTACAGTAGATANNACAGTAGCCTGAGGGCTACAAGTAACCTGAGTGTTAGATACAGCAACACTATTAGCAGTAGCTGCAGTAACCTGAGNAGCTAGTACAGGCTGAGCCTGTGTAGCCACTGGTACAGAGGCTTGGCCTGGCCAAGAAATGTTAGTAGCCACCGCAGTATTCATAGGCGGCCTAGGTACCTGTTGGGCCAGTGTAGTCACCATACCTACCTCTGGTATAGCTTCAGTCTTCATCACAGGCTGCATAGTACCTGCTGGCTGAGTGGGCACAGCTGGATACATGCTAAGTGGGTCAATATTTAACACACTCGAACCAACCGGTTCAGTAACATGTGGTACAGTTGACACACTTGCTGTGTTTGTCACACTTGGCAAGTTCAAAACATCATGCATACAAGATGAAACAAAAGTCGCTGTATTAGCAACCTTCGTCGCCGGTGGGAGTACCTCAGCTACCTGAGCTGAACTTACCACAGCTGTAGTAGCAGACACTGTCGCTGGCTGTATAGCAGACAATGACTGCTGCAGCACTGGCTGTGCAGCAATATCAGTGTATTCTATCGTAGGCAGAGATGTAGGAGAGGGGCTTACCTTAGCCAAGGGCTGGGAGGCCATCTTCTCTTTCTCCCATTCCCTGAGCTGCCTCTCAAGTTGCAATTCAGCCTGTAGTTCTGTCTCTCTAACTGCCCTGAGCTGTCTTTCGTCAGCTAGCTGACGAGTCAGCTCGAACTTAACCTTATTGTCTGCCTCTACCCTAGCCTGTTCATCAGCTAGTCTCTTTTCAGTTACCTCTAGTAACATTTTTTCACGATCAAACTGCATTTTAGCTAACTCAAGTTCTTTTTCATGCTGTTTTTCAGCTAGCTCAAGTTCTTTTTCTTTTTGTTTTTGGGCCAGCTGCAATTCTTTTTCTTTTTGTTCTTTAGCCAAAACAACAGTCATCTCTTTTTGCTGTTTTAACATTTCTTTCTGTTGAGAAACTAACAAAGTTTCTCGCTCGGCGTTTTCTCTTTGCAACAATTGTTGATGCTGTAATAATAAACGTTCGCGCGCAACTCCATCATCACGAGATTGTCGAGTCACTTCCAACAACGCATCAATCGTTCTATGTACGACATCTACCACCTCGACTGGTGCCGCCACTGAGCGGTCACTAACCATAGTATGACCAGTATTTACAGACGGTATGTGCCTACGTGAGTGCCTTGTTGCGAGTGAATTCGCTTCCGGCACATGAGAAGGTGTAACATGAAGAGGCTGGGTATCATACCTCGGCCTGGCAGTACGCTGCATACGACGGCGGATGCTGACAGTTGAATCCAATTCAACATAGCTGTCATGCGAGGCTGGGCGCGCAGAGTACGGCAGGTGAGGCCCACACTGTTTCCCGTCAATCATAGTAACTGTCGAGTCCAGGCGGCGAGGCGATACTACATGCCGTGTACCATGCTGTGTTGCCCTTGATAGGCAGCAGCAGCGGTGACTGGTCTAGCAGCTGGCGGATCGCCTGTCAAGGTTGGTGAATGTGAGGATGGTGCGTACCTCGCAGCCTCAGCAGTACCTCGGCGGTCAGCTTGCTGGGCCGGCTGCACGGCTGGCACAGCAGTAGACTGGGTCGACAGTGTTGGCGGCGGCGAGGTGCGTCTGCCCGCGCACTGGCCCGCTGTCGGGTAGTCAACATCAAAATGGCCGCCAAATTGCGACTGCCAGTCATCAGGTCGCACATTTGCAAACATACCTGTTAGATCGAACGTGTCACGGCGCTCAGACAATACACTATGATCACTGCGCAACGGTACATTCACAAAATACGCATCATCAACATTTGTGACGTCATACACATCGTCACCCTCACGACGTAATACTGTACGCACAATATTATCATCAGTAGCACAAATATTATCACGCGCTTCGCCTGCACCTGCAATCGAATAATCACGCTCGACCTTCATAGCAGTATCTGGGATTACATCATCATCAATGGCAACGCTAGGCTGAATATTACTCGACACAAAATGCATAGCCTGTGTGAATGACAACTGCGTATCGCCCGCAGTAAGGTAATTGCGAGCTCCTCCTGTAAATACATACGAGGCAACTCTATCATGTGATTCAGAACTCGCTACATCACTAGCAGCAGGAGGTGATAAACTTTCGTACGTGCGAGCGAAAGTTGGACCGGTCGTCGTACCCTGTACAACAACTAGTGCGCTAGCGCTATCACCGGTCATCGCTTCGTCTTTCTTAACCTGTACAATGTTTTCATCCGCAACGCTAACGATCGGACTGAATTCGGTCAGTCCCGCAGCCTGAACCTCACTGGTCGCTGAAAAAGAACTCGCCCCGAGTTGTGTACGTGGTGCGGAAGACACATTGGGCGCCAGTGTGAAATTCGAGGGAAGTGTTGGTGGTGTGAGATTCGGATTGGGAGTTATTAGTGTGGTAGCCTGTAGCGGTGTGGAGGCTGAGTGTGTGCTGGTGGTTACAGTAGATAACACAGCGGTAGCCTCTGTGGTGGTGCTTACTGGTGTAGCAGTAATATTTCCGTTGCCGGCCAGCTCGAAGCTTACCCCCCGAATTTCATCTGTGTAGGATGAGGAGGCTGAGTCGCCTGGGTGTTCCATACCGTGTGAATGAATGCTGAGTGGCAAACAAAGGAGCTATCAGGGCGTGCTGTTGCAGAAAACAGACGTACCAAACCAAGGCGAGTTAATGAGGCTTAATGTGACCTTCCGACCAGTGAATATTCAAAGAATTAGTTGTCGAAATTTCTTAAACAATTATTCTAATTAATTCAGGAGTTAAAATAATCGATAACTTAAGCAAGCCTAAACTAAATTAAGTCCTTATCCTGAATTTCCAAATTTTACCCGAAAAGACCCATAAAAATTGAAGACAAACACACCTGGATACGGGCAAAACAGTCTTGAGCAACTAGCGCGACGTCACGGACCGTCGCGCAAGTCCGACGAGTGACAACGCACGCAAGAACAGCAATGAGAGTTAGTCCAGGGGATCACAGCAGCGTTCGGCGTACACTGTGAGAGCCCAAACGCACTCAAAAACTAGCGAGAACAGCTCTCGCAACTGTTAAAACTAGTCGGCAGACACTGACGACAGACGAACTACTGATGTTCTACACAATAGCTGGTCTAACGTTGACAAAGGTCCAACAGATCCAGCGCGTCGACTAGCCAAACGATAGGTCCTGTACTAGTAAGGTTAAACACGATGTTGACACATCGACAGTCAGAGAGGTTATATCAGGCTGCCAGCCAAAAGATCCTTTTATAGTGGTGCCTAGTTCCAGGGTAGTAGTACCCTGGAGTACCCTGGATAGTACCCTGGAAGGTGGGCGGAGGGGGGTACTATTGTTTTGTTCACTAATTAAAATGAACTGTTTTATGAAACTTTCAATAGAAATAAATTAATTAAACCTAAATTAATTATTAAAATATTATATGAGGGCATTTTACACCATCCCCCTGTTCAGATTTAGCGACCCGCTAAATACGTGCG
>Ga0049094_10000291_pt1 | contig 9212 bp, 4 predicted proteins | sample WorMetexBAHAMAS2_FD_55033 | JGI IMG/M metagenome (GOLD analysis project Ga0049094, IMG submission 55033) | Marine gutless worms symbiont microbial communities from Max Planck institute for Marine Microbiology, Germany - Inanidrilus exumae... | ecosystem: Host-associated > Annelida > Digestive... | reverse complement strand
ACTATGAACGATTCTACACAAATATAAATGTTGAGAAAAAAATAAAATCATTCCAGAATAAAATATTATTTTATGTATTTATTCATTTATTTATTTGCTCAAAAGTAACAAAATGAGGAGAAAAAGTGCACCACAAACAAATACATCACAGAGAGGACTATCACGACAGCAGGACTCAGTAGAGAAGCACTAGCAGCTGCCCTTGAAAAAATAAAGTACACCAAACCATACAATAAGCACAACATACATGTGGAACTAAGAATTAAAGTCTGTACAATACAAGTTACAACACAATAAGAACTAAACAAAAATAATACCTAGCATTTAAAAACAAACACACAGACAGACAGAAAGTTACAAGTAAAATATTTCATCAGTGGAAAACTAGGTAAGCAGAATAATCTTTCGTGTTTCTGTTAAAAATATATATACATAACACAAGTTTACACAACCACATTTCTAACAACTATGCAATATCACTACAGTTCAACCCGCTTAAGTGGACAGCACCTATGTAATCCATTAGACGGGAGTATCCACTTATTCATATCATATGTAAAAGTCCATCGCTGTGTGTAGGCCTACTAGCGTTTGCCTTACAGCAATATAAACCAGGTGTCGCCCTAACGGGACGGAACCGTACTGGCCCGCCGTGCAGTGTCGGCCACCGTACCGCTCACGCGCCCGGTCGCCGGCGACGCCGACAGAAAACAGCGTGCAAAACTATACTGGCCCATTAAGCCCGCCAGTAATACGACGAAAATGCAGAANATACCGTTTATTAATTAATTNATTTATTTATTAGGCCTTCCAACAGACCTACTACACCTAGGATAAAAGCACTGGGTCTGGGTTCACTACACCTAAGAGACAGTGAGAATGGTCCATTATATCTTCCCGCCCCGTAGAGGCTGTAATTTCCTTGCAGCATCTAGGGCGCTGATCTATTGGGCGACATACGTGGTGGCGTGAGCCAAAGGCCAAAGAAGATACAGCCCGTTGAAGCAGGCGGTTATGTAACTTGATAACTACAGTATTAGCGAAGACTGTGTCCAGCGAGCCGTGTCCAGATGCGTCGCCTTGTCACCAGGGCTGCCACTAATGCAGTACCTCTCCTCTTAAAAAAACAAGTTAAATTGCTGAAACCACCTGAACGGTTACATTCCTCCCTTATAATACTGCTTGACTACAGGCCTGAATATTTGATAAATTTAAAAAAGAATATTATTACTTGATATAAGACTATAATTTCGTGTTAGCTCACTTACGTTGGATCGTAGGCAAAATCGTAACATTCGTATTTTGATGATGTGATCATGTTGTCAAAACTCCATTCTCCACCGATTCTGACAAGCGCATACATTACATTGTCTTGGCAAGTCTGGTTCACGCCCTTCATGGACGACAGCTGTACTTTGAACAAAAAGCTTAGCTATCGCAGAGGGACCGCGCGACGCACTATGTTAGTAAATCCGTGCTATGTTTCACGCGATATGGGAGTTAGAAAGGCTTCAAAGAGCAAAAGTGACCTCCAAGGTCATTCAATGGCATTTCCTATTAGGGTTCCATTGCAACTATGTCTATATCTTGCACCATTTCCGAGATATTATCACTTATTTCCCAAAATTTAAACACGTCTCGTGACTCTGAACACATCCCTTTTTGGGTAATATATCATGCATGCACTAGCATTCCTGTGTATTAAACAGCACATGAAATTTGAAGTGCCTTAGCTTCACCGATTGCAAAGATACGATTGGAGGCAAAATCTAAAATAAATTAGCCCCATACGGGACTGACGTTCTATTCTTCGCAAATGACGTTTCTGCCAACTTCAAAGTCACGTAACACAAAAACTAGGCCAAATATCAAAAATCCGGACCGATCAAATTTAGATATTGTACCCTAGTTTAGTGTTAGTGTCAATGTCAGTGGTCAGTTGCCAGCTCCCATTTTAAATCGTGGAGGAGATAGCTTTTGAAAATGGCCGGATTTCCAACTTTGAAGCGCTCGTGACTTTGACCTTGGAACGGGTCATACTGCACACCGTCGTGCATCATTCATCGACCTCTACATACATTCCAAATTTAATTGAAATCGAAGAAACTTTCTGTGCACGGACGGATTTGACACCGGCTTTATTACGTCGACTCTGTCGAAGAGTCGACCTAAAACGGGTCATGTAACCCTGACCACGCCCCTTTGTGGAGTGATTTGTCATCCGTAAGCTAGGATATGATGTAGTCTACCTGGGTATAAAATTTGATGACTCTAGCTTCAGCCGTTCGAGAGATATCGTTGGTGCCCTCCAAAATTTATACATGGTTCACGTGATCTGACCACGCCCCTTTCAGAGATTGTTTGGCATCTGTGGACTAGCACTTGCTACGGTCGACCTATCTACCAAACTTAAAGTCTCTAACTCTACCAACTATACGGAGATATGAAAGGCGATATAAAATATCAAAAATAGAGTGGTTTGGGGGTAGTTAGGGGTCACTCAAGGTCATTGGAAATAGCGCCATTCGATAGAGCGCGTACGAGTTCCTTCATTAGCGTTCTACAGTAACTATATACCTATCTTGTGGCGTTTCTGAGATATAGCGAGATAATGGTCGAAAATCGTCTTTAACCTACCTCACATCTATCTGGCGCCTCCAGCAGAGAGCAGTGGACGCTGAGGCTGTCGAGTGTTTTAAATATTATAATAGTTGGCATGGCTTTTGAATGTGCAATGTTCGGCGTCAGAAAACTGGATTCCCTGGGCTATCGTATGGCGTTCTTTGCGTGATCCTGCGTTTAGCCATTCTGGTACAATACCGGCGTGTGACGGACAGGCAGACAGACGGATGGACAGACACACGACGACAGCATATACCGCGCTAGCATAGCGTCGCGCGGCAATAGTTGTTTAGGGCGTTCATAAGATATTGTGGTAACAAGATGTGCCTGGACGAACGAACGGACGGACGGACGGACAGCCGGAAAACATAATGCCTTCAACGACAGGTGGCGAAGGCATAACAAAAAGCAAGAGAATCAGCTATCGCCGAGAGACCCGCGCGACGCTATATATCAGTTGAAATATAGGCATACTGTTGTACGAATAACACAAAAAGATCACGTGATAGACTGAGAAGCCACGTTTTACTGTGCTACCTACATAGTTTTGTACACGCATCATTGCGCTAGGCACAAATATCGCACAGCGAGCATGCAATGCCGTGCGTGTCATCAACAGACGTCCGCACAACCAAATCTTGGTAATGTCAACTGGACTGTAACTATGATAAACCAACGTCGGCAACCATTAATGTTGTTGACGACTTGACGTCACCGCGAATTACTCCGCCAGCGCACAATCATGGTTGTAAACCACCGTGGCGGATGAACACAAAGGTGTCAAACAGCAAAAGTGACTTTCAAGGTCACTAAAGGTCACCCGTAATCGCCACATACGATTTGCTATTAGTCTTTCAATCGCAACTATGTGTCTACCTTGTACCGTTTTCGAGATACTATACCACTTATTTCCCAAAATTTAAAGAGGTCACGTGACCCTAAACAAGTCCATTTCGGNGGCAATCTATCACGGTGAGCGGAAGGGCTTAGGTCAGGGTTACAGAGACGGGAATGGGTGATTAACGATTATAGTTTATGCCCGAAACATAGAATATTCAATATTTTAATTATCCGACATCGAACAGAAATTGAAAACCACGCCTCACTGACGCTATGCGGCCGGCTGTTACAAGTGATGTAGTGCTGGAGGCAGCTGCCGTGCCTCGAGGCATGTTTTTGCCTGTCTTGACCTCGGCTCTGCCACGGCAGCCCGCTGCTTCGGTCTTGTCTCGGTATCCAGCCAAGTGCCTCGGTCTCGGCTCAGAATCCTTATTTTTGGCTCGGCCTCGGCTCGGTCTCGAAGTTTCCGCCTCGATCATGCCAGAAGAACTTTGGTTACATTTCAGGGATTTGTATAGTGCATTTACTGCATTAAGCACATACATAAGTCATACGTTCTGTTTTAATTATTGTAAGCTGTAGACATTATTATTGTACAATTTACTGCCTTTATGTCTTAAGTACTTTTTGTTTTCTCGTATTTCTATTTTTTCAGGCCTCAGTCTCCATCTGCCTTGCCTCGGTCTCGCCTTGGTCTCCGCAGTTCTGCGTCAACCCCAGCCTCTGAATTGAAAAATGCCTTGAATACATCACTGGCTGTTACGTTGTCTGAGGCAAACTATCCATAATCCATAGGGATGAGATTCTTTTTGAAGTGGCTGCAGGCGATCTCGGTTACTAAACCATTACTCTGCCCTGTCGTTCATATACGGTTCCTGAGTGGTGACTGGTGGCAGATACCAGATGGAAACACTCATTGGATTTTCTTGAATGAACTCATCGGCTGAAAAGAATAATAATTTTTAACGATAAATACTACAAACAACCGTAATATTTACCTAAAATTAGTTACGTTTCGGCAACAACTGTCGCCTTTTTTCGAACTGAGAACTCTCCGCTAGGAGTCGCTGCAGCTGTAGCAGCGGAGAGTAGTAGGTCGAAAATCACATCATCGACTGGGAGGAGGCAACAATTATCGTCGGGGAATCTGACACGACAACACGGTGGATCACAGAGGCTGTCAAAATCCGGCAGGAAACCCACGACGTCATGAACAGAGATGAGGGGGTCTTTCTGCTCTCCCATCATCCCACGTCTACGACGACCTACTACTCTCCGCTGCTACGACTGCAGCGACTCCTAGCGGAGAGTTCTCATTTCGAAAAAGGCGACAGTTGTTGCCGAAACGTCACTAATTTTTACGTAAATATTACAGTTGTTTGTAATATTAATCGTTAAAAGTTACTCACTGGATTTCGTCTACAAACTTGACTCCTTACGAAAGTCATGTCGCTGACTTAAGGTCGGCTATCGAACACCGGAATAAAGGAGCACGCGATCTAGTTAAGACGAGCAGCTGACACGTCAATATTACCCGATGGAATAGACAAGGCACGGCTTCACAATATTGTATGGACCAGCCACACAGACATCCCATCCGCCATCTTCTGCGCGACCCATTCGCACGCGCTGTGGACAGGTTATTTCCAGTGTCTTTGACTCACTGCACAACAAAACAGCATCAGGACGTTCACGACTGATTGCTGCCAGCACGTGACTCGCAAAGTCGGAAGTAACTAACAGAATGCAACTGGCCAAGTGCTTCAGTGTCACTGTATAAACACGTCACATTGCAATGCAAACATCAACAAGGTGTCGCCCTAACGGGACGTAACCGCACTGGCCCGCCATGCAGTGTCGGCCGCCCGACCGCCCACACGCCCGGAGGCCGGCCCGCCGGCAGCGTTACATATGACAGGACGACGACGACAGACACCAACGACCGTTACTATAGTCTGCCCCTCAGACCCCTCTACACTGTGTAGGCGGGCCAGTAAACACGTTGGGCACGTTACTCCCAACACAACAGTGTTACTGGAATTTTCAACATTGCCTTATTTAGTCAGGTTTTAAATAGTATTTAACAGTGAAGCTGGTTGAGTTGTTGGTTCACCATGAGACTGAGTGGAGCCGCTATTAACAGGACTCGCTGCAACATCAGCTTCAAGTTTCAAGTTTTGGATTTTAAAAAATATTTAAGAAATCTAGTTTCGTTTTACTGTACCCGTATTGCTATTTCCGTGCTTAAGCGGTACTTTTCTCTCTCGTGGCTTCTGCTGACGTGGCTCACTTTTACGTGTTCACCATAAATCAGGCAGGCTTTCCAAGAACAAAACTACCCCCGGAGACTGCTGCCTCTCCAGATACCACACTAAACAGCCGTCACACGGCGTCACTAAACGTTGCACTTCAGCAACATTTCTTGTCGACCTTGGTAACGTTCGGCTACAACATTTTCGGCTCACGGTTACTTATTTACAGTTTTCAATTCAGGTCTGCATGTTAGCCGTCAATAGAGACGTTGTTATTAGAGAGCATTAATAGGAAGTGATCTATCACCTATGAAATAGCGGCAAGTCACCTTATGTAACCTTTAAGGTCATTCACCTTTTGTGCGCCTTTTGAAATGCGTTTTCAGACAGATGTGCAGCAATGGCCAAGATTTCAACTGACATAGCGCGTCGCACGGTCCCTCTGCGGTAGCCGAGCTTCTTGTAATATGTGTTTAAGATTTGACACTGCTGTCACCTTACGAAACGACGGTATGTCCGTTCAAATCTTGCTTCAATTTTGCGTGGCCACTATAAGCACTCTCCCGGTGTACAGACCACAACCTCTTCGTTATACGCGTCGACATTTTGCTCAGCGTGATACAAATGCCTGAAACTGAGTACAGACGCTACAGTGCGCCGACTTCTATATATATAAAGCTGCTTCGTCTGTCTGTGTGTCTGTATTCCGGATTTTGGAAAAACGTGCGGACCGATTTCCATCAAACTTTTCATGGCTAATATGGGTCATACGCACTTACGTAGACGTGAACAGATACAAAACATCCGGAAAATTTCAACCCTTAATATGTAAAAATTGGGAAAACGGTGCAAAATAGCCCATTTTGAAAGTCTGCACGGGTCACGCGCGATGCCCCGCGCAATGGCCTGCGGGAGTTTGCGAGCGCGCCTGCGCGCTGGCCGGTTGCACGACAGCGGCACGGGCCAATCGCGCGCGGGCCTGGGGGCGTAGGGCGTGGCCTGTAACCTTCGATGCGGGACCGTCTCAAACGCTTTTGTGCTCCTGAGTCCAATTTAGTGGTCCCATTACCCGGCCGGCCTTTGGCCGGGTAAACGCTAGTATTTAAATGTTAACACATCCTGTGCCCTAAGGCATTCATTGTGTAAGACTCACTGTAAAAACTGCCCTGTTGCGTGTTTCTTTTACCAATCACAGAGCGTTGTGTATATAATAAATCTGTTGCACAACTGCACAACGTTGTATATATAATATTAATGTTCTTTTAAACTGTGTCCTAATCTGTAACATTCTAACATCCGATGTAGATATTTCTAGCATAAATAAATTTAAGACATCATTAGCAACAGTTGACTTGTCAAATTTTGTACGATGTAATGTCTACTAAATGTTTTAGCTGGTTATTTGTGTCAGCTGACCTGCATTTCAGTATATTGCTCACTGCACGCTTCTGTCAGTGCATGGTTTTCATTAGTGCCATTTATATGGCCCTATACATATCCTACTTCGGCAGTACTTGCAATTGACCAATGCATTACTCTAATGTCTTACTGCTTGAGCGAAATATAGAGCACAGCAGAGCAGAGAAAGAGAGACCATGGGCACAAATTGCTCATTGTTGACCTGGTATTTACAGTAGTGTATTGTCACGGAGGCAAACTGTTTTGTTTTCGAGTCACGCACTAACACACACCATCCCGCTGCGGTGTCACTGCACAGGCCTATAGCTTCAGACGTGACGGGAAACACAGGTACGCACCTGCATGCTGTTATCTCTTGTCAGCGCACATTAACAGCTATGCAGGGACGCAGCTGTTTTGCTCATCGCAGTATCGACAGCGTGAATAGCGAGGTAAACTGGCGACAGGCGGCGAGTGCTATATCGATCGGCGATTGTTTCCATGCGCCACGCTCACATGTATATCTAACAATTCATCGTACGTTGTCATTGCTTCAATGCCGTGAGCGCGGCCGCCGGTGTGCTGTGTGCGCCAGTGCCTGTTGGGCCGGTACTCTGCCGATGTATCAATTACCTACACCCCGCTATGGCCCGATACGTCTACGTCGTAAACGTATTGGTCATAATAATAATAATAATAAAATAGGATTTGTATAGCGCCGTAAAGTCCGAAGATACAGAGGCGCTGGTGGCATCAGGTTAAGACTGTATGAACAGGTGGGTCTTGAGGTGTCGTTTAAAAGTGTCCACAGTAGGGCAGGATCTAATGTCAGATGGTAGTGAGTTCCATGTGCGCGCGGGGCCGCGACCGAAAATGCCCGGCGAGCTCGCTCGCTTCGCGTTCTTGGGACAGTCAGCAGCGGGGCGTTGGATGACCGCAGAGGACGAACTGGAACAGCCGTCTAGATCAGGTCGCTCAAGTATGCTGGCGTTGAGGAAGACATTGTCTTGAANGTCAGTGACGCCATCTTGTATGTCACTCGATGCTTGACTGAGAGCCAGTGGAGCGACCTCAGAAGTGGTCTGGTGTCAGTTCGACCTCCTCGCTGGCAGACGACTCTGGCTAAGTTGTTCCGAGCCCGCTGCAGTACGTCGAAAGTCGAGGCCGGTGCACCGCAGAGCATGGCGTTACAGTAGTCCAATCTGGAAGCGACGATACTGCAAGCCACTGTCTGAGCCAAGTCGTCAGTTAGCCGAGTGCGCACATGACGCAGGACGCGTGTGTAGTAGTTGCACGCCCTCGCTACCTCCTTGGCGTGACAGTCGAACCGCAGGTGTGAATCGATCATTACACCGAGTGACTTCATCTTCGGCGCAACCTGCAGCCTGCTGCCGGCAACATTGACCTCGTGGCTGTTAGCAGCCGATCGGAGCCGAGGTGCAGTGCCAAGGGTAGACAATGCAGAGCAAGATCATTGTAGCTCGACGGTCCGGTCGGTGAGGTGCTAACACACTCGGCACGACAGCTGGCTGCTTCATCGACGGACTATAAAACCGACCGTCTCGCTTCAGTGATCTCGTTCGGCGTTCTACTAACGTGCATTACCTACCCATATCGCACTGTTTCGTACGCATTAACCTATACGTAATTGGATTAAACATTCATTTTTAAACTTAATCTCCAATCCCGAATTCAGAGGCTAAACGTCATACAGTAGGGCAGCTGTTAAAAAGATTTCAACTGACCTAAAACCAGGGCTGTAGAATTGGGTTTTTAAAAACCTAGGTTAAAAACAATTTAGGTTTTTGAGGTTTTCATTTTATCATTTTATTTAAATTCTCATATTTGTGTACCGTGCCTAGAAGCTACTTAGCTTATGCCACGTTAATCAGTACGTTCTGCTACTACTACTGCTAATGTATTAAATTAACTATTTAAATCTCATATTCAACTCAGTCACAGCAGACAACTAATAGCTGTTAAAGGTGATATGCAATGATTTTTTTTTACCAAATTGATTAAAAGTAGTTTCTAGCTGCTTACTGCAATATAAACCCGTCTGTGTAACGAATTTTGATAAATTATGCCATAAAATGCTAA
>Ga0049094_10000280_pt1 | contig 9810 bp, 10 predicted proteins | sample WorMetexBAHAMAS2_FD_55033 | JGI IMG/M metagenome (GOLD analysis project Ga0049094, IMG submission 55033) | Marine gutless worms symbiont microbial communities from Max Planck institute for Marine Microbiology, Germany - Inanidrilus exumae... | ecosystem: Host-associated > Annelida > Digestive... | reverse complement strand
GGGATCGAGAATACCGGTCAGTGGCGGCTGGAGACCGTCGATCTGGCGACGCTGTATGCCCGTGCCTGGCCGGGCGACGCGGTACGCTCGGTGGCGATCGTGTTCATCGGCTTCACCGTGGACGACGGCGGCGGCGGCGCCATGATCTCCGGGATCGTGCTGTCGCGATAGGCCGTCGGCGATCGCCGCGACGATGACATCTGCGTGACCAGCGTGGGCGCGAAGCCCTTCCGGACTTGTCAGCGGCGACCGCCACAGCCCATTATCCACAACCCCAGCACGCGCCCTAGCAGACTGCTAGCGCTTGAGAGGATCGCACACCTCCATGACATACCTCACACGATCCGTGGCGGCGCTGACCGTCGGCGCGGTCCTGGCCCTGCCCTCCTACGCCGGCGCGGACGATGCAGCGTCGCCGCAGGCGATGGATCGCGAAGCCATGGAAAAGATCATCCACGACTATCTGATGGAGAACCCGGAGGTTCTGATCCGCTCCATCACCGAGTATCAGCGGCGGCAGCGCCAGGCGGAATCGTCGGCAGCCATCGATCGGCTCCGCGACGACCTGGAACGGTCCCCCACGTCGCCCACCGCCGGCAACCCCGACGGCGACATCACCCTCGTCGAGTTTACCGATTACCGGTGCCCGTACTGCAAGCGCACCTTTCCGCACGTGCGGGACCTGTTGGCGAAGGACGGGAATATCCGCTACGTGGTCAAGGAACTCCCTGTTTTGGGGCCGGATTCGGTGACCGCGGCCCGTGCCGCGCTGGCGGTGTGGTTGACGGCGCCGGATCGCTACATGGCCTACCACACGGCGCTGATGACCATGCGCGGGACGTTGAACGAGGATCGCGTGCTCGATGCGGTGGCCAAGCTGAACATCGATCTGGACGCCGTGAAAGCGGCAATGGAAGACCCCAGGGTCAGCGCCGAGATCAACAAGACCATGCAGTTGGCGCGGCAGCTTCGCATCAACGGCACGCCGGCCTTCGTCATCGGCGGCCAGTTGATCCCCGGCGCGGTGGATCGCGATACCCTGGAACACGTGGTTTCCGAAGCCCGAGGCAGTTGACCGCCAGGGCAATCTGGCATCGCTTCCATCAGCGCATAGCGACAGCCCGGTCTTACGGAGGCAACCGGCGATCCGTGATTCGGGCTTGATCCGAACGGACGGGTCGGTACGCTTGTCGTAAGGAGGATCGCCCCATGGCCGCTTCGCGCAAGGACCACCTGATCGATACCGCCGCCGCGTTATTCGAGCAAGGCGGGTACCACGCCACCGGCATCGACCGCATCCTGGCCGAGGCCGGAGTCGCCAAGATGACCCTGTACAACCACTTCCGTTCGAAGGACGAGCTCATCGTCGCCGCGCTGCAGCGCCGGGACGAGCGCTTCCGCGAGTGGCTGAAATCGGCGGTGGAAAATCAGGCCCGGTCGCCGAAGAAGCGGCTGCTGGCAGTGTTCGATGTGCTGAAGGAGTGGTTCGAAGCCGACGACTTCCGCGGCTGTCCGTTCATCAACGCCGCCGGCGAGTTCGGTGCCGCCGACGATTCGGTCCATCAGGCAACGGCGGAACACAAGCGCAAGGTACGCCAATACCTGGCGGACTTGGCGGCCAACGCCGGTGCCGCCGATGCCGACGCCCTGGCCGGACAGCTCCACCTGCTGATGGAAGGTGCCACCGTTGCGGCCCACGTGGCCGGCACACCCAACGCCGCCCGCCAGGCCCCGCAAGACCGCCAAGGTGCTGATCAAGAACGCCGGCGTCTGACCGTCACTTTGGTCTCGCTCCCGCCTGAGCTTCCTGCCTGGGCATCAGTTTGCCGCCGCGACGAACTCGGCGACGAGCCGCGCCACGTCCTCGGGCGCATCCTCCGGGCTATAATGGCCAACGCCGGGCAGGCGATGTATCCGGCCGTTCGGGAAGGCTCGGCTGAAGAGCGGCAGGAAATGCTCGGCCTGCAGTGTCCGGTCTGCCTCGCCCCAGATCGCCAATGCCGGCCTCGTCGCGAGCTCTTCTTTGGTCGCCGCATCAGGCATTTCGAACTCGTGCGCGCCAGTGGCAAAGCCCTTGGCCCAGCCGATGGCGCCTGCAGCGTAGGCGGGGGTCGGGAACGGGGCCCGGTAAGCCCGCAGCCAGGTGTCGCTGATGATGTCATTCCGTTCGAAACCGTTCAGTTTCAGCGTCGAGAGGATGGTGTAGTCAAGCTGGCCGAGCACCTGCTCGAGCACGCCCTCGTTCTCGGCTTTCAGGATCCACTGGAACCAAGGAGCGACCGCGGCGTCGGCCGTGATGCGGTCGATCAAGTCGGGTTGGCCGGCCGGCGTGGGACCGTTGACCGAAACGACGCGCTTGATCCGGTCCGGATGGCGGATCGCGAGGCCCATGCCGGTCGGCCCCCCGAAGTCGTGCATGACGAGCGTAAGGTCGCGCAGGTCGAGTGCGAGCACGAAGCGCTCGAGGTTGTCGATATGATCCTGAAGCCAGTACGTCCGCGCCTTCGGCGTCGCGCTTTTGCCGAATCCCATATGGTCGACGGCGATGACGCGATGGTGGGCCGCCCAAACGGGGATTTGCTGGCGAAACAGGTAACTCCAGGTCGGCTCGCCGTGCAGCAGGAGTAACGTCTCTGGCCCGGCGCCTTCGTCGACGTAGTGCATGGAGAAACCCGACGCGTCGGTGTAGCGGGCACGGAAGGGCCAGGTTTCTTCGAATGTCTCGGCAGCCGAGACCACGGGTGCGGAACAGTCCATCGTAGACTCCAGTATCAACTCGATGGCCCGAACGACTCCGTGTGGATGTGGTCGGTGGGGACACCAAGACGTTCGAGCGTAGATTGGACGTCAGCCATGAAGCCGGTTGGGCCACACAGGTAGTATCGAGCATCGAGATCCTCGACGAGACCGGCCAGGAGCGCACCGTCTACGCGACCTTCGCTATCGTAGTCTTCGCCGGGGTCGTCCTCGGGACGCGGCCGACTGTAGGTGACGTGCGTCCGAATTCCGGAACGTCGCGCCGCCAGCGCGCGGACCTCCCGTCCGAGCGCATGGTGAGCGCCGTCGCGTGCGCCGTGGACGAACACGACCGGACGCTCGCCGCTCTCGGCGGCCAATGTGTGGAGCATGCTCACGAAGGGCGTCACGCCGATGCCGGCACTGACGAGCACGATCGGACATGTGCCGCAGGACAGCACGAAGTCGCCGGCAGGCCTACGCGAATTGATGAACGCTCCCGGCTCGACGTGATCGTGCAGGTAGCGTGAAGCCAGGCCATTCGGCTCGCGCTTGACACTGATCCGGTAGCGGTCGCCTTCGGGCGGACCTGACAACGAATACGTGCGGCGAACCGGTTCCTTCAGTTCGGGGATCTTGAGCTCTATGGGCAGGTATTGGCCGGCCTCGAAGGCAGGCAGCGGTCCGCCGTCCCGCGCTTCGAACACGAACGATGTCACATCCTCGGTCTCGCGGATCTTCTCCACAAGACGAAGGGTGCGCACCGACTCCGCGTCCGCGTCCCACCGCAAGGGGATGGCGGAGGGAAGCTCCACGATCTCCTCGATATGGAAGGTCACCAAACACTGGGCACCGGGAACGCGTGCCACCGCCGACGAATCCCAATCGATCGTGGCACGGCCCGTGAGTTGGAGCAGGCTTCCGGTCTCGAAATCGACGAACAGGAAACCGGCTCGCGGATCGACGACCAGGTTGCCGATGGTGTTGAAGTGGTTGTTGCCCGCATAGTCGGGGAACACGAGCCGGGTCTCGCTCAAGACGTCGACAAATCCCGGATCGCCCCCCCTGTGCGAGGCATCCATGCCAAAGGCGGAGTTCTCGCCGTCGCCGCGGAGCCCGGTGGCGATGAAGAACGTATCGGCCGCGGCGATCCACTCGATCTGGGACGAGGTCAGGCGCGTGCCGCGCGCCGGCGCGCCGGCCGTCACGCCCGTCTCGTACCGCCACTCGCGCTCGCGAATGTACTGCGGGCAGTTCCCGAACGTCTGGTCCACCTTGCAGACGATGGCGCCGGAGGTGCCCCGCTGGTCGCGGCCGTTGACGCGGTTGCGCCGTCGCGTCGCCAACTCGATGCCGAGAATCCCCATGTCGGCCCCGGGGAAAAAAGAACGCTCCAACGCGTCGCCCGAAACCGGCTTCGTATCGATCACCAGCGAAACGGGGTCCGGCGAGGTCACAAATCCCTCGTGACCGGCGAGCATGGTCGCCCAGGGCCTTCCCTGTTCGTCGCGCGCCGCAACGACGAGGAACGGCATCGCCGTGTGGAAGGCGCGGTGCTCCTCCGGCAGATAGGGGCGCACGACTTTTCGCGCCCAGCCCTCGATGTCTCGGACCCCAAGGCGCTCCTGGACCTGTCGCTCACCCACGTGGAACGGGGACCCGGTCGTGTTCGTATCCTCAGTCACGGCGGCTGCTCCACGCGTTGCTTCGGTGCTCAGCTCGTTCATTGTCCGCCTCCCTTTCGAGTGGTGCCCCGAAACGGCGGCGCGCCGCCTTCGGGTTGGTCAGGCCGCCTTGGCCGCGGCGAGATCGACCTTGGGGAAGTCGACCTCCGTCTGGGCCACGTGGTTGATATAGTTGGTGTAGATGTTGGCCACCACGTTGGCGACGATCTCGGAAATGGCACCGTCGTCGTGGCCGGCGGCGCGCACGGCCGCGATGTCATCGTCGCTGACGAAGCCGCGCTTGTCCACCACCTGGCGGGCGAACACCAGCGCCGCGTCGAGCCGGGGGTCGCCGGAGTGCCCGCCGAGGCGGCGATGGATCTCCGTGTCGTCCACCTTCAGGCTCTTCGAGATGGCGGTGTGCGCCGACGCGCAGTATTCGCACGAATTGGCGCCGGCTACCGCGAGCGCGAACGCTTCGCGCGTCTTGGCGTCGAAACGGCCGCCTGTCAGGGCTTCACCAATGCCGAGATAGGCCTTCAGCGCGGCGGGGGCATTGGCGAGTGTCCGGAGAAGGTTCGGCGTCATGCCGAGCTTCTTCTGCACACCGTCCAGAAGCACTTTGGCTTCGCCGGTGGCGGTCGCGGGGTCAACGGGGGCTATACGAGGCATGATTGGTCTCCTCTGTGTAAGGGTTGATGGTCGAGTGCTGGTCGAGCGGGTCAGCGGGCGGCACTCAGGTCCCGCAAGGCGTCTCCGAGGATCCACAGGGCAGCCCCCAGGAGCACCGCGTCCTTGATCAGGAACTGTCCCGGCAAAACGGACAGCGCCGGGAAGCCGCCCAGGCTCGCTTCCCAGCCGGGGGCGGTGAACAGGAACGTCAGGGTGACCGCCGTCGTGGCCGCCACCAGAACGGCGCCCACGGCGCCAGCGAGCGCCGACCACGGCCGCACGCCGAGCAGCGCCGCTGCCGTGAGTTCGACGACGCCGATGAGGTTGGCGACGCCGCGCTGATCAAGGATCCCGTAGAGCCACGAGAGCAGCGGGCTCGAGGCGACAAGGCCCTCGATGGCGCCGGCCTCGTAGGCGGTGAACTTCATCGCCCCGATCCAGCCGAACACCAGAACGATGCCGTAGAGGGTGACATAGCGGCCGACCTTGGAGACGTCCGCCGCGGCGATTCCGACGGCCGCGGGGCGACCGGCCGGGGTCAGGGTTACGTGAGTCATGGTTTCCTCCTTCGTTCTCGAACGCCGGCCGCTCAGCCGCCAGGCGCGATGAATTCCATGCGGATGCCGCCGGGGATGAAGCACATCATGTGCTTGGTGGGGCCGCCGCCCAGCGGCTCCGGCGCAAACTCGATGTCGACGCCGTTGGTGGTGTCCAGCCTGTGGTAGAGGTCGTCGAGGACGCTGGCGTTCTCCACCTTGAGGGCGAAGTGGTGTAGGCCGACGTTGTTCTTGCGGTCGAACGGAACCGCCTTCTCGCCGGATCGGTCGCCTGCCACAGGGTGATCATGGTGGTGCCGTCGGTCATGAACACGGCCGGGTAGTCCGGCACCTCGCCAACCTGGTTGAACCCCAGCGTGTCGACGAAGAAGGCGCGCGCGCCGGCCAGATCCGGAACGGTAAGGCCGATGTGATGGGCACCTCGGGTCACGGGAGTATCGGACATGGTTCTGCTGCTCCTTGACTTGGGCTTCGGGGCCCAACGAGCCCCGGATTGCGATCGATAATCGTTCACGAACCGCCGGCGGTCTTTCAGCGCCGGACGTTTCAGAATCGCGCGCCAGTGCTATTGCGCTTCAGGTAGGCGATGACATCGGCGCGGTCCTGGGGACGGCTGAGGCGGAATCCCATGCGACTTCCGGGGATGAACCGACCCGGATCGGTCAACCAGGCGTCGAGCGCCGTGTCATCCCAGACTACGCTCGAGTCCTTGAGGGCATTGGAATAGCGGTAGCTTGGGACGGTGCCGGCCCGGCGGCCGAACACGCCGCGGTGGGCGGGTCCGACCCGGTTGGTGTTCAGCGAATGACAGGCGATGCAGCGGCTCTCGTAGACCCGCTCGCCGCGATCGGCGTCGCCGGCATCGGCCTGCGCGGCCGGGGGCAAGATGGCGAGGGCCATCGCCAGTGCGGTCATGACGGGTTTCATGGTGCGCTCCGAAAAGAAGCGCTCCTGATCCGCGGCCGATGGGGGCAAGGGGGAGATGGGTCGCGGATCAGGAGCAGGCGGGGGAGGACCTTGAGTTGTTCGGGTCTACCTATGCGCCGAAGGTGAGGGCCCGTTCGGGCAGCGGCTGACCCAGCGCCTGGGCGAGCACCGTCCAGTGCATGGTCTCGTCGGCAGCCAGGCGCCCGCAGATCTGCCCAAACGTCGGATCGGTGAATGCCGGGATCACGCCCAGGTAGGCGTTGGCGGCACCCTTCTCGAGCCGTGCAGCCAGCTTCAGCACGTCGGTTTCGGTTTTCAGCTTCTCCGCCTCGACGGCCTCGGCATACTCGGCCTGCGACAGGGGCTGAACCGGCTGTCCGCCGAGCTGCCTAATGGCACCGATCAGGGCGTCGGCGTGTTCCTTGTGCTGGCTCTGGAACAGGACGGCGACGCCCAGGGTCTCGGGCCGGAGCAGGCCGCTCTCGGCGCCCAGCTGGTAAGCGCCGACCCCTTCCCATTCGAGGGCGAGCGCCACGTTGAGAATGGCCACATCGTTCTCGGGATCGGATTTGCTCTGCGTCGCGGCCCGGGCCGCGGTGCTTCCCGCGCCGGCGATCAACGCGACGGCTGCGGCCGACAACGCACCGTAACCGCCCGTTCTCAAGAGCTCACGGCGGGTGGGCGCCTTCGCCGCGGCGGACGCCCATTCGGCAGGTGTTCTGATCATGCTCGGGTTTCCTCATCGGTTCGGAGCCTCGCCGGTTCTTCCTGGGGGGCGGCTTGGCCCGTTGGGTTTCATCGATCGGGGCTCGAAAGGGAGCTGGCTCGCGCCCGATCGCGCCTCGGTTCGCGGATAAGGATTGCCCCCAAACGAACCCGGCGTATTTCAGCATCGTGCGTTTCAGAATCGGTCGCAGGTGCGTTGACGATTGCCGCAATTGGGCTAAGCATTCCCATCTGACCGGGGCCGTCGTCGGGGGGACGGGAATGGCCAAGCAGGAAATGAACTTGAGCGGACCGCCGCGCGGCAGCGTGCCGAAGTGGGGCCGGCGCATCCGCTTCGAAAAGTTCTCCATCGAACTGGTGCCGGCGGGTGAGCGCAGCCTCAACGTGCGACTACCGAAGACCCTCGCCACCATCAGCTTCGGCACCGACGAGGGGTCGAGCTCCCTGGCGGGAGATCGGTTGCGGCACTACGAGCGGCGGCCCTACGAATACATCGTCGTGCCGGCCAACTTCCCCTTACGCGGCACGTCCGCCGCGGCACCGGAGGTGTTGGCCCTGGTGTTCCGTTTCGAGGACCTGAGGCCCGACATTGCCGCCGCCTTGCAGATGCCGCCGGAGCGCCTGGAACCGCGCGTGATCATCGGCGGCCCCAAGCCGTTCGTTACGGAGATCGCCCAGCGCATCCGTCGCCATATGCTCGGCGAGGAGGTATCGCGGGACTATCTCCACGCGCTGGGATTGGCCCTGATCGTCGAGATGATTCGCCTGCCGCCGCGCCAGCACGCTACCGGTCGCGGCACCACCCTCAATGATCGGGTGCTGCGTTCGATCCTCGACTACATCGACGCCAATCTGGACGCCAACCTGTCACTGGAAGCCCTCGCCGGCCTGGCCGGCGTGATGACCCATCAGTTCGGGCGGGCGTTCAAGCGGAAGGTCGGCGAACCGCCGCACCAGTACGTGCTGGCCCGCCGCATCGAGGCCGCGCGCACGCTGCTCGGCACCACGGAAGAGCCCATCGCCGACATCGCCTACGCCACCGGCTTTTCCTCGCAAAGCCACATGACCACCACGTTCCGGCGCGAGATCGGCGTAACCCCGGCCCAGCTGCGGGCCGGGAGTGGGACCGGAACTACTTGATGCTCTCGAAGGCCGCCAGGGCGCGCCGGCGGGCGGCGTCGTGGTCGACGATGGGTCGCGGAAAGTCCTCGCTCAGCCGAATCCCCGCCGCTTCGAGCTCCAGCGGCGGTGCCTCCCACGGGCGGTTCAGCCAGCGGTCCGGCAGGCGCGCCAGCTCCGGCACCCAGCGACGCACGTAGGCGCCGCCGGCGTCGAACTTCTCCGCCTGGAGCGTCGGATTGAAGATGCGGAAGTAGGGCGTCGCGTCGGTCCCGCAGCCGGCCACCCACTGCCAGCCGCCGGCGTTGTTGCCCATGTCGGCATCCACCAGGGTGTCCCAGAACCAGGCCTCGCCGGCGATCCACGGCTGCAACAGGTGCTTGACCAGGAACGACGCCGTGATCATCCGCACGCGGTTGTGCATCCAGCCGGTGGTCCACAGCTCGCGCATGCCGGCATCGACAATGGGGTAGCCGGTGCGCCCGCGCCGCCACGCCTCCAGCAGCGCCTCGTCCTCGGCCCAGGGGAACCCGGCGAACCGCTCCTGCAACGGCGCGTCGGCAAGCTGCGGGTTATCGGCAAGCACGTGCTGGCAGAACTCCCGCCAGCCCACTTCGCGCAGGAACGCCTCGGCGCCGCGGCCGATGCGGGCGTTGGCGTCCATGCGTTGGCGGGTGGCGTGCCACACCTGCCGCGGCGAGACCTCGCCGAAGTGCAGATGCGGCGACAGCCGCGAGGTGGCGGCCGGCTCTGGCCGGTTGCGGTCCGCCGCGTAGCCGCCGACACCGTTATCCAGATAGTCCAGCAGCCGTGCTTTGGCCGCTGCTTCGCCGGGCGTCCACGCATCCCGCAGGCCGCCGGCCCAGTTCGGACCGGCGGGCGTCAACCGCCAGGCCGCAACGGTCTCGCCGGCCGGCGGCGACTCCATGGGGCGCAACCGCCCCGGCACCGACACCGGCCGGTGTGGTGGGGCTCCGGCCAGACACGCCTTCCAGAACGGCGTGAACACCTTCGGCCGGTGACCGCTGCGGCCCACCACGGTGCCCAGCGGATGCAGGTACGCCCCCGGAAACGCCCGTGCCTCGACAGCGGTGCCGGTGAGACGGTCCTCGAGGTCGGCGGCGGTGGTCCGCCAATGAGGCTCCACCAGATCGGTCCAGTAGACGGTGGTGGCGCCGGTCTCGCGAACCAGGTCGGCGATCACCGTCGCCGCCGGTCCGCGGCGCAGCACCAGCGGCGCGCCGAGCGACGCCAGCGACTCCGCCAGCGCGGTCAGCGCGCCGTGCAGCCACCAGCGGCTGGCGCCGCCGAGCCGCCAGGGGCCAGGGGTTTCGTCGTCCAGCACGTAGACCGGTACCACCGGCCGGCCGTCGGCGGCCGGTGGTACCGGTCTACGTGCTGGACGACGA
>Ga0049094_10000278_pt1 | contig 9949 bp, 8 predicted proteins | sample WorMetexBAHAMAS2_FD_55033 | JGI IMG/M metagenome (GOLD analysis project Ga0049094, IMG submission 55033) | Marine gutless worms symbiont microbial communities from Max Planck institute for Marine Microbiology, Germany - Inanidrilus exumae... | ecosystem: Host-associated > Annelida > Digestive... | reverse complement strand
CTAGTGTCCCGAACCCGAAGTTCGATGCATTTTTGGGGCGACGCTTTTCGAACTTCGGGTTCAAGTGGACACTAGATAACTTATTGATTCTAGTGTGGTTAACGGACCGGAAGTTCGTCCCGGTGTCGGCCGTACAAATCGTACGAACTTCCGGTCCACCACACTAGGACGACATAACAGAGGGAGGGAATCATGCAGATCCGGAACATCTCGGCCGCGATCCTGATCGCGGTCCTGACCCTGGGCGGCGTCGCCCAGGTCGACACGGCGGCGGCACGCGAACTTCGCTACGCCGAGTTCGGCCCCAACCGGGGCACTCGCGCCCAAGCCCTGGACTGGTTCAATCAGCAGCTCGCCGAACGGAGCGGCGGCGACCTGAAGCTGCGCTTGATCTGGGGCGGCGCACGTTGCTCAACGCCAAGAACGCCATCGAGGGGCTGAGCAAGGGCGCCGCCGATTTCGCCTCCGTGGTGGCCGTGTACGAACCCGGCAAGCTGGTCTCACTGGAAGTGGTGGACGTGCCGCAGTACCACGACGAATGGATCTCCATGCGGGCCGCCCATGAGTTCCTGACCACCAACGCCGCCGCGCTGAAGGACTTCGGCGATCGCGGGCTGCACTACGTTTCGCACTTCACCACGGGCCCGACGCAGCTCATCACCAACAAGCCGGTCCGCACCGCCGCGGACCTGAAGGGAATGAAGATCCGCGCCACCGGCAACTTCGTCACCGCGTTCAACACGCTGGGCGCCGCCACCGTGTCCATGAGCCAGCCCGACGTCTATCAGGCCCTGTCCAGCGGCGCCATCGACGCCTCGGCCAGCTACTACTACGTGGTCAAGGCCTACAAGCAGTACGAGATCGCCGACTACCTGTCGGAACTGAACCTCGGCCAGTCACTGGGCTGGGGCATCGTGATGAACAAGCGCACCTACGACAGCCTGAGCGATGACGACAAGGCGATGGTGGACAAGCTGGGTTCCGACTTCGTCGATCACATGGCGGGACTGATGTACCAGTCGCGTGTGAAGACCCGCGAGGAGCTGACCAAGGGCATCGACGGCCATACGGTGTCCCTGGTGGAGCCGGAGGCCTCGTTGCGTCAGGCGCTGATCGCCGCCGCCGAGTCCAAGGGCATGGAGTGGGTGGACAAGGCCAAGGCCAAGGGGATGCCGGGCAAGCAAATGCTGGGCAGTTCCGCGGCCTGCTGAAGACGTGGGAAGACCGCCAGAAGGCCGAGGGCTACCCTTGGGATTGCCAATAACGCACGAAGCGGGCGACGGCGGGCGGCTCCCCCGTTCGCTGTCGCCCGTCGCGCGCTGGGTCTCGCTGGCCGAAACGGTCTGTTCACGCACCGCCGGCCTGCTGCTGCTTGTGGCGGCGCTGGCGGTGACGGCGTCGGTGTCGGGCCGCATCTTCGTCAACGCCGCCATTCCCGACGACGTGATCCTGGTGGGCCTGATGATGATCGGCATCGTCGCCCTGCCGTTGGCCGAGGTCCAGGCCACCCGCGGACACATCGCGGTAACGGTGGTGACCGACCTGCTGCCGCCCATCGTGACCGTTGCCTGCCGGCTGTTCGGCAACATCCTGGCGCTGACCTTCTTTCCGCTGCTCGGCTGGCTGGTGGCGGTGAAGGTGCCGGAGGCCTTTGACCTCGGCTACTACTACGACGGCACGCTGCGGATCCCGGTGTGGCCCGGCCAGGTGGTGTTCGCCACCGGCATCGGGCTGTTCACCGTGCGCCTGGTGCTGTCGGTGATCGCCGACGCCAACGCACTCCTCTTCGGGCGGCGATAGCCGGCCATGGAATCCACGGCGATCGGCTACTGGGGGATCGCCACCGTCGTCGTCCTGTTGATCATCCGGGTGCCCATCGCAGTGGTCCTCGGCTGCGTCTCGGCAGCGGGCATCTTTCTCATCTATGCCTGGCGGCCGGGGATGCCGCTGGAAACCGAATTCGCCCTGCCCTCCACTTTCTCGCTGCTGGCCACCACGCCCTTCGAGTTCATCAACTCCTACGCCCTGTCCACGGTTCCGTTGTTCATCTTCATCGGCCATCTGGCCTTTCAGGCCGGATTCACCGGCGACATCTATCAGGCGGCGCGGCTGTGGCTGGCGCGGGTGCCCGGCGGCCTGGCCATCGCCTCGGTGGTGGGCTGCGGCGACTTCTCGGCGATCAGCGGCTCCAGCGTCGCCTGCGCCGCCACCATGGGCCGCATCGCGGTGCCGGAGATGCTGCAGTATGGCTACGCCAAGCGCTTGGCGGCCGGTTCGGTGGCCATCGGCGGCACCCTCGGCTCGCTGATCCCGCCGTCGATCCTGTTCATCCTGTTCGGGGTCTTCGCCGAACAGTCCATCGCCCGGCTGTTCGTCGCCGCGGTGATCCCCGGCCTCCTGTCGCTGGTGGGCTACATCGTGGTCATCGCCATCTGGACGCGCATCGCGCCCCACCACGCGCCGTCGCCGGACCAGACCGCCGCGGCGCGGGAGCGGATGCTGGCGCTGAGAGCCGCTGCTGGTCGGTGCTGGTCGGTGCTGGTGCTGTTCGTGGTGATGATCGGCGGCATCTATCTGGGCTTTTTCACCCCCACCGAGGCAGCCGGGGTGGGCGCCGGCGCGACGTTGTTCCTCGGCCTCGCCTCGCGGCGCCTCGATGCGGCGAAGATCCTCGAGGCGATTCAGGAAAGCGTGGTGCAGACGGCGATGCTGTTCGCCATCGCCATCAGCGGCAAGCTGTTCGTGGTGTTCATCGCCCTGAGCGACATCCCGTCGGACGTGCTGGCGCTGATCACCCAGGGCGAACCTTCGGTGTTCCTGGTCATGGGCCTGATCGTCGCGCTTTACCTGTTCCTCGGCATGGTGCTCGACCCCCTGGGCATCATCCTGCTGACCCTGCCGCTGACGGTGCCCATCGTCGAGGCCTACGGGCTGAGCCTGATCTGGTTCGGCGTCATCGTCGTCAAGCTGCTGGAGGTGGGGCTGGTGACCCCGCCCATCGGGCTCAACGTATTCATCATCAAGGCGGTGGTGGGCGACCGCATTCCGCTGGAGACCATCTTCCGCGGCATCGCCTGGTTCCTGCTGGCCGACGCCGTGGTGGTGGCCCTGCTGCTGGCGTTCCCGCAGCTCTCCCTGTTCTTGCCCTCGCTGATGTAGATGATCGTGAAAATGTCCCTCGCCTATGGCTCGGTGTACTTTTCCCCGGTGTTTTAGGGACAGATCCGCCCTTGAGGCGGCTCTACGGGCGGATCTGAAGATGTTTCCCGTCTGATCCGGCATCCGAGCTGGATCAGACGGAATCTCAAATCGCAAGCTTACGGCCCAGTCCGTCCGAAAGCTTGCGATTTGGCGACACCCGAAATGGGGGCGCCGGGCCGCCCCAAGACCCCATTTCTCCTAATCGCAACTGAACAAAAGTACACTGAGCGCCAAGCGAAGGACTTTTGTTCACAGCTAATGATGTAACCATGCGCTTCGACGCCATCACCCTGCACCGCGTGCGCCTCAGACGCCGCGAACCGTTCGTCGCCTCCGGCCATACCGCCGACTGGATCGACCACGTGGTGGTGGAGGCGGAAACCGCCGACGGCGTCGCCTGGGGCGAATGCGCTGTGCCCTCCGACCCCTATTATCTGCCGGAGACGGTGGAGACGGTCTGGCACGTGCTGCGCGATTTCCTGGTGCCGGCGGTGCTCGGCCGCACGTGGTCGACGCCCGAGGACCTCGAAACCCTGTGCGCACCGGTGCGCGGGAACTATTTCGCCAAGTCGGGGCTGGACATGGCGGCGTGGGATGCCTTCGCCCGCGACCGCGGACAATCGGTGGCCGCCTGCCTGGGGGCCACGGCCAAATCGGTAGCGGCCGGTGTCAGCTTCGGCATCGAGGCGGACGCCGGCACGCTCGACGCCCGCATCGGATCAGCAGTGGCGGCGGGCTACCGACGGGTGAAGCTGAAGATCGCGCCGGGGCGCGACGTGGACACCCTGCGCCGGGTGCGCCGCGCCTGGCCGGAGGTGCCGCTGATCGCCGACGCCAATTCCGCCTACACCCTCGACGACCTGCCGCTTCTGCGGCGGCTGGACGATCTGGGGCTGATGATGCTGGAACAGCCGCTGGGCTGGGACGACATGCTGGACCACGCCGAGCTGCAGCGGCATCTGCGCACGCCGGTATGTCTGGATGAGAGCATCTGTTCGGTCCGCGATGCGGCGCTGGCGCTCCGGCTCGGCAGTTGCCGGGTGATCGCGATCAAGCCCGCGCACGTGGGCGGGCTCACCGAGGCCCGCCGCATCCACGACCTGTGCGCCGCCGCCGGGGTGCCGGTGTGGTGCGGCGGCATGCACGACTTCGGCATCGCCCGCGCTGCCAACCTGGCGGTGGCAGCGTTGCCGAACTTCAGCATGCCGGCGGACGTGGCCGGATCGGACCTGTACTACGCCGCCGATATCATCAAGCCGCCCATCGTCGCCGAGGATGGCATGGTGCCGGTGCCTTCAGGACCCGGCCTCGGCGTCACCGTGGACGTGGACGCGGTGCGCGACCACACGGTGGACCGCGTCACCCTTCACCGGCCATCTGCGTAAGAACCGTCAGCCCTAGCCGTGGTGATGCCCGCAGCCGCCGGCGTCGTTGCCGGCGCCCCACCCGGCCTGGCCGTGGCGGCAGCGCGAAGGATCGGCCCCCACCATGGGCATGAACAGATGGTGCCAGTTCTCGCAGATATTCAGCTCCGCCTTCACCCACTTCAACGGGTCCTGGGCGTAGTGCTGCCAGTAATCGCCGGCGACGTTGAGCCCCGGCACCGCCGGGATCCAGGATCCGCCGAGCAGCAGGTCGGGATCGCCGTGGCGCGCCGCGATCTTGCGGATCTTCGGGTCGTCGAGGCCGAGGAGATGACCGTCCTCGATGATCTTTTCCTCGCCGCCGCCGACCATCTCGCAGGTGACGGTGGCGAAGTACAGGTGCAGGTGCCAGTGTCCCACCGGCAGTCCCATCTTCGCCGCCCGGCGCTCGTCCATGGAGGAGATGATGGTGCCGTAGCCGATATGGATGACGCCGCTGCGGGTCCGTTCGTAAAGGCAGTTGACCCAGCCCGAGGGGAACCCGCTACGCGGCCGGTGCACGTGCGGATTGATGCCGATCGCCGCTTCCCACCAGTGGAACAGGCCCTTGCCGGGGAAGCCGGGATATTCGTAGGCCTCGGTTTCGGCCATCAGCTTGCGCAGCTTCTCGCCGAAAAGCCCGCCTTCGTTGATGGCGACGATCTTGCTGTCCTCCACCACCAGCTGCGTCCATTCCACCGGCGCGATGTGGTTGGCGGTGCCGGCGATGACGCCGGTGCCGTCCTCCAGCCCCGGCGCGTACAGCCACGGCTTGGCCAGCACGTGGCACGGCAGGTAGGTGCGGCCGAAGCTCTCGTTGCCGGCCCAGGTCTGCGACACTAGGTCGGGATTGTAGAACTGGCGCTTCGAATCGTAGTAGCGGTCGTGGTTGGTGAACGAAACGTCGGTGCCCTCGGGATCGGTGATGCGGATGCGCTTGGCGTTGCGGATGCGGTCCCAGGTCCAGCGATCGAGGGCGTCGAGCAGCTCGAACGGCATGGAGTGGGCCGGCGAGGCCAGCATCTCAGGGGTGATGAACGGCATCCGCTGGATCTTGATGCGGGCGTCACGCAGGATCGGCCCGCCGTACCCCCATAGCAGCTTGTCGTATTCGCCTTCCTGCTCGATCCGCTCCCACTCGTCCATCCACTCGGCCAGCTCCTTGGTGCGGGCCAAGTAGTACTCCACCTCGTGGTGGCCCTCCCATTCGGGCAGTGGCCCCTTGTCGGCCATCAGGATCTCGTAGCGGCAGCCGTACTTCTCCAGGATGCGCTGGCAGGCCTCGATGACCATCGGGTGATGCCAGTTGTCCACCCGCAGCAGAACCCGCTCGCCGGGCTGCAGGTCCCACGCGGCGTGGAGGCCCTGGTTGTAGGGACGCTTCGCCACCTCATCCAGATACGGGAGAAGCTGCTCGACGCTGTTCACCTCCACGTAGGGCGGGCAGCGCGGCGGCCACCGCTCGATCAGCGGCGGGCGGTCGAAGCGCGGTCGATGGACGTTCATTCCCTCTGATTCCCTGCCGATTCCGTGCGGGAGCCTCGCCCGTGAATACGGGCGCTACAATGGTCCTACCATTGGATCAGTGTAGGGGTCGGGCGGCCCGCCCGTCAACGCGAACCGGGCCCGTCGAAGGGCGTATCGAAGCCCTCCAACAGCCGCCGATACACGGGCCTGATCAACGCCGGCATCACGTAGATGGGGATCTGGGCGAGCGCAAAATACAGCCGCACGTCGGGGTCCGTCGCCGCCGGCAGCACGGCCAGCAGCAGCGCCATGTTGCGGTTGCCGCTGACGAACCCCGTCGTCAACGCCCGCCATCGCCCGAGCCGGGCAAACGCCGCCGCGCCGGCCAGTTGCAGCCCGGCGTTGGCGGCGAATGCCGCGGCGACGAACCCCAACACGTGGACCGGATCGGCGATGAGCCGCGCCGCTACGCCGTCCATGATGGCCACCGCGAACAACAGCAAGAGAACGACGGCGACGGCGTCCAGCCGCGTCACGTTGCGGGCCACCCAGCCGACACCCAGCCAGCGGCGCAGCGCGGCGCCGGCGGCAACCGCCGAGCCGATGAACAGCGCCAGCCGCAACGCCAGGTCGCTGGTCCCGGTCGCCACCGTCAAGTCCAGCGCGCCGACGGCGACGATGGGCAGCACCACCGGCACCAGCAGCGTCGCGGCAATCATCGCCGCCAGGCACAGCGGCGCATCGAGGCCGATGAGCAGCGCCAGGGCCGGCGACGACATGATCGGCGGCGCCCCCGCCATCAGCACCAGCGCCGTGGCCAGCCCGCCGTCGAGGCCGGCGGCCCACACCCCCGCCCCCATCAGTACGGGCGAGGCGATCAGCAGCCACGCCACCAGGGCGATCAGCATCACCGGCTGCCGCACCAGCCCGCCGAGCCCCTGCCAGTCGATGCGCAGCATGGACAGGAACAGCAGGCCCCACACCGACGGTGCCAGGACCGGGCCCAGCACCGCGGCCATGTCGGGCAGGATCAGGCCGGCGAATACTCCCAGCGCCAGCACCAGCGGCGCGTGACGCGTCAGAATGGTCAACACACCCGCCATGCTACAGATCCGATCCCAGGCAGCCGGCCGTCGCCGGTGCGATCCGCTGTTTTAGGAGTGTGAACCGCCGCAGATCAACGGGCCGGCAGCGGTTGCGTGAGTGAGGGATTGATCGGTCAGTTGCTGACTAACCTCGTACTCCTCGCCGGGGGAACGCGGGCTGGTTGGTGTCGATAAACCGAATGCGCGCTAATTACCGGCAGGAACTTAACCATCGCGACACACTCGGAAACAAAAGGGAAATATGGCCGCAAAAACGTATGGGATATCCATGAAACAACCGACCCGGCGCGCATCAACCTCTTGAATTTGAACGGAACAATAAACCTTTGGAAGACTCCAATTCGGGCATGGAAAACTGATGATTGCAGCGCTGCCTGAGGCGATCAATGTCCGGCGGCGACACGGGGCCGGGACCACACTCCCGGCTCCCGCCTCCGCCAAACCGTGGTTCATTCCTCCACCCGCAATCGAACGCCTCTCACCCAGGCTCAACCTCTGCTCATTTGACGAAATCGCCGCGGATCAACGGGTTGCAGCACCCGCATAAGGCCGCTCGGTTCGAAACGACCAACCGGGCTCCGTTCGAGTCGGCAGAAGTTCCTTCGCATCGACGCATTTCGAAATAATTGGAACATAACCCCGCAAAGTTCAGGGGTTATTAGGAAAAACATGTGATGCAGACAATAACGGATCAGTTGATCCGGGTGTGGAACCTCGGCGCAACAGCTTCTTAAAGTAGCAAACAGGTGGTTTATACTTAAGAAGGCAAAACCGTTAGTTATAAACACGAAAGGTTGTATCAACCGACGCCGATTTCCACACGAAATTGGCCCGACAACCATAGATAGAGACGTCCATCCATTTGAGTTCACGACCCGCGAGTCCCCCCCAAATCAACCGTCGTACGTTTCTCACCCGAATGTCGTCCGCCGTTGCCGCTTGCCCGCTCTGCGTCTCGGCGTTGCCGGCGGTGGCCGGCAGCCAAGGCGCCGCCAAGCCGCACGGCGTCCACTGGGGCTACACCGGCAAGGGCGCGCCCGAGCATTGGGGTGATCTGTCGCCGGCCAACCGCGTCTGCGGCGTCGGCCTGCAGCAGTCGCCCATCGACTTGACGGGCGCCGTGGACGGCGACCTTGGTGGGATTTTCGTCGACTATCGGCCGACCCCGCTTCACGTGGTCAACAACGGCCATACCATTCAGGTCAACACCCAGTCGGGCAGCACCGTCCGTATCGATGGACAGACCTTCCGGCTGGTCCAGTTCCATTTCGATCATCCGAGCGAGCATCCCCTGTCCGGAACCGCCTTCGACATGGAGATGCATCTGGTCCACGTGGGCGAGTCCGGCGACCTCGCCGTGCTCGGCGTATTCATGCGGCCCGGCAGCGAGAACACGTCGTTGGCGCCGATCTGGCGGGCCATGCCGCGACGGGCTGGCCAGGACGTCCGCGTGTCGGCGACCCTCAACCCGGCCGCCCTGCTGCCCCTTGACCGGCGGTACCTGCGCTATTTCGGCTCGCTTACCACGCCACCCTGCTCGGAGCGGGTGATCTGGTCTGTCTATCGGAATCCCGTGGAGATCTCCGCGGGACAGGTCGCCCAGTTCGCGTCGCTGTTCGCCAACAACGCGCGTCCGGTTCAACCATTGAACCGCCGGTTCCTGCTGCAGAGCGGGTGACGCGACACCGGGGGGAAATGTCATGATTTCCAAGGAAAATAAGAGGTTACGTCATGAAGAAGGTGTCTATCGGCAGCGCCCAGTTCCTGAGCACGCTGTCCGTGAAAATGAAAGTTCTCGCCGGTTTCGCGGTGATGATTCTGATCACGGGGATCGTCGGCGGTTTCGCCTATCGCGGCTTCACGATCGTCGCCGATGATGTGGATATCTACGCCGGTGCGGTTGAGGAAGCCGCGCTGATCGCGCGTATCGAGGCCCATTTCCTGGATCTGCGGGCTCACGCGCGGGAGTTCTCGTTGCTCGGTCACGATGAGGATGCGGCCGCGGTTCACGCGCAGGCCAAAGCCATCGAGCCGGAGTTGGCCGACGCGATGGCGCATGTCGCCGACGAGGCCCATCGCCACGAACTGGAGAAACTACAGCACGCCTTTGAGGTCTACATGAAGGACTTCGCGAAGGCCGAGGTGCTGGAGCGGGAGTTCAAATCGCTGGTCCGCAACGACCTGGACCCGGCCGCCGAAAAGATCGTCGAGGACCTGGACGTCATCGTCGAGGAGGCCGCCGCCAGGGGCAACGCCGACGCCGTGACCTACGCCACGACGGCTCGGGAGCACGCCCTGCTGGCGTGGACGTACTCCAACATCGTCCTCGACCGGCACGATGAGTCGTTCGCACCGAAGGCCGAGCACGAGATCGAGGAGTTCGCCATCGCGCTGGAGGCGCTCGGCAAGGCCGTGCGCACGGCCCACGAGAGAGAGCTGCATCAGGAACTCAACGGGCTGTTCGAGCGTTACCGGTCGGCGTTCCACAAAGCGCACGAGGACCGGTTGGAGCTGCACACGCTGTTCCACGGCGAGATGGCCGAAGCCGCGGCGGAGATCGTCCGCGATGCCGAAAGCCTGCAGGAACAGCTTGCGACCTTCGAAGAGGAAATTCGTGAAGAGACCATGGACGAGATCACCGCGGCCGAGATCGAGATCCTGGTCGCCGGCCTGATCGCCCTCGGCGTCGGCGCAGCATTTGCGTACCTCCTCGGCAACGGCATCTCGCGCCCCGTCCAGACGATGACCGCGGCCATGGGCGGGCTGGCCAAC
>Ga0049094_10000262_pt1 | contig 10491 bp, 10 predicted proteins | sample WorMetexBAHAMAS2_FD_55033 | JGI IMG/M metagenome (GOLD analysis project Ga0049094, IMG submission 55033) | Marine gutless worms symbiont microbial communities from Max Planck institute for Marine Microbiology, Germany - Inanidrilus exumae... | ecosystem: Host-associated > Annelida > Digestive... | reverse complement strand
AGTCCCTCGCCTTTGGCTCGGTGTACTTTTTCCCGGTGTTGTGTGGCCAAATCCGCCCTTGAGGCGGCTCTGCGGGCGGATCTGAAGATGTTTCCCGTCTGATCCGGCACCTAAACCGGATCAGACGGAGTCTCAAATCCCAAGCTTACGGCCCGCTCCGTCCGAAAGCTTGCGATTTGGCGACACCGGAAATGGGGGCGCCGGGCCGCCCCAAGCCCCCATTTCTCCTTGCCGTAACTGAACAAAAGTACACTGAGCGAAGCGAAGGACTTTTGTTCAAGGCTAACTCCTTAAGTCCCCGCCTGCCGGTAGCGTGGCGTTGGGCGAACCACCCACGGTCGATGGCCACGGTCGCCGTTGGCGGTCTCGATCCGCACCCCTGTCTTGTCGATCCAGAGCGCGTGAGCGCCTTTGCGCCACAGCTCGAAGAGGTCGATCACCCAAGGCGCCGGGCACGGCTGGCGCACCGGTTCGCTGCTGATCACCACATCGGCACGCCGGCAGTCCTCGGCCAGGGCTCCCGGTTGTTGTGCAAGAGCCACCACCACACCTTCCGCACGATACACGCACCCCATCGGATCGCACCTCAAGCGGCCGTCGGCGGCCACGCCATGACGTGGCCAAGGCCCCGCCGCCGCTTCCTGCCCCACCCGCCTCAGCCACGTCTCGCGGCTGTAGGGCGCCGCCCGCATGGACGACAGGGCGAGCGTACCGTCGTCGGTGCGAACCGCCAGCAGCTTGCCGCGGTCGTCAACCAGCACATGAGGCGTTTCGACCAGCGCCACGGTGGCAACGCCGGCTGCCAGCGCCAAGCCGCCCCATAATCGCCACCGCCGGCGCCACAGGCATAGCCAGGCCAAGCCGAGGGCCGTCAGGGTCAGTCCCCAGACGGGTATGGCCGGCAGGACGGTCACCGCGCCTGGCCAGGACTCCACCTCCGCGGCGATGCGCACCACCCCGTCGATGCCCCATCCCATGGCGGTGAGCGCCCAGCCGTCGAGCCCCACCGGCATGGCGGCAAACGCGGCCACGGCATGATCCACAACGCGGTGATCGGTACCGCCAGCATGTTGGCGGCCAGGCCGTAGTCGGCGAAGCGGTTGAAATGGAACACCGCGAACGGCGCGGTGGCGGCGCCGGCGATGAGCGTGCTCAAGGCGACACCGACGAGATAGCGGGCCGCCCGTCCGCCGAGCGTCGACGCCGGTCTCAGGAACGGCGCCTCGCGCAGGGCCTCGTACGCGGCGACCAAGGCGGTCACCGCGGCGAAGGACATCTGAAATCCGGCACTGAGCAAGCTCTCCGGCTGCAACGTGAGAATCACGACCGCGGCCCAGGCCACGGGACGCATGGTCAACGCCCGCCGGTCCAGCAGCACGGCCAGAAGCACCAGGCCGATCATCAGGAAGGCCCGCTGGGTCGGCACGGTCGCTCCGGCGATCAACGCAAAGGCGAAGGCGGCCAGCAACGCCACTGCGGCCAACCATTTCTTGATGGGAAAGCGCAAGGCCACCGCGGGAAGTAACGCCAGTCCGGCGCGGATAGAAACGAACACCACGCCGGCCACCAGGCCGATATGCAGGCCGGAGATGGCCAGCAGATGTGCCAAACCGGCATCGCGGATCGACGTCATCACCGTTTCCGGAATCGCCCCTCGGTCGCCGGTCATCAGCGCCGCGGCGACGGCACCCGTGGTGCCGCCTAACTGGCTACGGATTCGTGTCGCCAACCGCTGACGCAGGTGATCGATGCGCACCGCCAGACCGGGAGCTTCCGTACGGCCGATGATCTCCGCTGGTCCCAGGGCGAATCCCACCCCACCGATGCGCTTGAAAAAAGCGTAGCGTTGGAAGTCGAACGCCCCCGGCGCCGCCGGTGCAGGCGGCGGCGTCACCACGGCCCGCATCCGGACCCAGTCACCGACAGCGATGCCCGGTTGGTGGCCGCGCAGCGTGATGCGGACGCGATCCGGTGTTCGCGCCGGGTTCAGCGCCGCGATGCGCGGCCGATCCATGGTGAGGCGAATGCCGGTCGGCTGCTGTTCGGCCTGCACCACCCGCGCTGTCACCGACGTCGGCCCTAGGCGATGGGTCAGCATCGGTTCGGAAACGTCGGCGGTCCGGACCTGAGCGGCGAAGAATCCCGCCGCAACGCTGCCGAGGAGCAGCGCAAGGGACAGGCCCCCCATGCCCGCTCCACCCGGAGACCGCATCGCCGCCACACCGATGGCCATGGCGGTGGCCAAGGCGGCGGTACCGGCCCAGAGCGGCGGTTCCACATCGAGCGCAAAGTACCCGGCGATGCCGGCCGCCATGCCCACCGGCAGCCACAGCACCCAGCGGTCGCGGTCGGCGGCGAGCGCGCGGCCCATCTCGCAGCCGAACGCACCGATGATCTCAACGATGCGCAGCGCCTTGCTCTTCCGCGAGCGCATGCCGCCTGTATCTCCCCCCGCCGCATCTATGGTAAATGTCTGGAACTTCTTCCGGCAGTGGAATTCACGTCCTCACCCATGTCCGTCGTCACCCGCTTCGCGCCCTCACCCACCGGATTTCTGCATATCGGCGGCGCTCGGACCGCCTTGTTCAACTGGCTGTTCGCCCGCCATCACGGCGGGCGTTTTCTTTTGCGGATCGAGGATACGGACCGCGCCCGGTCAACGGACGAGGCGGTGGACGCCATCTATGAGGGGCTGCGATGGCTCGGGCTGGATTGGGACGGCGATGCGGTGTCGCAGTTCGAGCGTGCACCGCGCCACGTGGCCGTCGCTCGGGACCTGCTGGATCGAGGGCTCGCCTATCACTGCTACGCGACGCCCGATGAACTGACGGAGATGCGCGAGCGGGCCCGGGCGGAGAAGCGACCGGTGCGTTACGACGGTCGGTGGCGCGATCGTGACCCGGCCGAGGCGCCGCCTGGCGTCCCGTCGGTGATTCGCCTGAAAGCGCCGCGGGACGGCGAGACGCGCATCGAAGACATGATCCAGGGCGAGGTGGCGGTGGCCAACGACACCCTCGACGACATGGTCCTGGTGCGCAGTGACGGTTCGCCCACCTACATGCTGGCAGTGGTGGTGGACGATCACGACATGGGGATCACGCACGTGATCCGCGGCGACGATCACCTGACCAACACCTTCCGGCAGTTGCAAATCTACGCCGCGTTCGGCTGGTCGCCGCCGCGTTTCGCCCACATGTCGCTGATTCACGGCACCGACGGGGCCAAGCTATCGAAACGGCACGGCGCGTTGGGCGTCGAGGCCTATCGCGACCAGGGAATCCTGCCGGAGGCCCTGTGCAACTACCTTGTGCGATTGGGCTGGAGCCACGGCGACGACGAGATCATCGCCCGTGATCAGGCCATCGCCTGGTTCGACCTGGATGGCGTCGGGCGGTCGCCGGCCCGCTTCGACGCCGCCAAGTTGGCCAGCCTGAACGCCCACTACATCCGTCAGGCGAGCGACGCGCAGCTCACCGACATGGTCCTGGAAAACCTCGCCACGGCGCATGCCGAAAAGCTTGCTGCGACCGCGAAGGACCGTATTATGAGGGGTATGACAAGCCTCAAAGAGCGCGCAAAGACGATTATTGAACTAACTGAAAACGCGAAGATTTACGCGCTCGATGGCGTCGCAGCTCTGGACCCGAAGGCGGCTGCGGTGCTGAACGACGAGGCGCACCGGCATTTGCGTGCGCTGACACCGATATTGAACGACGAACGGTCGTGGACGGCGCCCGCCCTCGAGGAGGCGGTCCGCGGCTACGTAGACTCGATGGCGAATACCAAACTGAAAGCGGTGGCACAACCGCTGAGGGCTGCGCTCACCGGATCGACCGTGTCGCCTCCGGTGTTCGAGGTCATGGAGATATTGGGGCAGGAGGAAACGCTGGCACGCTTGGACGGAGCGTTGACGACGATGCGCGACCCGGTCGGATCGACGCACGCGGCACAGGACGCGTCGTAAACCGCATCACCGTCCGCCAAGCGTTGCGCAAGCGGAAAGGGAGCCGATGACCATGAGCGATTCCGTAACGGCCGCCAAGGCCGAAAACAGGACGATGACGTTGACGGACAACGCATCGGGCCAGCAATTCGACCTGCCGGTTATGAGCGGCACGACGGGCCCGGACGTCATCGACGTCCGCAAGCTCTATTCCGATACCGGCTGCTTCACCTTCGATCCGGGCTATACCTCCACGGGGAGCTGCGAATCCACCATCACCTTCATCGACGGTGATGAGGGCATCCTCTTGTACCGCGGTTATCCGATCCAGGATCTGGCGGAAAACTCGGACTTCATGGAGTGCTGTTATCTCCTGCTGTACGGCGATCTTCCGAACGCCGATCAGAAACGGAAGTTCGAGCACGACATCACCTACCACACCATGCTGCACGAGCAGATGCACAAGTTCTACGACGGCTTCCGTCGGGATTCCCACCCGATGGCGGTGATGGTGGGGGTGGTCGGCGCCCTGTCGGCCTTCTATCACGACAGCACGGACATCACCAATCCGCGGCATCGGATGATCGCCTCCTACCGGATGATCGCCAAGATGCCGACGATCGCCGCCTGGGCCTACAAGTACGCCATCGGCCAGCCATTCATTTATCCGCGCAACGACCTGAAGTATTCCGAGAACTTCCTGCATATGATGTTCGCGACGCCGTGCGAGCCGTACGCGATCAATCCGGTTCTGGCCCGTGCCATGGACCGGATCCTGATCCTCCACGCCGACCACGAGCAGAACGCCTCCACCTCCACCGTGCGACTGGCCGGGTCCTCCGGCGCCAATCCGTTCGCCTGCATCGCGGCCGGCATCGCCTCGCTTTGGGGGCCGGCGCACGGCGGGGCCAACGAAGCCGTGCTTCGGATGCTCGAGGAGATCGGGGACGCCAAGAAGATCGGTCACTTCATCAAGCGGGCCAAGGACCCGGAAGATCCCTTCCGGCTGATGGGCTTCGGCCACCGGGCCTACAAGAACTACGATCCGCGCGCCAAGATCATGCAGAAGAGCTGCCACGAGGTGCTGGACGACCTGGGCGTCCGCGAAGAGCCCTTGCTGGAGATCGCCATGGAATTGGAGCGGATCGCCATGGAGGACGAATTCTTCGTGGAGAAGAAGCTCTACCCGAACGTGGACTTCTACTCAGGCATCATCTTCCGCGCCATGGGCATCCCCACCTCCATGTTCACCGTGCTGTTCGCGGTGGCGCGGACGGTCGGCTGGGTCGCCCAGTGGAACGAAATGATCGAGGACCCGACGCAGAAGATCGGCCGACCGCGCCAGCTCTACACCGGGCCCGTCCAGCGCCCGTTCAAGCCGCTGGCCCAAAGGATCTGAAGACAGCGGATTTAAACCTCGGGCCGTTATCGACCGGCCGCCGCCACGTCCAGAACCACACGGGCGGCGCGCCGGCTCGGCGCCGGGTCGCTTGGACCTAGCCTTGCCAACGCCGCCTCGTAGGCCGCGGCCTGACCGGTCCGGATGGTGGGATCGTCCAGCAGGCCACCGACAACGTCGACCAGCCGGTCCGGGCGGCACTGCCCTTGCAGCAGTTCCGGGATCGCCTCGCGACCCAGCAGGATGTTGACCAGACCCACATGGGGCACGCGCACCAGGCGGCGCGCCAGCCAGGCGCTGGCCGGATGCACGCGGTAGACGATGACGGCGGGGACCGCCGCCATGGCCAGTTCCAGGGTTACGGTTCCCGAGGCGGCAATGGCGGCGTCAGCGGCCGCGAAGGCATCGAACTTCTCAACCTCGCCGTCGACCACCACTGGTGGAACCGGCCATCCTCGAACCGGGTCGCGGATCGTCTCTGCGAGAGTCGGGACTGCGGGCAACACGGTTCGCAAACCGGGGCGAGACGCCTGCAAGGCCGCGATGGTCGCCTCCAGCACCGGCAGCAATCGGCCGGTTTCCGACCGGCGACTGCCCGGCAATAAGCACAGGAGCGGCGTGTCGGCGGCGATCTGATGGCGCGCGCGAAATGCCTGCCCGTTTCCCTGATCGGCGCCGCTTTCGAGGACCGAATGCCCGACGAAGGTACAGTCGAGACCATGGGCGTGAAAGTACGGCGGTTCGAAGGGTAACAGCGCCAGCAGGTGATCAAGGAACCCGGCGATCCGCTTGGCCCGTCCGGGCCGCCACGCCCAAACCGTGGGCGCCACGTAGTGAATGAGCGGGATGCCCTGCCCCGCCAGCCGCCGCGCCACCCGAAACGAGAAACCCGGTGAGTCGATGGTAATGACGGCATCCGGCCGGGCGGCCAGCGCCGCCTGCGTTGTTTCCCTGATGCGCGCCAGCAGCCGTGGCACATGCGGCAGTACCTCGGCCAAGCCCATCACCGACAGCTCTTCCATGGGAAACAGGCTGTCGAGGCCGGCGGCGGTCATTCCCGAGCCGCCCACGCCGGCGAACCGCACCGGGCCGTCATGCTCCTCCCGCAACGCCGTCATCAGCCGCTCGCCGAGTGCATCACCGGAGGGTTCGCCTGCGACGACGAAGAACAGCGGGCCGTCGCCGCGGTCGCCAATCGTCACCGTTCGTCGTCCGGGATCGGGATGCCGATCACGAACAGGTCGGCGGCATCGGCAGCCGCAATCACCGCGTCCCGTCCGACCACCAGCGCGCCACCGGCTTCGATGGCTATGCCGGCCAGACCGGCCTCCGCCGCCGCCCGGATGGTCCGTTCGCCGATAGTCGGCAGGTCGGCGCGGTCTTCCTGGCCGGGCTTGCGGACCTTGACCAGAACGCCTCCGGCGCCTTCGCGGCGGACCTGTGCCGCCCGAGCCAGCATGGCGTCGGTGCCTTCGATGGCCTCCACGGCCAGCACGATGCCTTCCTGGACGACGGCCGCCTGGCCCACGTCGAGGGCGCCCACCCCTCGCGCCACCTCGATGCCACGCTCGATATCCCGCGTTGCCTGAGCGTCCGGTCGGTGGGCACCGAGCACGCCTTCGGTGGCCATGACCCCCGGAAGGACGCTCTCGATGCCAACGACCCTGAAGCCGTGCCGTTGTTCCAGTTCCCGGACCACCGCGCCGAGCAGGCCGTCGTCGCCCACGGCCTTGGAACCTAGGCGGGCAAAGAACTTCGCCGTGGTCAGGTCGGGCCGCAGCTCGCGCATAGACGGCCGACGCATGGGGCCAGCCATGACCAGTTCCTCCACGTTCTCCGTCTGCAGGACCTCGATTGCCCTGGCCGCCGCGCCGAGCCGCACCCAGGCGTGGGGCGCACCGATTACCGTTTCAGTGGCAGTATGGCCCTCGATGGCCAGGACGAAGTAGGGCCGCCCGCTCGCTTGGCACGCCTCGACGATCTGCGCCGGTAGCTGGCCGCCGCCGGCGATGATCCCGAGCTTGGGGTGCCGTTGATCGATCACATTGAACCACCCATGCGGGACCCGGCCTCTCCGGCCTCCGGCACGACCGGTTCTATGGGATGGGCGAAACCGCTAGGCCGCATGCTCCAGCGGCGGCTGGCAGATGGCGCGCGAGGAATCCGCGCGGATGAAGTCGACGATCTCCATCGCCGGTTCGCAGTCGTGGAACAGCTCGGCCACGTCCTCCAGGCGTTCGCCCATCGTTCCCTCCTGGGCGAACAGCAGGCGATAGGCATTGCGGAGTGTGTGGATCACGTCGCGGGAGAAGTTGCGCCGCTTCAGCCCGACGATGTTGAGCCCTTGCAGGCACGCCCGATTGCCGGTCACCGAGCCGTAAGGGATAACGTCGTTCTCCACTCCGCTCATGCCGCCCACCATGGCGTGGCGGCCGATGCGGGTGAACTGATGCGCGGCCGAAAGACCACCGATGATGGCCCAGTCATCCACCTGCACATGACCGCCGAGGGTGGCGTTGTTGACGAGGATCACATGGTCGCCGATCCGGCAGTCATGAGCCACGTGGGCGCCGACCATGAACAGGCAGTTGTTGCCGATCCGCGTGACCATCCCGCCCCCCTTCGTGCCGGGGTTCATGGTCACGTGCTCGCGGATGATGGTGTTGCAGCCGATGTCCAGCCGCGAGGCCTCGCCCTGGTACTTGAGGTCCTGTGGCCGATGGCCGATAGAGGCGAAGGGAAAGATCCGGCTGTTGGCGCCGATGGATGTTCGGCCATGGATCACCACGTGGCTTTCCAGGCGCACGCCGTCGGCGAGGTCCACTTCGGCTCCCACCAGGCAATAGGGGCCGACGACGACACCATCGCCGAGGACCGCACCATCCTCGACCACCGCGGTGGAATGGATCTCCGCCACTTATTCGTCCCTGATCATGGCCGCGTAGACGGCCTCGGCGACCAAGGTGTCGTCGACCCGGGCCTCACCCTTGAACTTCCACACGTTGCCGCGGTTTCGCTGTTTCTCCACGTGGATGTGGATGGTGTCGCCCGGTTCCACTGGACGCCGGAAGCGTGCCGAATCCACCGACATGAAATAGACCAGGCGCCCTTCGTTTTCCGGCCCCAGTGTGGCGACCACCAGCACCGCGGCGGTCTGCGCCATGGCTTCGATGATCAACACGCCGGGCATCACCGGCTGGGCCGGAAAGTGCCCTTGGAAATAGGGTTCGTTGATGGAGACGTTCTTGATGCCCGTGGCGCGCACGTTGGGAACCACGTCCACCACACGATCAATCATCAGCATCGGGTAACGATGCGGAATCATCTCTTGGATGCGGTTGATGTCGATCGTCGCCCCGACGGCGGACACCGCTCCCGTATCCATCCGCTATTTCCCCCTTCCGTTGCCCACCAACCGAGTCAGCGCGGCCACCTGGCGCCAGAACTGCCGTACCGGGACCGCGGGCGACCCGATCACCGTTTCTCCGCGCTCCACGTCACGCATCACCCCACATTGGGCGCCGATGCGCGCGCCGTCGCCGATCCGCAGGTGGCCGACCAAACCGGCCTGACCGGCCATCAATACCCCGTTGCCGACGTGGGTACTCCCCGACACGCCGGCCTGAGACACAACGATGCACCCTCGTCCCAGACGCACGTTATGGCCGATTTGGACAAGATTATCAATTTTGGTTCCCGCGCCGATCACGGTGTCCGGACCCGCCCCTCGATCAATGGTGGTGTTGGCGCCGATCTCCACATCGTCCTCAATGATCACCCGCCCGATCTGCGGCACCTTAAGATGCCCGTCGGCGCCCGGCGCGAAGCCGAAACCGTCCTGACCGATCCTCGCGCCGGCATGAATCACCACCCGCTTGCCGATCAAGCAGTAGGCCAGCAAGGCCCCCGGGCCGATGACGCAGTCCTCGCCCAGCACCACGCCCGCACCGATCACGGCGTTCGCCGAAACCAGACACCGGGATCCGATCTCGGCACTGGCGCCGACCACGGCACCGACCTCGATTCGGCTGTCACCGGCGACGCGCGCCGTTTCGTGCACATGAGCGGCGGCGTGAACCCCCGACGCCGCCGCCGGCTGCGGATAGAACGCCCGTGCGACCCTGGCATACGCCCGGTAGGGCTCGGCGGTCAGCAACACCGCCATGCCTTCCGGCGCCTGTCCGGCGAAATCGGGATGGACCAGGCACGCGCCTGCCCGGCTTGCGGCGAACTGGTCGATGTAGCGCCGGTTGTCGAGGAAGGACACGTCCTGCGGACCCGCGGCATCCAACGGCTTGACGTCGGTCATCCGCGCGTCCGGATCGGCGCCGGGTCCAGGTTCGGCCGGCGCCATAGCCGCAATTTCAGCCAGCGAGAACGGGCCGGCGACCTCGAAGAAGCGCGGATCGGCCATCGCCCTACTGGCCGGGAACGGGTTTCGAAACGGTTACCGACGGCAGGCGCGTGTTCAGCCGTTCCAGCACTTCCTTGGTAATCTCCAGACCCGGACTGTTCACCACCACGGCTTCCTTGCGGACCACCAGGGTGAGTTGCTTCTCGTTGGCCACCTCGATGATCGTCTCGCCAAGGGCGGTGCGCACCTTCTGCATGGCACCACCGTGGGCCTCGTCCACAGCCCGGCGGATGCGCTGTACCTTGCCCTGGGCCTCGGTAACCCGCTGCTCGAACTTCCGCCGCTCCTCCGCGAACGCTTCCGGGGCGAGGATCGTCCGTTTGCGATCCAACTGCTGCTTCGCCGTGCGCAGCGTCTCCTCTTCGGTATCGGTGTCGGCCCGGTAGGCATCGACATACTCGCGGACCTGACGGCGGATTCCGGCGACGGCCGTGGAATTGCGAAGGATCGCGTCGATATCGACGATCGCCATCCGAAACTGGACCGTCGGCCGGGCCGGGTCGGTTTCCTGCTGGGCGAAGGCACTCCCGGATACGACCAGGACCATCGCCATCGCCAGAACCATCACGCGTGACCACGCCATTGGCTAGAACCTCGCGCCAAAATTGAGTCGGATCGCCTCGGTCTCGTCGAAGTCCTCCTTCAACAACGGGAGACCGAAATCCACGCCGATCGGCCCGAACGGCGACGTCCACGAGACCCCGGCGCCAACCGAGAGCCGAACGCTGCCCGTAT
>Ga0049094_10000261_pt1 | contig 10546 bp, 3 predicted proteins | sample WorMetexBAHAMAS2_FD_55033 | JGI IMG/M metagenome (GOLD analysis project Ga0049094, IMG submission 55033) | Marine gutless worms symbiont microbial communities from Max Planck institute for Marine Microbiology, Germany - Inanidrilus exumae... | ecosystem: Host-associated > Annelida > Digestive... | reverse complement strand
GTACATAGGTTGATCGTAGCGAGTGGTAGCCCACGGGTAACAAACCATCCAGAAGGGGTGTGGTCAAATCACATGAAACATTTAAATTTTGGTGGGCACCAACCATATCTCCGGAATAGCTGGAGCTAGAGTGGTCAAAATTTTGCATGCATGTACTTTATGTCGCGTCCCAGCATAAGGATGACAAACCACCGTGAAAAGGGGCGTGGTTAGGGGCACGTGACCCACTTTAAATTTTTACGTCCCCAATGATATCTCTGGAACCCTGAAGCTAGAATCGTCGAATTTTGCGTGCTGGTAGACTGCATCAAATCCTAGCATACGGTGACCAACCACCCCTAAAAGGGGTGTGGTCAGAGTCACGTAACCCGATTTTCAAATTTTAACAGCAATCATATCTTTGTAACTGGTGAAGCTAAGCACTTCAGCTTTCGTGTACTAGTACATGCATGATAGATACCTCCGAAAGGGATGTGTTCAGGGTCANATTTTAGTCATACTAGGCCTATATAAATCAGTAACGAAAATTCCAATATTCTGCAGAAATCCAAGTGTGGGTACAACATTGACATTGTCCATATAGGCGCCTATATTATAGCATGATATTTATCAGATTGTGACTTTTACAATTAATGACTTAGCAAGCAGCTCAAATACTGTACAGTATTGTATCAAAACGGCTAAACGTAGGATCACGCAAACAACGCCGCGTGATAGCGCTGGGACTCTAGTTTTCTGACACTTACAGTCGTTGGGGAAAGACCCCCAATTAATAATTTTAATTTGCTCTCAAAGTGACCCACCCCCTTTCTAACAGCACGATTTCGACCAGTATCCGCTTACAGCACCTCAACTGTGAGAGCTGGCGAAAAAAGTTCAATGAGCACTAATAGAAAGTCGACCCAAAGGGTACTACAAAACGCAATTTTGCTGTTTTTGTCAGCAAAATTCAAGTTCTGCCGAAAGTAGTCTGCTACAAAGTTAATTTGTTTGAAAACATTTAGCGGATAAGTTGTATCTACATCATTACCCTATCTAACGGTCCATAGATGGATTGCGTGTGACGTCCCCATCTACGTACGACAAACCGTCCCTGAAAGGGGCATGGTCACTGTCACGTGACCTCTTTAACTTTTGGAAAATAAGCGATAATATCTCGAAAACGGTGCAAGAATTCAAAACAGGGTCACTGGAATGTGCGTTTTACAAGATTGCTTGTGATTTCTTGTTGGCAAATAAACCTATGTAGGACTGTAGTTATGTATACACCGTGTTTCAGAAAAAAACATCCACTCATATTATTGGCTATAAGTTGAAGAATAGTTGTCTTATTTTAATAATTTTTTAGACCAAAATTCCTCACCTAATTTGGCATCGCATGACAACTTAGTTGTCCATCTCACCTAACTAATGTGTCTACACTACCTTGTACAACTTATCACATGAGTTTTGTCGCCATACATTACAGACACGCCTTGTTTTGTGACAAAAAGTTACGTTCCGCAATTCATTAAATGTGACAATGTTCACTAACACATACAGGAAATGTTGATTTGCTGCTGTTCTTTTGTTTGGTGTCACTTTTTGCAGTAAGTTTTACACAAAATGCGTTATAACACTTCACAACGGCTGCATGTGACTGAAAGAGTCAAAGAACACTGAAAACGGTCACGGCAAATGTTATAAGCATCACTGGCAAAGAATATATAATGGATATCAGTAAACACGACGGAAACAATTGTTGACTGTTGAAAACTGTTGTTTCAACAGTTGGTGAAAATTTGATGCCAGAAGTCCACAACATGTAGGCCTTTGGAAAAGTATGTAATGTACGGCGACAAAACGCGTGCGATAAGTTTTACAAGGTAGTGTAGACACATTAGTTAGGTGATGTGGACAACTACGCTATTATGCGATGTCAAATTATGTGAGGAATTTTGGTGTCAAAAATTATTAACATCAGACAACTATTCCTCAACTTATAGTCAATAATATGACCCACATTTAGGATGTTTTTTTCTGAAACACGGTGTATATGCCAACCTTGCATATGCACCTTAACCTGTTAGTAAAATAATAACTGTTATTTTTTACAGGTTTTTGTGGCCGACGTCCTGTCTACCTTACAGCGTCATTAAGATTACTGGCATAGTTTGTGATTTATTGTCTGTCTTGATTATAATTGTTTTTAGTCTTCTTCTACTGTCTATGCTGTCTGTCTCTTTCTGTTTTGTGTATTTTTTGTAGTTTCTTTGAGTTAGCATTGAATACTACTAGCATTCATAGTGCAGTATTTTAAGCAGTATTATTGTGCTGTTGCTACCAGAGTGCTGGATTGCATATTTTGCTGTTCCAGCTTGTAGCTTTTCTGGCACAGTTTGTATTATCAGATTGTGTGTATTTGCATTTGTGTTTTAATTGTACTTACTGTCTATTTTATGTATCATATTGCGCCACTGGTGTGCAATTGATTAATTAGCTTGATACGTATATTAACTTGTGTGTGTTGCATAATTGTTTCTAGATTAAATTAGTGTTTAGTTCTCTGTGATTTTGTCTCNAGTTTAGTTTTATCACTATTACAATGGATTCACCTAGCCGTGTTGCATGTGATGTGTGCGGTAAGTATTTTTATACTGCTGTGTCACTGAAAATGCATGTTGTGCGAGCACATGGTCAGAGAACCAAGCAAAGCGTGGACAGCCAGCCAGTTGCTGGCGTTGGTGGCTGCTGCACTGCCAGTGAGGAGAATGCAGGTCAGCCGGTTGGAAAGAAAGGATCTCGCTGCACGATCTGTAAACGCTGTTTTCCGAATGACCGTCGTTTGGCGAGTCACGTGCAAGCAGCACATTCGGTGCATTTGTCACCACATAAACAGAAACGTGCATATATGCGTAAAGGTTTGAGACATGGTGCACTCGGTACTTCCGAGTCACAATTGACTGATATACCAACTGTTAGTGTTTTGCAGATGGATTCAGAATCTCTGAGTGATGCGGTAACACAGCAGGTTCCTGCTCGTGCTTTTACGTCGGTCGTTAATGTCCCACCGACTTTTGATGCACTGTCAATAGCCTCTACAACTTCTGATGATGTGGTCTTAGAAGACATACCGCGTCATGTTGAGCCAGTCCGGATAACAAGATCGTCAGTGCGAACACTGCATAAGCAGCAGGTACATGCAGGAACTACACAGAAGCAGCATATTCGTGAGAGATTAAGAAAGGAATTAGAGGAGTTGAAGAAGAAATGTGCTGGTGAGACCTGTGCTGAAGACTCGGATCAGTTGTTGGCAAGCCTCACACTGTACCACGACCGCTTGCTCTCAGAAGCCGACAATGTCTTGACAGAAAGGCTGTCAGCGGAGGTTCTTGAGGTTATCGAAGATGCATCGAAAGTCGATGATGTGAATCGTCCGTTCAGGTGGTCTGAAGATGATGAATGTAGGCTGAATGGCCTGAATGGCCAGGCGAGGATGCTGCAGACACCAAACGGATGGAGGTGGTCGGCGAAGGAGGGGACGGACCAGTACGTCTACAACCACAAAAGGATGCAGTACTTAGTCGAGCATGAGCTGGAGACCGTGATCAAGCATTGTGACAGGTGCAAGACTACAGGTATCTTAGTCGGTTTGGATCAGGTCGATTCTGCATTGTGTCATGATTGTGTGTTAGATTCTCGTTGTAGGAGCGACAAGATCAACTCGGAGAAGGCAGAGGCTTGGGATGCTGTTCGACCACCGACGCTGGACCACCACGGTCTACCACGGCTTTATGCAGGGGACAAGGCCGTTCTCGCGTTGGTCCATCCTGTGGTCACTGTTCGCAAACATTATCGGATGTGTGCGAAAGTGCGACAGGAGTCGATCACGCTGATGAACGATGCCAATCAGACGTGGACAAAGATCCTTCCAAGAGCGGATCTTAAAGATCGGTTTGTCGTCATCGAACGCACGTCGAAGGATCACTCGAAGAAGCACATAGTCGCCGATCCAGAGAGGGTAAGAGTGTGGTTGCAATTTCTGTTTCAGAATCACCCAGAATTCATCCGGAGGCAAAAGGACGGAGAACTGGAGCTGAGCGATGATGCGCTGAGGGCTCTGGAGGCGCAGTCTGAACTCGGAGAGGTGGTAGACGATGTGGAGTACGAGGAGGAGTCTTCTGACGACGAGTCTTGTGCAGCAGTGAACGAGTATCGCAGAAGATCCGCGACTGTACAGCCTGCACTGGAGTCTGGATTTTCCAGTTCTGATGTGTTCACCTTCGACAAGCACAATTCTCTGTACCTGAAGGCAAAGGACTTTCTGAAGATTAAGCAGGATGGCAAAATCCATATCATTGAGGATCACCAGCAGCGCATTCCCATCTACAACGCCTCAGCCACTGTCTGCTTCCCGTACCTGTATCTGCATGGCGAGAAGAGCCCGCTGGACTTCCGTGACTACAAACTGTCTCGCTACCTCCTCAAGAAGCAGTCTCTGTTTGCCTACAAGTTGACGGACAGCCAGTACACGTGGGAGTATGCTGAAGACGATATCCACATGATGCACAGTTACGCCAAGTTGGTTGAGAGGACTGTCAGCGCCAATACTGCCTGGTTCTTGCAGCAGTCGCCTGATGCCGCTCACCTGCCGATCGGTCAAGTGCTGGAGGCCTTCAAGAATGGCTTTGCCTCAGAAGACCAGTCGCTGATAGACTCGAAGCTCCCAGGCCTGTCAAATGTCATGGTCCAGCTGCCGAACTCGCGTGAAAGATGGTTTTCCGAGAGGCTAGGCATCGAGGCTATCTCCCGTGACTTCGGAGATCCGAACCTGTTCCTGACTCTGAACAACAGTCCGCGAGAATCCTACGATACTCGGCTACTGCTGCACAAGCTCGAGCATGGTTCCGACGTGGAATTCGATCCGAACTACTACGAGCGCGATACCGAACGGTTCACACGGTTGATGAGTAAGTACGCCCCACAGATGTCAGTATACCTGTGTCGTAAGACAAAGATGTTTTTGCAGGCTTTCTTGTGCGACATCTGTGGAATTCAGGAGAAAGAGCCGAATGGAGACTGGACAACGCGTGACCGGCTGACGGAGGGTTACTACTGGTCCCGTGTGGAGTTTACGTCGACGAGAGGTGTCCAGCACTGGCACTGTCTCGCTAAACTTCCTCACGTTCTGGACACTGGTGTGATCGGCAGGATGATTCAGAACGGACGCGTGGTGCGGCAGGAGATCAAGTGTGCGAACATCAAACCGGGCATGGAAGAGAAGGCGTGGGAGATCGTTTCGGTTGGTTTGCTGGCTAATCGTTACGCGATTCTGTTTGCAGATAGCCTCTCCATGGCGTCATTCTACACGGAGCACATGGACGTCGACTCGTACGACGTCAGCAAGGAGATTGACGTGGACAAGCTGCGACAAGAGTTCACGGACGAGTACTTCAGGAACAACATCAACATGAAGACGCACCCCATCATGCGCAGGTTTTGTGACACTGATGTATGTGACAGTAACCGGTTTGTTGAGATGGCACAGGTGGCTGCGGTGTCCTGTATGCACCACTGCATTTCGACTATTTGCGGAGGTGACTCGAAGACCCAGAAGGGATGCAGGTTCGAATTCCCCAAACGGCGGATGAATCATACCGTTCCGGCGATTATGCAAGTCAACTCGAGCCAGAATGAGACACGCATGTTGCTCCGACGGACTTGTGACCGAGTGCCGAACCTCAACGAGTACTTCCTGCTGTACTGGCGCGGAAATCATGACGTGACTGTGCTCGTCGATGCGGCGCACAAGATGAGGTATGCGACCAAGTACGCAGCCAAGAGTGGACGTCACAGCGAACTTCTCAACGAGATCATCGAGTATCTCAGTCAGAGGTCAGTGAGTGATATGCCACCTAACATGCAGATTGTACTGAGCCAGTTGCTGTTAGCTGATGTGAGTCACAGGTCGTTCATGACGAAGCAGGAGCTGGCTACCACGTGATGGACTTGCCTGCAGTCAGACGGACTTTCTCGAACGTGGACGTCATCGGATTCTACCACCGTTCTCATCTGACTCTGAGTTCCGTGGACGAGAGGACGATCGTCTACTCCGACAGGACAGAATACTCTGCGTATGCGGAGCGCTGCAGAGACGACACCGTGATCTCCAACCGGAAAAACGCCAGGTCAGACAATGTTCTTACCAGAGATGCTGTTGCTGGTATGAATTTCAGGGACTTTGCCGAGACTGTCAGTCACGAGTGGATCAAGAACAAGGATGCTGTTCCGGAAGAGATGGGTCCATCCACAGGCAGGAGATTCATGAGTCGTGACATCAACTCTGGTCACTGGGTTCTGAAACGGCGGATGAAGCGCAGGCACGTCAGGATGAGCACAGTCCTGTACACTGACAGGCCGTGCTTGTACGAGCCGGCAGAGTTTGGTGACACCACGACGCAGACGTCTTTCTTCAGCCTTCCGGCCGACAAGAGGAAGCAGCTCTACCGCGCGTACATGGAACTCGTGTGCTACGTACCGTGGAAGGACAGTCCAGAAGAGTCGTTCCTCGACGAGACACAGCGTTCGGTTCTGGACGATGCAACTCAGGATCCAGAGAAAGGCCACAGGTATAGTTTGCGTCGCCTTGAAATGTTTTGGCAGGTGTACATGTCGATGTATGAGCGTGTACAGGTTGCACCTCCAGGTTCGCAATGGCACAGGGACAACCAGTACGCCTACACCATGTATCTCACGACAGTGCATAACACGGATGTCCACTTGCAGAGGGTTGAGCACGGCGGCACTCTGAGTGCGAGGTACGAGGCGGACGATGAGGTGAAGGACACTGGCATCGATCTGCACGTGGACGTGCAGGACCGTGCCGATCGGGCCGAATATCCGTCAGTGCTCAATTTTCTGCCGCCAGATACGTTCAGAGATATCATCGAACAGGAACCCCCGGAGATGTCCGATGTCACCGTGGCTTTCCCGATGCGAGTGGACTACCAGCGTGTCGAGGAAATGGTCAAGAACGACCTGTCGAAGTTGTTCCTGGCGCAACCTCCACCTCCTACGGTTCCGCTTGAGAGCATGACAGATGTTCAGAAGTGGGCTGTGGATCTCGGCATCGACATGACTCAACAGATTCTCTACCTGTGTGGTAAGGCCGGCTCAGGTAAAACCCAGGTTGCACTAAAAGTGTGTGAGATGTTTGCAGGACGTGTGCAATGTGCAGCGATCACGGGGAAGGCGGCCTCTTTGCTTGGTGCACCGACGGTGCACGGAATGTTCCAGTGGGGTACGTACAGCAGGAGTCATGCGGGTGACACTCTGGCGATCAGCGGCAAGAAACTGACGGAGCTGAGGACATTCTACGATGGCATCGACTTGTTTGTCGTTGATGAGGTTAACGCCATGTCTGCTTCACTGTTAGCAGAGATGCACGAGACGATGACGCTGCTGTTCAATCCGAATCGGCGAAAGAAAGATGGCATGGAGCTTCCGTTTGGTGGTAAGAAAGTGATCTTTCTGGGAGATCCTGCGCAACTGCAACCGGTGATGGGCGAGCCAATCTACGGTGGTGGAAAAGCTGGTTTGATGAAGGCATTGAGAGCATATGGAGCTCGAGGTCGACGGCAGGCTCTCTACACATCGACGGCAAAGGGTCAAGAACTGTACCGCAGGTATTTGGAGCCTAACTGTGTGCTTTTGTGCAGAGGTCAGAGAAGCTGTGGTCTGTTGCAGGAAATCTGTGACCGACTGAGGCACGGGCAACAGAAAGACGAGGACCGGAGAATCTTGATGCTACAGGCAAGAAACTTCCCAGACTTTCGTCCAGACTACAGTCTGCACTACGAGAACGACAGTTGTTACGCTACCAACTGGCGTTACTTGTGGTCCGAGTGCCAGTCGACCGATCCGCCCAAACGACTGTACATCTGCAGATCTTCGTACTACACCACTGGTGACAACGACCTGATTGTGGATGGACTGGCGGCACTTCCGCCAGCAAAGTTCAACTTTGCTGCTGATGTTCTTTGTGTTGCAGTTGGGTGTGACGTCAGGCTCGTCAAGAACGTCAACGTTGCAGCCGGTTTGGTGAACAGCGCAACTGGAACGGTGGTCACGGTTATTTACAGTAATGCTGATTGTTGTGCTCTGTCGCAGGGAGAACATCCGCCGCCGTACTGCATTGTGGTCGCCTTTCCAGGCTTCAGAGGTTTCTTGTCAGGTGTTGGTGAGCGGATGCATCCATTTCCAAATCAGCCTCGCTGGGTGCCAATTTATCGGGAACGATTCAGCATTGCGCGTGCCGATGTTCCTTCCTGGGTCATCAAGAAACAGCATCATCGAGATTGTTGGAGAGAGCAGTTTCCGTTGGACCTCTGTCGCGCCATGACTTGTCACAGGGCACAGGGCCAGAGTCTGACTGACTGCTCCATTGGTGTCGATCTTGCTTTGGACAACCCAGACCGACAGCTTCCAAGCGACATCAGGTCACTTCTGTACGTTGCACTGACAAGAGCCTCTCAGCTGAAAGATGTCTTTGTCAAGCCTATCTCGACAGGTGCTTGGGACCGGATTGCAAGGTCGGAGGACACATGCGAGGTCGAAGCAACTCTCGTCTCCAAAGCCAAGGATTTTGCACTGCAGAAGGGTATGTATCGTCAGGTGAAGGAGGAGCTCGACTTCCAGCCAGACTACGGCAACAGTGAGGAGGAGTTGCGACAGCTGGAGAACCAAGAGTTGCACCCGACCACCAAGCCTCTACAGGATGTCGTTGTGACTGATGGTGATCTCCTCGCACAGACTGATTGCGGCACTTTCAGCATGTCTGCCAAGTTCGTGAGGAGGGAACGTCACATTGGAATCGACCAAGGACGTCGCAACTTTGCCGTCGTTGTGGTGGACAAGGAGGTGGACCAGCAACCAGTCGTGGTCGCTGCAGGTAAGTATGATCTGGCACTTGGGCAACGGTTTTCTGAGTCGGACGTCGTCGTCAAGATGCGGACTAGCACCGATCTGTGGTCCTGGATGCAGCAGACAGACGACCGAGCACTTCCGGATGTTGACCGAGTGAATGTTCTGATCGAACAGATGTCCGTGCAGAACGCTCACTGGAAGCAGTTCGGCGTGGACTTCGGCCATCGGCTGCAGCAATGCGTCGACGACGAGAGCAAGTGTGTCGTCCGACTGTCGCAGCCACACCTGTTTCGGCCTGGCGGTGTCATTGATCACCTCGGCTTGCAGATTGTACATCAGCTGAATCTGACGACGGTTTCATGCAGACAGAGGAAAGGGACAAAAGCTACTGGTGCTAGACATCACACTGCAGCAAAGCNCAGACGCACAGAATGCGACGACGTTGAGCCTTCCGATTCAAGCTCCGACAGCGATCTCGGCATGGCGGATGACACTGACTATCGTCGCAAGAAGCGGATGTCGGCGGACATCTTTCGATATTTCGTTCAGGCAGATGCAACCCAGCAGGACGATATGAAAGTCAGAATCTGTCCTCAAGTTCAGGAGACATGGCAGCATCTGATTGCACACGATCCCAAGATCAAGCTGGATGACCTTGGCGACGCACTTCTTCACGCACTCGGCGATGTCTTGTGTGGTGCAACAAAGTACAAGCAGTTGGTTCCTAACACTGTTTCACTTCACAACAACCGCACAGTCGTCGTTACCGTTTCCAGAGAATACACCTACTGGGCCGTCGTTCATTGCACTTGGAACTCGTTCGAACTGGAGGATATTGGTTTTGACTTCACCATACTCACCAGTCCGTACTTCAATTCACAGCAGACGGTTGCCGACATTCAGCACGTACTGTCGCGTCATCTGCAGACTGCTATGACGGATCCAAGCGGTGGCGGTGTGTATCGTCCAGTCGATGTGATCCAGTTGGTGGCAAAGCAACGAAAGGCTTTCCAGGACTTCGCGGGCAAACACGCTGGTGCTCTGACGCAGTCTACCATGCAGGCACTTCGAGTCATCTGCGATGAGGCAGCTGGAGCCGACAGCAGACTCTGTGAGCGAAACGACAAGACACAGGGATCCGTCTACATCCGTTCACAGCCTTCGACAGGTAAGAAGTTCCAGGTGTTTAGTAGTACTGGTAAGTTGACGAACGCCATGCTGTCTTGCCTGAACTGGATGCAGGAAAACGCAGGGGAATTCGTCGAGCAAAGAAGGGCCTTCATGGACGAGACAACGAAACTACGTTTCTTCTTGCATCTGCAGTCTCTGGCAGAATCTGGCGACAACCGATTGGAGTCTATAATTCTGTCAGAGCGTTCAGCCGCGCAGCTCGCAGGTGAAGAGCTTCATCAAGTCGACGAATCCATCAAGTGTGTCCTGGCCTATCTCGTTCTTATTGGGATCAACAAGAACGAGCAACGCATCAAGGCAGTGGCAGCAAATTACCGTCGTCCAGCGTCCAAGAAATCCAAGACAACGCTGACAAGTACCAGACAAGAGGATGCCGGGACAACTATATCGACCTCTGACGACATCGAGCCTACGCCAAGCACTTCACACCAGTAGCCAGTCGTCTGCCGGA
>Ga0049094_10000247_pt1 | contig 11260 bp, 13 predicted proteins | sample WorMetexBAHAMAS2_FD_55033 | JGI IMG/M metagenome (GOLD analysis project Ga0049094, IMG submission 55033) | Marine gutless worms symbiont microbial communities from Max Planck institute for Marine Microbiology, Germany - Inanidrilus exumae... | ecosystem: Host-associated > Annelida > Digestive... | reverse complement strand
GTCTTAAATCTTGTTAATAATAAATATACAGACATAAATTGATCGATAACTACCGTTCGTAAAACACTGACAGCAAGTTATGGTGAATGGACAGTTCAGAGATTAAAAGTGGAGTTGTTGAAGCGAGGAGCGGATGTGACAGGCCGAAAGAAAGATCTAGTTGAAAGGTGCGTTATGTGTTCTATTATTATGTAAAACAGTAGCATCGTTAATTAACCACGAATCGAACATGACAGTGAATGTGAAGACGTCCAGCAACGTAATACAGCATGTCGTATTTGACCTGGCCAAAAAGCCGGGCCGGTCGAATAATTGAGAACTATTTGTAACGGAACTCTGACATGCCATGTTACTTAGGGTTGTAGAATTGGTAGATCTTAATTGTACATACTATGTAAGGTTAGGGTCAGGGTTACTTGTCACAGCCATTTACTGAGTTTTGGATTGACTCTGCACTCAATATCAGTGTTGCATACTGAATTATGATGGCTGCCTACTAATGTATTACTTGTACGGACCGACATATAATAGAAATCAGTCCATGTTACAGTACTGTTTATCGACAGTATTTACTATGCCGTTCTTCACGTGATAGTACTGTACATGTGATGCTGTAATATAAACACATAACAGGTGACTGATGCTGAATGTGCATATAAGTGTACCAGCAACATTTTATTTTCATGAACTCACTTTCTGTCATTCGCAATGTATGACATGACATCAGGCGTCAGTAGGTGCATATCGTACGAAGACGAACATATTATGGCAGTCTTGTGTCTTTTGACTATGAAGCTACGATGTGGTTGAATGTGCAACAGATTGGCTGTTTTGCACGTGTACCGTCTTGCATTGTATTCCAGGTGCATTACCACTTGTGGGCAATGGTTTTGCACATTGGATCTACTTCGACATCGGGACACTATGAAGCAGCTGTGCTTCATGAAGATGCATGGATGCGATGCAATGACAACAGGATCAGTGAAATAAGCACAGCCAAAGCTTTAAAATCATCCAGTTCCATATACATGTGCATCTATACAGGTATCACGTTAGCTACTTGTCTAACCCTGTACAGGTTCCATTGCGGTAATGTACCGTAATTCATTTGTGGGGGTCTACCGGAGAAGTTCACCACCCGTCGTTTTCCATTCTACGTAATTTATCCACGTGCTATGGCGTTACACCGTCTACCTGCAGTTACGTTTTAGTCAGTTTATAGTTATTTTACTGCAGTAAGTCCTATATATATCTCACTTTTGCCGTACTTAACAACAAATAACTCTCCACAACTGTGCACCAAACAACGAATCTTAAACACATCACGGTAAATATTTAAGTACAAGGTACGCTTTAAGTAGCTGTCTAGTGATGTAACGATGTAAATTTTCGAAAATAAACTTGAACTTGAAAACGTAAGGTCGACGGACGGCGTGTCATTTGGTGCGGTACTTACTGAAATACTTCCCCCCGCGGCGGAAATGGCGCTACCTAAAGTCCCCGTATGTATCTCCTTGTCTGCTGTAAACATGGCGGGATCATCTCTACGCGATATTCATGTTGCGACGGCGTCTGAGGCCGAATGCCGGCAATGGCTGAGAGCTAACGCATTACTTGTAAACCGTATGGACTGTCCGAAGTGCAACGCGGTGATGTCTCAAAAGACGTATAGCCGCGTCGCAGACGGAATTACATGGCACTGCCCGGAGAAGACATGCCGGACGACCGTCAGCATACGGAGAGGCAGCTTTTTCGAATCCAGCCATCAAATTGCTAATTGGATGGCATTAATTGACTACATTACTTCAAGACGGATGCCACAATGCCACACAAACAGCTCCTTCAATAAACCAGCAACTGTATGCAATAAGCATCTCATTGTTGATTATCAGACCCAGTAATGAGGTCAAGTTTGACTACAGCCAGTCATTTGTCGAAATACTTTAATTTAAGTGGTTGACCTACGCAGTTGTCAGTACTTCATTGTGTATCATTATGTTCACTTCAGCTGACTGTTTTATCTGTTTTGTTGTTTTTGGCTAAGTAGGTCACTGATGAGACAAGGACAGCAGTGATGGTGAGCCTCAAGCAGCCAAAGAGGACAACACTGTTGACAACAATGTCAGTTTTATCACGTAAGTTTTGTTGCATCACTGCTTTATGATCTATGATTAAAATGATTATATTGCATGCATATTGATATTGCAAAATAACTGTAAACATCATCCCATGCAACACTCTACGTCNNGCCGACGTGACAGAATCGTCCTCGGGCCAGCAGGGACATTACGATGGTGGGCCGACGATGACTAGTGGTCGGTTTACGTTCGATGCATGACGCGCGACACCTAGCAGCGAATAGATAATAGGTGACAGTGTTTTGTTTTGATATTTTTGGCAGTATTTCGAAGTTTAGTACGTTAGTATTGTAAAGGTTTTGTCTACGAAATTAGAAGGAATAAACATTCCGTGAATTTAATTGTAATAACACGTTAGTCCTATGTGTTTGTTAGCAAAGTTACCATTCTTATTCCCGCAGAAACACTATATTTGTGGTTACGGGAGCCTATATAGATACACTCGTTGTTGTTGTTGGACGCTAAAAACGGCCTCATTGTGCCACATTCCACACTCCACACTAAATTCACTCGTTTAATTGCTAGTGTTCATATTTGTGCAGTAGCAGCAGTGCACTTCAAAATGGCACGAAATATAAAGTGTCAGTCGTATTGGCGTACCCTACGTGATATTTTGTGCTCAGTTGAAACATATGACCTTATAGATCCGCGTGAGGGTGAATCAGCAGAGGAATCCACGCTTGAAACCANTGGGGAGGAAATCGGTACATTGAGTGATAGTGCTGAAATTATTACTGGTGATATCAATAACAGTGACGGCAANGAAAGCTATTTTGATTGTGATTTGGATGTTTGTCACAGTGGTAGCTTGAGTGAGTCAGATGGCCTGTATGATTCTGACACTGACCAGGACCTTGGTAGTTTAATTACAGCATGGGTGAGACAGTTTAACATTCCTTCAGTTGCTGTGTCTAGATTGCTTCATATTCTCCACACCTATCATCCTTCACTGCCACTTGATGCTCGTACCATGTTGCATACTCCTCGGACTGTTGAAACTAAGACTCTCTGGTGGTGCTGCATACTGCCACGTTGGAATTGTGAAAAATATTGAAAAATTATTTGCATCCTGTCCAAATGATTCTTGCCTTGCTGACGACACTGTTGAGCTGCAGATCAACATTGATGGTTTGCCCATATTCAAAAGTAGCTCGATGCAGCTGCGGCCACTTCTTGGCTCGCTGAAAGGCTGTTCAATTAAATCGCTCTTCACCATTGGTATTTATGCTGGAAACTCTAAACTATTAGACACTTCAGTATTCCTGGAAGATTTTGTTTCGGAACTGAGGCAGTTGCAGACTTTAGGGTTTGATCTGAATGGGCGCCATTTCACTGTGAAGATTCACAGCTTTGTGTGCGATGCACCTGCTCGGGCAATGCTAAAAAACATTAAGGCTCACTCAGGTTACCACAGCTGTGAGAGATGCACCCAGACGGGTCTCTATTGTGGAAAGGTGATTTTTCCCGAAGTTGATGCACCATTAAAAAAACAATGTTGCATTTGACGAAATGAGAGATGCTGATCACCATCATGGCCCAAGTCCTCTCTGGATTAAATATTGGTCTAGTTAGCCAGTTCCGTCTTGACTACATGCATCTTGTTTGCCTCGGTGTAATGCGTCGACTGCAATGTGGATTCGTGGGCCACTATCGTGCAGGCTGTCTGCCGGCATAGTGCAGCAGATTTCAGAGCGCATTATTGCACTTAGGCATCATGTACCTTGTGACTTTGCACGCAAGCCATGTTCACTGTGTGATATAGACCAGTGGAAAGCCAATGAATTCAGACAATTCTTACTTTATACCGGACCATTAGTGTTGAAGGGTTTGCTTAGTGACCTGCTATATAAGCACTTCCTGCTGTTTTCAGTAGCAATGTATTGCTGTCTGCACACTGACTTATGTTACCATTATAGTGACTATTGTCATCAGTTGCTTGTTATGTTTGTACAACAGTCTGCTAACTTGTATGGAAGTGATGTACTTGTTTATAATGTACATGCATTAGTTCACATTGCCGACGATGTTCGTGTGTTCAACTAACTTGAACATACAGTCAATATTTGGAGTGGTTGACAAGAATAGGATATCCTGCCATGTACATTGCTGTAGGCTGGGTAACAATGCTGATGCTGTTGCGCTTCTGTTTCAGATGCTGTTCGTCGCAACCCGGCAACCTGCCGTGCTATGGATGCAGACATCCACCGAGTAATAAAGGATTGGCTGCGGATGGCAAAGGATCGCGATGGTGGTCGCCAGCGCAGATCCGACCAGCGATCAGCTGTTGCCCACTGATATTGCCCACTATTGACAAAACTTCTATGATTTTGTCGTGCAGATGCATGGTTTAGTTTATTGCGTTTAGATGAAATGAAAAATGTTGGTGTGACTGCATTTTGTTTTTTTTAAAAATACAACTACATTTACTTACCTCTATATATCCATAACTGAACGCTTGACTAAGTTACCTGAGGCAAGTGGCTTAAGCCTGCTGCTGAGTATGTTTAGCCTTACAGAATGTTGTGTGCTTACAAATGGCGTATTTCAGTGCTCACTTTCATTTAACTGAACAAACCACAATCTCGCTACGCTCGATTGTGGTTTTGTCGCCCGCCGTAAGCCACGCGCCATGCCACCCCCTCTCTTTTCGCCGCATCCGGTCTGCGCAGATCGTCCGTCCACGCTCGCGCCCGCGTCTTATGCCCGTTCGTCCACGTAAGCCACGCCTGTGGGTGGCCAGATTCACCGATGGATTATTATATATATAGATAACGTCAGGATAATAGGCCTATAACATACGAGCATACACCTAGGACGTAGGCCTACAAAATACAACGCAAAATTGTATAGGTATAGGCTTACAACGTAGGCGGAACATCGGTTACACGTCGGGCCGACGATGATAAACCGACATCGGGTAGATGTAAAACCGACGTTATTCCGCCGATGCGATATAGTACGGTGGACCGATGGGCGGCCGATCATTTGCCGACGCGATACTGACGTTCCGCCGATCATTATACGCAGTCGGGCCGATAATCTTATCGTCGTCGGCCCTTCGTCGGGCCCTCAACGACTGGTTAACTGGGATAAGACGTTGGTGTGTAGTACAATTTGCAGAACTAACAATTACATTTGTGTGTTCAGCATTACTGAGAGATGTAGGTGAGCACAGAGGATTGCAAAAGACATCAACAGTAACACCATGTAGTGTGGCCAAAATAAAGCTACTCTTAGTGTAACGTTATTAAGTCAACCGAAAAGTGGCCTTTCATGAAACACTAGTGTGTCCTGGTGGTATATGCCACACTTGTGGCAACATTGTAAAATATTAAGAAAGCACCCATATGGCTGGGAGAGAAGGCAACAATGGATGGGAAAACGGGAGGAGGAATTAGGGTATGGCAGGATCGGTTTATACGAGATTACACAGGCACAGGCCGGGGTGGGAGGACACTGACAGTGAAGCACTTTATGTCATTATGTGCTTATCTATAGGCCATACTACAGGAAACGGCGAAACACCACCCGACATACCAATTTCTGCACTGTGACACTGACTTTGACCAGTTATTGTATTTAAAAAAATAAATGATGATAACGATGATTGATAAATGATTTTGNAACCTTTATTTCTAATCCTTGAAAGGATTCATCCTTGTCTGATGTTGTTGATTTTACTTCAAAATGAATTTACTTAGTAGTCATTACTCACTATTCAGTAGTTCATTAGATTAGACATAGATTTGAGATACGAGCATAAGCCCAGAGGAGAGGTACAGGAGCATCTGCGTCCCTTCATCATCATCATGTTATCTAATATTACTTATTTACTGCGTGTTTTGATTCGCGTTCCATGTTGGCGGCAGTGTGACAATAGAAGTTTTGTTTTTAATTTTGATTAGCGTTATGTTCGTTCTCGATATACTCAAGTTTTAGCATTTATATCGTGTCACTGTTCATGCAAGTTATCCGACGGTTCAGTACAATTGTAGTATTCGGCATTGGGATGGTTCTGTTATTGGAGCGGTTTTATGATTTTCTTTGTTGTTTCCAACCACGTGTGTGAAGACTTTCGCTGTTTCGCACTTTCGCAGTTTACCCATGCCATTTCTGAACGTTATTATCGGCACAATTGTATCAACGCACGTCCAAGGTTACTGTTACTGTTAGGGTTCATTTTGTTACTGTCTTCGATGTTAGTGGGTAAATACTAGTCCGTCCAATACTGTTGGTAGCCGATTTACGCCGATCAATTTCCTGGACATGCGTTAATAAAACTGTGCCATTATCATCTATAATCTGGTGAAATTCAGGATCCACTATGTTTATCTGTTGTGCGTGTAATACTGAGCTCACTATCACTTCTAGGTTCTGTGAGCATATCTGCACACATGATTTACTTGGTCAAATTCGTTTGCCAGTCAAGTGCCCTGAGAATGTTTGCGGCCATTTTTCAACAGTAGCTAACTTAGTGCGGCATATGAACGAAAGAAATCGTAAGCATTTGCTACAGTTTGTTTTGGTTGACATATCATTTTAACTTGCTTACGTACAGTAACATGTCAAACCTACCTTGTACAGTAACAACTTAGTACACTGTTAGCTAAGATAAATGTGACTTATTTATTCTAAAATAGTCTGCTTAGAAATAATCCAGTAGTTTGTTGTGTTAGACATTCATGTTAGACGTTTATAACAATCTCCAGTTGCATGAAAGTTTGCGGAGATCATTCATGATGTGTAAGGAAAAGAACTCATCAAGAGATGAAATAGCAAACGTGCACTTTTTTACGACGATATTCCACATGTACTTCAAAATACTAAAAAGTGAATTTACTTCGTTTAGAAAATTAAATGATAGCTAGGCAAGTACTATGCACTAAGTCTTGAATTTATGAATCTGCTACAGAATTTCGATTTTGCAGTTATAGAATATTTATACTTCGTTGGACGTTCGAGAACCAGATTCATGCAGCTGGTGCTCAACTGGCCTTAGGCATACTGAACAAAGAACATGGAGCTATGATTCGACTATAATTAGAGCTATAATTTGTCAGTCATACCCTTGGCTACATGGGACGAGGTGATTAAATTTCGGAAGGTCAAGGTCAGGCTACATTTGTGTCTGAATTCCGGTACCGTCCTAATTGTAATGTCATCTGTTTTAGTGCGATAGTGATGCCGAATAAGTATGGCAAAAACGGTTGTTCGCGCAGACGCCTAAACTCAATTGTTTAGGGAATGCATAAAAAGAGTGCAGTCAGTAACAAAACAGCTCCAGCACAGCAGGTAAAAAGGAAACAATCACAAGAGGAAAAGTCAAGTCNGTTGTATTTGCTAAGATGTATGAATACTTTTTAACAATAATCAGCTCATGATTCAGTTTGCCTTGTTTTGGAGTTATTTAATCCAAAAACTAATTACCATATCTTCCATAGTTTGCCATTCACACTATTTCCGCTTATAACTCAAAAAATGTTTGAATAAAATAGACTACGCCAAAGTTGGTACCTCAGCTACTGTGCAGCATCCTCGACTACAGTGCACAAGAGTGCATACATAGCTGATCCACAAGCAGAGATGACTGATCCACTACGAGAGATGCCTGCTTCAAAGACTGCAATCTGAGAAGTCATCCAAAGTCAGGTCGGCAGCCTCATCACCACTGCGTCCCACTACAGAAAGGAGCATGCTCCGCTCAGACAGTACATTACAAACGAGACCAACGAAAAGAAGATGCATGCTTCAAATAAGTACAGCTATGAGACTACAGCAAGATATTTTCAAAATTAAATATTTCCTTTGCAGAGACAGAAGCTGACGAATGTGATGACTGTGCTTTTTATAAACAAATGAAAAAATGACGACTTGAAAGCCGAATTAATGCTGCATCAAGAACGTGAAGCTTATCGCCTTGACAATGCAGAAAATTGGCCAACTACTACTGCTGCTGTATTTGCTGTGGACCTTCAGAAGGTTCTGTTACTGCCTCGAATGCTATCTGCAGCAGAATAGACTGACAACGCTGGCTAACTTGTAAGAGAGACTACCTTGCTCTACCTGTCNACTCGGTCATCGTGGAGAGGTCGTTCTCCAAGTATGGATTTGCACTGTTATCATTGCGATGTTCTTTGGCACNGGACAGCATCAAAGCCTACTGCTCCTGTTTTCTACAACAATTCGTCTATGTNGGTCTCGATTGCAGGGCAATGAACAGTGAACTCTTGTGATACAGTACTAATTGTGGTCGTCTCAAACAGTGAACACTGACTCGCTATTTCAATAATATTTACCCACCGCCCCTGAAGCTACGATCTTATGGCAGTATAGAAATTTGTGTGTTATTATTATTATTATTATCATCATTACCAACTAACTGTCTATTAAATAAGAAACTTGTCACTCATCACTCGACATTCGTCACATTCGCTGCTGGTAGACTACAAGAGGCATACTACTACTGTCCTACATTTTGGGCGCACCGTGGAATGCCACATAAAACGCAAAAGACTGCCACACAAAATTACATTTTTCGCAATGGAAAATCGTGAGCCTTGCTAATTAAGCCCAGTCATGTGACACTACCACTGTTTCAACAGTCATGCTAATTATGCCATGCTTAAAGGATTTTACAGACAGCATAAGTAGGGACCAACCTAATTCACGATTTCATGGCCATGACATTTTCCATGAAATTGGCCGTATTCCGTGAAATTGGCCCATTTCTGTGAAATTCTGTAAAATTCGTGATTTCAATGCCTTTACTTTCATTTACAACAGTTTCCATGGCTTTATCAACAGCTTTTGCACGTATTTTGCTGTTTGCTAAGTGATTAGTTTCATTACTGATTAAGTGTTACACTTCAGCACTAAGTAGATAAAATGTGTTACTTACTTACACATACCACCACACTCACTGGGTCAACCTCCTTACTTCATTATTTCTTCACACACTTTGTGGCTATCTGCTGTTACTGCGAGACTAATGTCATTGGTGATTCCAGAGTGTTTGTGCAGTGCAGGCTGGTGGTGATGATGTTGTGTCACAGCATATGGATGTTGTTTCCATGAAGCAGTTAATGTCTGCTTTTACCAGTGTCTGGAGCAATGGTTGTGATAACGAAGGTAAGGCAGTAGCTGATGAGGCATTGGTCAAGTTGAGTACTTGTCTTGCAGAAGTGAAGAACCAATGATTTGCAAGTCTCGTACTGCTAAGTTGTGACTGCAGTATTAGTAACTGATGGAGACAGTGAAGGTGTTTGTTCGGGCACAGCGTTGTGGAGACTGGAATATGCATCTGATTGCTGTNACTCGGACGTTGAGCCTCTTTGCAGCTGCAGGTTATTTTCAGTATGCACAATGTACACACATGTATTTGCAAAGTATGCACCAGCTGACCGAAACTCATTCGTGGCTGCATGCACAGTTTTAACAACATGGTTTTCACACTGTGCGTAGAATCGTAGACCTGAACGTTACTGGTCTGGTTTGTAGATGGACCTTGTCATTGAACAGGTGTTGATAAGATAATTGGAGAGCAAAGGTGGACTCACTCGAAGCCAAGGAATAATAGAGTCGGTGCAGCTGACATGGATTCGCAGCACGCACAGCTGTGTAGAGATGAATTCTGCAATGACTTCACTGACAAATCTTGCACACGTCTTCAGATCAGCACAAGGAAGTAGGAACCAGCAGAGCAGCAAGGGATCGATGCAGTCTGAAGATGATGGAGTGGTTTACAGAGAAGGATCATTTCAATGCAATTGGCAGCGAATTGTATTCTTTGTCAACTGGACTGACAGTATCACCTGGATATGGCATCAACTGTGATTGTGCTGAAGAGGTTGGGACAGAGATGCAGCAGCATCTGGATAGTGCGTCTTTCACGAATGTGTCTTTGAGATGGCAAGATTCTGTGAAGATGCTTCAGCAGCTGTGCAAGGGAGTCACAGTTGAGAAGAAGACACAACTCATCTCTTCAGCCGCTTGATAGTGCTGGTACAGAGGATAAATGACATAGCCTTACTCTGAATATCAGCTGACAACATTGCCGGCTGCACTTTGCAATGACTCACCGATGAGAAAGCCTGATAAAGCCGGACTTGGTAATGAACTGACAAGGCACGCTGTTGTAGAAGACACTNCCATGACAAAAAAATGTTTGTTTTGGGTGATGGACCACTTCTACATAAAGTAAAGTGGCGAAAGGTTGCAATGTACCACTATGTTGTCATTTGCTATGTGTGGTATGTGAGGTCGCATTTTGGTTTGCAGGCCATGATTGTGTTCGATAGGNACAACAGTCAATCTTCCATCAAGGATCATGAGNAACGCCACCAGTCAACGAAGTGTGCTCCTTCTGTGCAGGTTGATGAGACAAGGCCAGTGTACTGTAATCAGCAGCTGTTTCTTGCCAACTCCAGCAACAAGAGCCAGTTTATTGCACTTCTTGGCAGACGTCTGTCTGAGGATGGGCATACTGTTCACTCACTCACTCACTCAATCAATCAATCAATCAATACAAAAGCGCTTACACTAAACCGTGGTCAGCACTGCACAATAAAATATAAGTACCGGGTGTATAAAATAGTGAATAAAACGGAGTAAAAAAAATGTTATATATCGTAGGCAGCGGAAAACAAATGTGCTTTGAGATGCTTCTTAAGTGTCCAGACTAGGTGCACTATGCACCAAATGACGCTGACACACTGATTGTAAAGTCTGCTCTTGAGGTGGCTGAGCAGCAGCAGCCTGTGACATTGGTGACTATCGGCACTGATATTCCTGTCTTGTTGTCACATCATGTACAGCCCAACATGGCAAAGGTATACATTTTGTCGGTGTGCTGGGCAAGAAAGAGCATGGTGTCAAAGTTAGTCAGCATTCAAAAGGTTCAGACAGCATTGGCACATCAAGTGTCAGACAGCTGCTTGTGATACAAGCAATGACTGGCTGCAATACAACCTCTGCTGTATATAATCATGGAAAGGCATCTGCATTCTGAAAGTTGGTGTGTTCAGCAGAAACATTCCCAGTGACAGATATTTCCAGTGCAACAGCAACTCCAAATAAGGTTGCATCTGCTGGCATAAAGATGCTTTTACTGTATGGTGGACAGA
>Ga0049094_10000229_pt1 | contig 12258 bp, 4 predicted proteins | sample WorMetexBAHAMAS2_FD_55033 | JGI IMG/M metagenome (GOLD analysis project Ga0049094, IMG submission 55033) | Marine gutless worms symbiont microbial communities from Max Planck institute for Marine Microbiology, Germany - Inanidrilus exumae... | ecosystem: Host-associated > Annelida > Digestive... | reverse complement strand
GGACGGCTCTGCGTCGCACCTTTGGGACTCGTACCGTATTGTGGTGCCAAAATTATGGTCACCTTAAGTAATAGTAGCCCTCCCCATTCAGATAGAACTATGGTGGATCGCGGTGCTTGTCCGCCCTGGCCTATTTTACATATACCCCTATTCCTCATTCCCCCGCCAGCCTGTGGTGCAGTGGCTTAAGGTTAATGGCTGTTTTTACTTACACACTTGAAGGTTGTGTTCATTGCTGTTAGTACGAGGCGTCATATGTTCAACGTGTATGTATATCAGTCAGCATTTTAGGCTGTATTGTTCCTACAGTCTATTTCACACATGCCCGGGCCGTTAATTTCTTCTGAGCTACTCGTTTTTTGTTTTTCCTTATTTTTCGTTTCTGTGCCGTACGTTAGATTAAGCTGGCCATAGCGTCTGCTTTTTGGCACATGTAAATATACCGTACTGTATTGTGACCGTCTCTGTGTAACTTCATTTTGTTGGCCATTTTATGACTGTATACCTTGATCTCGTTTTATTAGTCATTGTTACTTGTCTGATTAAAAACAGTTTATGTAGTTTTCGGATAATGTCGCATGTGTAATATTAGAAACTCAATGAACACAAATCTCACTACACATGAACTATTTTTTTCAGCTCAAGATATTAGTTATTATTCGGCTCGAAGCTAGGCTTCAGCCAAATATGGGACTCAATTTACGAGGCGTTTTGGCAGTGTTCATGCATTCGGCTATAACTCCATCGAAAAGGAACCTATTTGGATGAAATCCGGAGCGCTCTGAGTACATTGTCAGGGGCTGACCCTGGCAGATTTTGGGCGTGATCCTCACAGTATTGACAGCTGGAGAGCCAGACGAAATTTTGTTTTTCTTTGTCAGGTAAGCAACGCACGATTTCACCGATTTCCAGTCGGCCAAATTTTACGAAATTTGAACACAGCACGTCGATCGGTGTGGCAATGAACATTATTGGAACATAATTTTGAAAATTTTACCACAGTGGGTCGTTTTTCGAAAAAAAAACACAAAAATTTCTATAAAGTTTTTAACGTCTTGTGACTTCAAGCCGCCATAACTCTGCAATGGTTACAGATCGCCGGAAATTCACTACCAAAATAACACTCTATGGGATTTCTAGTTTCCATTTTTACCATTGGAATTAATTCAGAGTCATTCCCCTGGCCTGTATACTCCGTACAATAAACCTCTCCAAATTTTGTGCGACGTCCGACGTGGGTTGACAACACGGCAGATAATGCTGACATCACTCAGTTTCAGGCAGCCAATCAGCATCAACTGTTGACTCAGGTGACACTAAGCCTCTTCGAATGCAGGAAGTAAACAGCTTGTGCACAGAGAGCTGAGCTCTTCGAGCCGAATACTGTATTGTGGGCATTCCACAATACAGCAATCTAGTTTTGTTACTGTCGGATGTTATTTATAGTCGATTCTACACTGTGACTGTGCAGTATATTTTTCATGGAGTGCGGCAGTTCTTCAGCAAGATAATAATTATATGGCACATTAGTAAAAATTTAATTTAAATACAGTTTTATTACTTGCTGAACTCATGATGGCAGATGAGACATTTAAGTTCTAGTCAGCATGAGCAATATAATTTTTGCTATTTGTCAAATTGTCCTCATTTTATTTGCTGATCTGATGTTGTCGTAATTTGATGTTTAGTAAGGTTTTGACTGCAATGTTTTGTCAGTGTTTTGGTTTGTCTGTATACACAGTCTAGTTTCATACTGACCACTTTAGTGGTGCAGGTAGAGCAATCGGTCTGGTATGTCTGTCTGTATGTCTGGACAATAATTTCTTCATTAAATGACTTTAGACCTAAATACTTGGCATATTCGTTCATCTCGACTTTACCTAAGCCAAGCTTGAATGTCAGAGGTTAACATTCACAGGATAAATGTTGTGTTCCTTTTTCAGCTGTGGATCATGGATGCACACTACGATGTGACATTTTATGAATGCGTGTTCAGATGTGTTGTATTTGTTGTTGTTTTTCAATTTCTTTGTGCTAAAGTGTTCGATATAACTTTGAGTGAGGGCTTTCTATGTACTTTTCTGCTATTGCTGTGGCTTATTTTTACGCACGCCGGCTGTATAGCCGCCAGCCTCAACTACATCTCTGCCAAACAGACAGACAGACCATGCTATGTGTGACATTGACAGTCTTTGCCTTTGAAGGCAGCTTTCAGGTTTTATCGTTGTGTACAATTATTATCTGTTTTGACACATTCCACAGATATTCTTAAAACAGTTAAATTAATAAGGGATTTCTGTTTGTACCGTGTTGAATTAATCAGTGCATTACTTAAAAATTACATGTTAGCTGTTATCAGCAGTTAAAGTTGCTCGGGTTTAGAGGCAGAACGGAAATTGAGGGATGGAGGGGTGAGGAAGAAGTCTGGGAGAGGACTCTGCCCCTTTTTGAGAAAAAGTGAACTTTTTAGTGGAAATGATGCATTTTGTTTTTTCTTTGTCGTGGTTAGCGCCATGTACACTGCATATTGTGTGATAGATAACTATCATTGTAGTTTTTGACTGATGCCTGGTTCCTCGCTCATCCAAGTTAATGTAGAAACGAGTTAATATAAACTGTTGGTTGCAACTGGCAGTTTGCATGAAGCTGAATGTCGCAGTCAGATTATAAATAGAAAATCAGTAACAAAGATTTCACTTCTGTGGCTTGAAAAGTTGGCAGAAAGAATATGACTTCCCACAATGGCTGAAAAGTGTGCTGCTCCTGTCTGCCGTAGCCATCCCTGCCTATGTGTCAGTAGCGAGCCCCAAAGCTGTAAGAAAAGCCAGATCTGTTTGCAGGCCAGACATCATACAAGGCAATGAAATGCGGCTTTGGTTTATTTGTTTCATAGTAGTTTGAAATTTGTTGATGCATGTCTGCTTTTGTTGTATTAGGTTTAGTTTCTTCAGTACCATGCTAAGTGAGTAGTTGGGAAGAACATCTCTGAAATGACCTGTTTTTGTTTCAACTCGAACATAATACCTTAACTCACTCTGTACGTCAGTGATCCTCCAAAACATGAGTGCTTTGTGCATACTTTTCGATTTTGATTACAATTTGCACCTGACGTGAGTTTCATAAAACTAATAGGCTTATTGTTACCCACGCCCATAGCAATTGTAAGGGCAGGGTTTTTACCTCCCCTTGTCTTCGTCTTGTTTTCCACACGATATCTCAAAATTCGATACAGCTAGGATCACCAAACGTGACAGAAATCTTCCACGATGAGTCCCGGGCGAGCCATGGGAACAGCATCCAGCGACATTAACCATCACTCATTACAATAAAGCTAGCATGTTAGCCAGTCAAAGCCCTTCGTGACTTCCGTCTCCGTCAGTCTTTCAGAGACAGAGTGAGAACTAGTCTGAAAAACCTAGAATAGTCGGGGAATTAAAGCTCGGCCTGAGAATTGTGGAAGAATCTGTGCGTCTGAATTGGACTTTGTAGCCATCGGCGCATACAAGTGACACTCTAACTCCACCTTGCATGTATTTNAGAGATCATGTATTTCCGGTTGTGAAGGAGTTCCTAAAGGTTTACTTTATATTTTTTTTACATTGTCATTTTTTTCCACTGACGGGAGTATTTGGTATATATTAACAATGCTACATAAGCACGCCCGACTTCGAGGACGGCTCTGCGTCGCACCTTTGGGACTCGTACCGTATTGTGGTGCCAAAATTATGGTCACCTTAAGTAATAGTAGCCCTCCCCATTCAGATAGAACTATGGTGGATCGCGGTGCTTGTCCGCCCTGGCCTATTTTACATATACCCCTATTCCTCATTCCCCCGCCAGCCTGTGGTGCAGTGGCTTAAGGTTAATGGCTGTTTTTACTTACACACTTGAAGGTTGTGTTCATTGCTGTTAGTACGAGGCGTCATATGTTCAACGTGTATGTATATCAGTCAGCATTTTAGGCTGTATTGTTCCTACAGTCTATTTCACACATGCCCGGGCCGTTAATTTCTTCTGAGCTACTCGTTTTTTGTTTTTCCTTATTTTTCGTTTCTGTGCCGTACGTTAGATTAAGCTGGCCATAGCGTCTGCTTTTTGGCACATGTAAATATACCGTACTGTATTGTGACCGTCTCTGTGTAACTTCATTTTGTTGGCCATTTTATGACTGTATACCTTGATCTCGTTTTATTAGTCATTGTTACTTGTCTGATTAAAAACAGTTTATGTAGTTTTCGGATAATGTCGCATGTGTAATATTAGAAACTCAATGAACACAAATCTCACTACACATGAACTATTTTTTTCAGCTCAAGATATTAGTTATTATTCGGCTCGAAGCTAGGCTTCAGCCAAATATGGGACTCAATTTACGAGGCGTTTTGGCAGTGTTCATGCATTCGGCTATAACTCCATCGAAAAGGAACCTATTTGGATGAAATCCGGAGCGCTCTGAGTACATTGTCAGGGGCTGACCCTGGCAGATTTTGGGCGTGATCCTCACAGTATTGACAGCTGGAGAGCCAGACGAAATTTTGTTTTTCTTTGTCAGGTAAGCAACGCACGATTTCACCGATTTCCAGTCGGCCAAATTTTACGAAATTTGAACACAGCACGTCGATCGGTGTGGCAATGAACATTATTGGAACATAATTTTGAAAATTTTACCACAGTGGGTCGTTTTTCGAAAAAAAAACACAAAAATTTCTATAAAGTTTTTAACGTCTTGTGACTTCAAGCCGCCATAACTCTGCAATGGTTACAGATCGCCGGAAATTCACTACCAAAATAACACTCTATGGGATTTCTAGTTTCCATTTTTACCATTGGAATTAATTCAGAGTCATTCCCCTGGCCTGTATACTCCGTACAATAAACCTCTCCAAATTTTGTGCGACGTCCGACGTGGGTTGACAACACGGCAGATAATGCTGACATCACTCAGTTTCAGGCAGCCAATCAGCATCAACTGTTGACTCAGGTGACACTAAGCCTCTTCGAATGCAGGAAGTAAACAGCTTGTGCACAGAGAGCTGAGCTCTTCGAGCCGAATACTGTATTGTGGGCATTCCACAATACAGCAATCTAGTTTTGTTACTGTCGGATGTTATTTATAGTCGATTCTACACTGTGACTGTGCAGTATATTTTTCATGGAGTGCGGCAGTTCTTCAGCAAGATAATAATTATATGGCACATTAGTAAAAATTTAATTTAAATACAGTTTTATTACTTGCTGAACTCATGATGGCAGATGAGACATTTAAGTTCTAGTCAGCATGAGCAATATAATTTTTGCTATTTGTCAAATTGTCCTCATTTTATTTGCTGATCTGATGTTGTCGTAATTTGATGTTTAGTAAGGTTTTGACTGCAATGTTTTGTCAGTGTTTTGGTTTGTCTGTATACACAGTCTAGTTTCATACTGACCACTTTAGTGGTGCAGGTAGAGCAATCGGTCTGGTATGTCTGTCTGTATGTCTGGACAATAATTTCTTCATTAAATGACTTTAGACCTAAATACTTGGCATATTCGTTCATCTCGACTTTACCTAAGCCAAGCTTGAATGTCAGAGGTTAACATTCACAGGATAAATGTTGTGTTCCTTTTTCAGCTGTGGATCATGGATGCACACTACGATGTGACATTTTATGAATGCGTGTTCAGATGTGTTGTATTTGTTGTTGTTTTTCAATTTCTTTGTGCTAAAGTGTTCGATATAACTTTGAGTGAGGGCTTTCTATGTACTTTTCTGCTATTGCTGTGGCTTATTTTTACGCACGCCGGCTGTATAGCCGCCAGCCTCAACTACATCTCTGCCAAACAGACAGACAGACCATGCTATGTGTGACATTGACAGTCTTTGCCTTTGAAGGCAGCTTTCAGGTTTTATCGTTGTGTACAATTATTATCTGTTTTGACACATTCCACAGATATTCTTAAAACAGTTAAATTAATAAGGGATTTCTGTTTGTACCGTGTTGAATTAATCAGTGCATTACTTAAAAATTACATGTTAGCTGTTATCAGCAGTTAAAGTTGCTCGGGTTTAGAGGCAGAACGGAAATTGAGGGATGGAGGGGTGAGGAAGAAGTCTGGGAGAGGACTCTGCCCCTTTTTGAGAAAAAGTGAACTTTTTAGTGGAAATGATGCATTTTGTTTTTTCTTTGTCGTGGTTAGCGCCATGTACACTGCATATTGTGTGATAGATAACTATCATTGTAGTTTTTGACTGATGCCTGGTTCCTCGCTCATCCAAGTTAATGTAGAAACGAGTTAATATAAACTGTTGGTTGCAACTGGCAGTTTGCATGAAGCTGAATGTCGCAGTCAGATTATAAATAGAAAATCAGTAACAAAGATTTCACTTCTGTGGCTTGAAAAGTTGGCAGAAAGAATATGACTTCCCACAATGGCTGAAAAGTGTGCTGCTCCTGTCTGCCGTAGCCATCCCTGCCTATGTGTCAGTAGCGAGCCCCAAAGCTGTAAGAAAAGCCAGATCTGTTTGCAGGCCAGACATCATACAAGGCAATGAAATGCGGCTTTGGTTTATTTGTTTCATAGTAGTTTGAAATTTGTTGATGCATGTCTGCTTTTGTTGTATTAGGTTTAGTTTCTTCAGTACCATGCTAAGTGAGTAGTTGGGAAGAACATCTCTGAAATGACCTGTTTTTGTTTCAACTCGAACATAATACCTTAACTCACTCTGTACGTCAGTGATCCTCCAAAANATGAGTGCTTTGTGCATACTTTTCGATTTTGATTACAATTTGCACCTGACGTGAGTTTCATAAAACTAATAGGCTTATTGTTACCCACGCCCATAGCAATTGTAAGGGCAGGGTTTTTACCTCCCCTTGTCTTCGTCTTGTTTTCCACACGATATCTCAAAATTCGATACAGCTAGGATCACCAAACGTGACAGAAATCTTCCACGATGAGTCCCGGGCGAGCCATGGGAACAGCATCCAGCGACATTAACCATCACTCATTACAATAAAGCTAGCATGTTAGCCAGTCAAAGCCCTTCGTGACTTCCGTCTCCGTCAGTCTTTCAGAGACAGAGTGAGAACTAGTCTGAAAAACCTAGAATAGTCGGGGAATTAAAGCTCGGCCTGAGAATTGTGGAAGAATCTGTGCGTCTGAATTGGACTTTGTAGCCATCGGCGCATACAAGTGACACTCTAACTCCACCTTGCATGTATTTCAGAGATCATGTATTTCCGGTTGTGAAGGAGTTCCTAAAGGTTTACTTTATATTTTTTTTACATTGTCATTTTTTTCCACTGACGGGAGTATTTGGTATATATTAACAATGCTACATAAGCACGCCCGACTTCGAGGACGGCTCTGCGTCGCACCTTTGGGACTCGTACCGTATTGTGGTGCCAAAATTATGGTCACCTTAAGTAATAGTAGCCCTCCCCATTCAGATAGAACTATGGTGGATCGCGGTGCTTGTCCGCCCTGGCCTATTTTACATATACCCCTATTCCTCATTCCCCCGCCAGCCTGTGGTGCAGTGGCTTAAGGTTAATGGCTGTTTTTACTTACACACTTGAAGGTTGTGTTCATTGCTGTTAGTACGAGGCGTCATATGTTCAACGTGTATGTATATCAGTCAGCATTTTAGGCTGTATTGTTCCTACAGTCTATTTCACACATGCCCGGGCCGTTAATTTCTTCTGAGCTACTCGTTTTTTGTTTTTCCTTATTTTTCGTTTCTGTGCCGTACGTTAGATTAAGCTGGCCATAGCGTCTGCTTTTTGGCACATGTAAATATACCGTACTGTATTGTGACCGTCTCTGTGTAACTTCATTTTGTTGGCCATTTTATGACTGTATACCTTGATCTCGTTTTATTAGTCATTGTTACTTGTCTGATTAAAAACAGTTTATGTAGTTTTCGGATAATGTCGCATGTGTAATATTAGAAACTCAATGAACACAAATCTCACTACACATGAACTATTTTTTTCAGCTCAAGATATTAGTTATTATTCGGCTCGAAGCTAGGCTTCAGCCAAATATGGGACTCAATTTACGAGGCGTTTTGGCAGTGTTCATGCATTCGGCTATAACTCCATCGAAAAGGAACCTATTTGGATGAAATCCGGAGCGCTCTGAGTACATTGTCAGGGGCTGACCCTGGCAGATTTTGGGCGTGATCCTCACAGTATTGACAGCTGGAGAGCCAGACGAAATTTTGTTTTTCTTTGTCAGGTAAGCAACGCACGATTTCACCGATTTCCAGTCGGCCAAATTTTACGAAATTTGAACACAGCACGTCGATCGGTGTGGCAATGAACATTATTGGAACATAATTTTGAAAATTTTACCACAGTGGGTCGTTTTTCGAAAAAAAAACACAAAAATTTCTATAAAGTTTTTAACGTCTTGTGACTTCAAGCCGCCATAACTCTGCAATGGTTACAGATCGCCGGAAATTCACTACCAAAATAACACTCTATGGGATTTCTAGTTTCCATTTTTACCATTGGAATTAATTCAGAGTCATTCCCCTGGCCTGTATACTCCGTACAATAAACCTCTCCAAATTTTGTGCGACGTCCGACGTGGGTTGACAACACGGCAGATAATGCTGACATCACTCAGTTTCAGGCAGCCAATCAGCATCAACTGTTGACTCAGGTGACACTAAGCCTCTTCGAATGCAGGAAGTAAACAGCTTGTGCACAGAGAGCTGAGCTCTTCGAGCCGAATACTGTATTGTGGGCATTCCACAATACAGCAATCTAGTTTTGTTACTGTCGGATGTTATTTATAGTCGATTCTACACTGTGACTGTGCAGTATATTTTTCATGGAGTGCGGCAGTTCTTCAGCAAGATAATAATTATATGGCACATTAGTAAAAATTTAATTTAAATACAGTTTTATTACTTGCTGAACTCATGATGGCAGATGAGACATTTAAGTTCTAGTCAGCATGAGCAATATAATTTTTGCTATTTGTCAAATTGTCCTCATTTTATTTGCTGATCTGATGTTGTCGTAATTTGATGTTTAGTAAGGTTTTGACTGCAATGTTTTGTCAGTGTTTTGGTTTGTCTGTATACACAGTCTAGTTTCATACTGACCACTTTAGTGGTGCAGGTAGAGCAATCGGTCTGGTATGTCTGTCTGTATGTCTGGACAATAATTTCTTCATTAAATGACTTTAGACCTAAATACTTGGCATATTCGTTCATCTCGACTTTACCTAAGCCAAGCTTGAATGTCAGAGGTTAACATTCACAGGATAAATGTTGTGTTCCTTTTTCAGCTGTGGATCATGGATGCACACTACGATGTGACATTTTATGAATGCGTGTTCAGATGTGTTGTATTTGTTGTTGTTTTTCAATTTCTTTGTGCTAAAGTGTTCGATATAACTTTGAGTGAGGGCTTTCTATGTACTTTTCTGCTATTGCTGTGGCTTATTTTTACGCACGCCGGCTGTATAGCCGCCAGCCTCAACTACATCTCTGCCAAACAGACAGACAGACCATGCTATGTGTGACATTGACAGTCTTTGCCTTTGAAGGCAGCTTTCAGGTTTTATCGTTGTGTACAATTATTATCTGTTTTGACACATTCCACAGATATTCTTAAAACAGTTAAATTAATAAGGGATTTCTGTTTGTACCGTGTTGAATTAATCAGTGCATTACTTAAAAATTACATGTTAGCTGTTATCAGCAGTTAAAGTTGCTCGGGTTTAGAGGCAGAACGGAAATTGAGGGATGGAGGGGTGAGGAAGAAGTCTGGGAGAGGACTCTGCCCCTTTTTGAGAAAAAGTGAACTTTTTAGTGGAAATGATGCATTTTGTTTTTTCTTTGTCGTGGTTAGCGCCATGTACACTGCATATTGTGTGATAGATAACTATCATTGTAGTTTTTGACTGATGCCTGGTTCCTCGCTCATCCAAGTTAATGTAGAAACGAGTTAATATAAACTGTTGGTTGCAACTGGCAGTTTGCATGAAGCTGAATGTCGCAGTCAGATTATAAATAGAAAATCAGTAACAAAGATTTCACTTCTGTGGCTTGAAAAGTTGGCAGAAAGAATATGACTTCCCACAATGGCTGAAAAGTGTGCTGCTCCTGTCTGCCGTAGCCATCCCTGCCTATGTGTCAGTAGCGAGCCCCAAAGCTGTAAGAAAAGCCAGATCTGTTTGCAGGCCAGACATCATACAAGGCAATGAAATGCGGCTTTGGTTTATTTGTTTCATAGTAGTTTGAAATTTGTTGATGCATGTCTGCTTTTGTTGTATTAGGTTTAGTTTCTTCAGTACCATGCTAAGTGAGTAGTTGGGAAGAACATCTCTGAAATGACCTGTTTTTGTTTCAACTCGAACATAATACCTTAACTCACTCTGTACGTCAGTGATCCTCCAAAACATGAGTGCTTTGTGCATACTTTTCGATTTTGATTACAATTTGCACCTGACGTGAGTTTCATAAAACTAATAGGCTTATTGTTACCCACGCCCATAGCAATTGTAAGGGCAGGGTTTTTACCTCCCCTTGTCTTCGTCTTGTTTTCCACACGATATCTCAAAATTCGATACAGCTAGGATCACCAAACGTGACAGAAATCTTCCACGATGAGTCCCGGGCGAGCCATGGGAACAGCATCCAGCGACATTAACCATCACTCATTACAATAAAGCTAGCATGTTAGCCAGTCAAAGCCCTTCGTGACTTCCGTCTCCGTCAGTCTTTCAGAGACAGAGTGAGAACTAGTCTGAAAAACCTAGAATAGTCGGGGAATTAAAGCTCGGCCTGAGAATTGTGGAAGAATCTGTGCGTCTGAATTGGACTTTGTAGCCATCGGCGCATACAAGTGACACTCTAACTCCACCTTGCATGTATTTCAGAGATCATGTATTTCCGGTTGTGAAGGAGTTCCTAAAGGTTTACTTTATATTTTTTTTACATTGTCATTTTTTTCCACTGACGGGAGTATTTGGTATATATTAACAATGCTACATAAGCACGCCCGACTTCGAGGACGGCTCTGCGTCGCACCTTTGGGACTCGTACCGTATTGTGGTGCCAAAATTATGGTCACCTTAAGTAATAGTAGCCCTCCCCATTCAGATAGAACTATGGTGGATCGCGGTGCTTGTCCGCCCTGGCCTATTTTACATATACCCCTATTCCTCATTCCCCCGCCAGCCTGTGGTGCAGTGGCTTAAGGTTAATGGCTGTTTTTACTTACACACTTGAAGGTTGTGTTCATTGCTGTTAGTACGAGGCGTCATATGTTCAACGTGTATGTATATCAGTCAGCATTTTAGGCTGTATTGTTCCTACAGTCTATTTCACACATGCCCGGGCCGTTAATTTCTTCTGAGCTACTCGTTTTTTGTTTTTCCTTATTTTTCGTTTCTGTGCCGTACGTTAGATTAAGCTGGCCATAGCGTCTGCTTTTTGGCACATGTAAATATACCGTACTGTATTGTGACCGTCTCTGTGTAACTTCATTTTGTTGGCCATTTTATGACTGTATACCTTGATCTCGTTTTATTAGTCATTGTTACTTGTCTGATTAAAAACAGTTTATGTAGTTTTCGGATAATGTCGCATGTGTAATATTAGAAACTCAATGAACACAAATCTCACTACACATGAACTATTTTTTTCAGCTCAAGATATTAGTTATTATTCGGCTCGAAGCTAGGCTTCAGCCAAATATGGGACTCAATTTACGAGGCGTTTTGGCAGTGTTCATGCATTCGGCTATAACTCCATCGAAAAGGAACCTATTTGGATGAAATCCGGAGCGCTCTGAGTACATTGTCAGGGGCTGACCCTGGCAGATTTTGGGCGTGATCCTCACAGTATTGACAGCTGGAGAGCCAGACGAAATTTTGTTTTTCTTTGTCAGGTAAGCAACGCACGATTTCACCGATTTCCAGTCGGCCAAATTTTACGAAATTTGAACACAGCACGTCGATCGGTGTGGCAATGAACATTATTGGAACATAATTTTGAAAATTTTACCACAGTGGGTCGTTTTTCGAAAAAAAAACACAAAAATTTCTATAAAGTTTTTAACGTCTTGTGACTTCAAGCCGCCATAACTCTGCAATGGTTACAGATCGCCGGAAATTCACTACCAAAATAACACTCTATGGGATTTCTAGTTTCCATTTTTACCATTGGAATTAATTCAGAGTCATTCCCCTGGCCTGTATACTCCGTACAATAAACCTCTCCAAATTTTGTGCGACGTCCGACGTGGGTTGACA
>Ga0049094_10000226_pt1 | contig 12383 bp, 10 predicted proteins | sample WorMetexBAHAMAS2_FD_55033 | JGI IMG/M metagenome (GOLD analysis project Ga0049094, IMG submission 55033) | Marine gutless worms symbiont microbial communities from Max Planck institute for Marine Microbiology, Germany - Inanidrilus exumae... | ecosystem: Host-associated > Annelida > Digestive... | reverse complement strand
ACCGCCTCGGCGTCGAACCGAGGCGGCGGCAAAACGTCCGCTCCTACCAATAGCGGACACCGAAAACACCGCCGGAATCGGGTTTTTCAGCAGCCTCGGCTAAAGATATCGCGGGCCCGCCTGGCTGGCCATCCACATGGGCGTGGTCGCGGCGCGTTGCATCTCATGCAGATGGTAAAGCACGAAAAAGGTAACCCCCTGAGTCCGTGACGGCGCCGGACTCGGTTACCCGATGGCCGCCACCAAAAAAAGAGAGCCAGTCTAGCCTCTTAGGCGCAGACGGTCACATGTTTTTCGACTTAGACGCATTCGCAAGTCGCTAGGTCCGGGCTCAGGGACTGGTATCGATGAGGTGGACGAACGATGCGGCGATGCGGCCATCGACCCGCCCCGCCGGTCCTACGTCGCGTCCCAAGGCGTCGGCACAGGCGAACAACGGCGCTCCGGTCCCTTCTTCGACGATTGTGGCGTAGTAGAACTCGTGGCCGCGGAACGCCTGGCCGCGGCGGCCCAACGGTCCGTCAGCGGCCAGCGTCGCTTGGCGGTAGCCCAGGTGCAGGCCGCGGTCGGCAAAGGACGTCTCCAGCGGCAGCAGTCCGGCCATGGCATGACGTTCGCCGGCGGCATCGATCAGGCCGCGGCCCAGCACCATGTAGCCGCCGCACTCGCCGAACACCACCGCGCCGTGTTCGGCCGCTGCCCTGAGGCCGCCGAGAAACCGGCTGTTTCCGGCCAATCGACCACCGTGCAGCTCCGGATAGCCGCCCGGTAGATACACGACATCGGCCGCCGGATCGGGTTCCTCGTCGGCCAGTGGCGAGAAAGGAAAAGTCTCGGCGCCGGCCCGCCGCCATCCCTCCAGCACGTGCGGATAACGAAAAGCGAAGGCCGCGTCGTCAGCGATGGCGATGCGTTGGCCGAGCGGCGGAAGCGCCGTTCCATCGACCGAATGGGACGGGGGATTTTGCCAGGGGCGCGCGAGCGTCAACAGCGCGTCCGTGTCCACGTGGGCGGCGATCAACGCCGCCGCACGATCGAGGAACGTCTCCAGGTCCGGATGCTCCATCGCTTGCACCAGTCCCAGGTGGCGTTCGGGCAGTTGCAGGTCTTCCGCACGGGGAATGCAGCCGAGCACCGTCACCGCCGGCACCCAACGCTCCGCCGCGGCCCGCACCACCTCGGCGTGGCGCGGGCTGCCCACGCGGTTGAAGATCACGCCGGCCACGTGCACGTCCGGCCGATGGGCAGCGAAGCCGCCCAGGACCGCCGCCGCCGAGGCCGCCTGGGCCCGCACGTCGATGACCAGCACCACCGGCCAGCCGCCGGCCGCCGCCAGGTCGGTGGTGGAGCCCCGGTCGACGGTGGCGCCGTCGAACAGGCCCATGACGCCCTCGCAGATGATGGCCTCAGCGCCATCGGACAGGTCGCCGACGGCGGTTGTCAGCGTTTCGGCCCGCATGGCCCACGGGTCGAGGTTGAGGCAGGCGCGCCCGCCGGCTCGGCCGTGGAACGCCGGGTCGATGTAGTCTGGTCCGGCCTTCGCCGACGCAACGGCGACGCCCGAGCGAGCGAGGTGACGTAGCAGGCCCAGGGTGACGACAGTCTTGCCGCTGCCCGAGGACGGCGCGGCAACGATTAGTCCTGGAACCATGCCGGCGCTAGAGCCTTTTCCGACCATATTGAACCAGTTCTGACCGCGCCCATTCGGGCCTGGGGCAGGAGGTCGCCGACGAGTGTAGTGGGGCTACGGTCGAGGCGAGCGACGAACCCCAGGCCGCGAAAGACGCGGTCCCGCAGGGATGGCCCGCGGCGGCCGCCCGCGACGTTGCCCGGCTTGTCCGATGTCCCCGCATCGCGCCGCGCCGGGCGCCTGGCGGATCGACTCGTCGCGAGGTCATCAGAATGGTTCAATATGGTCGGAAAAGGCTCTAGGTTCACAACAGCTCGCGCAGCTTCTCGGCCATCGCCTCGGGACCCATGTCGTGGCGGAAATGGGTGACGAACCGGCCGTCGCGGCCCATCAGATAGGTGATGGAGGTGTGATCCACCAGGTAGTCGTCTGCATCGGCGCCCGGCTCCTGGACCTTGGAGAAGTAGACCCGATACGCCTTCGCCGCGGCCGCCACCTGCTCCTCGGAGCCGGTCAGGGCGATCATCCGCGGATGGAAGAAATCGGCGTAGTCGTTCATCACCTCCGGCGTGTCCCGTTCCGGATCGACGGTGATGAACACCGGCACAATCGCCTCGGCGTCGGAACCGAGCATCTCCAGCGCCTCGGTATTGCGCACCAGCGAGGTGGGGCAGACGTCCGGGCAGAAGGTATAGCCGAAATAGATCAGCAGGAAGCGTCCGTGCAGGTCGGTGTCGGCTACGGTGCGTCCACGCTGGTCCACCAGGGTAAACGGGCCGCCGATAGCCGGGGCTGCCTGCGTCGTTGTGCCGGTGCCCAGGTAGTGCCGGCCGGCCAGCAGCGCCACGGCGATGATCGCCGCCGCGGCGAAGCCGATGGCCAAACTTCGGCCCCATCGTACGGTGCTCTTCTTATCGTTCATGATTGGGGGGTCCTCTTCTTGGTTTGTTGTCTACGCCACGGTTCGCCACGCCAGATAGGACAACGCGGCAGCGTTCAGCAGGAACAGTACCGGCGTTACCCGGGTTACCGCTGTTCGCCAAGTCTGGCCGGCAACATGGCCGGCAAAAGCAACCGCCATCAGCGCCGGAACGGTGCCTAGCGTGAAAGCCATCATCGCCACGGCACCCGTCAAGGCTGAACCGCCGGCGGCTGCTGCGGCAAGGGCTCCGTACAGCAGGCCGCAGGGCAGGAAACCCAGCACCACCCCCAGGCCATATCCGCGCCAGCCCACCGGGCGGGCGAACAACGGCCGTGCCCGCCGGCCGACGGTCCGCGACCACCAGTCCTGGGCCGTCGGTGTCCTGGACGGGTCGTCGCGTTCCGGCCATAGCGTCCCTCCGAGGCTGCGCACCGCGTAGCCCAGAAAGAACAACGCCGCCAGCACCAGCAACGCCGCCGACAACCAACGCATGCCAGCGAACTCGGCAACACTGCCGGCCAAAGCCGCGGCCACGGCACCAAGGCCGGCATAGGTGGTCATTCGTCCCAAGTGATAGGGCAATAGGGCCGCGCCCGTGAGCCGATGCAGTTCGCGCATCTCCGCTGCCGGCCGGGCCTCCAGCCGCGACACCGACTGCGCCAGCACGAAGGGGCCGCACATGCCCACGCAGTGGCCGGCACTGCCGATCAGGCCGGCGACGAACAGGCTGCCGAGCAGTCCGCCGTTATCGGTCACCACGGCCCGGCAGTGGGCCAGGCCCGAGGCCAAAAGGTTGATGAGCTGAGCTTCCTGTTCCACCGCTACGGCCCTTCGTCCGCGGTTAAACGTTGTCTCATTCGGCCGTCATGTCAAATTGAGCGGATGGTTTATGGGCATCGGCAGCATGGCTGACAGCGGTGACCGCCGTCCCTTGCGGTCCGGCTGGACCACCGACACCTGCGCGGCTGCGGCCGCCGCGGCCGCCTTCGAGGGCTGGCTGAGCGGCCGCTTCCCGGAGCACGTGGCGGTGACCCTGCCGCGCGGCGGCATCGCTTCCCTGGCCATCGTCGGTGCCGAGCGGACGGCGGACGGCGCCGCTTGCGGCGTCATCAAGGACGCCGGGGACGATCCGGACGTAACCCACGGTGCCGAGGTGCGCGCGATGGTCACGGCGCGGCCGTCGGGCACCGGCATCTCGTTCCACGCCGGCGAAGGCGTCGGCACGGTAACGCTACCCGGCCTGCCGCTGGAGGTCGGCGAACCGGCCATAAACCCCGGCCCGCGGGCGATGATCCGCGATGCTCTCCACGACGTGGCGGAACGTTTCGACGCCGACGCCGACGTGGCGGTAACGGTGGCGATCCCCGGCGGCGAGGCGCTGGCCGCGAAGACGCTCAACGGGCGTCTCGGCATCCGTGGCGGTCTGTCCATTCTCGGCACCACGGGAATCGTCGTGCCGTTTTCCTGCGCGGCGTGGATCCATTCGATCCATCGCGGTATCGATGTGGCCCGCGCCGCCGGCTTGGTTCACGTGGCGGCCGCCACCGGTTCCACGTCCGAGGCCGCAGTCCGCGCCTTCTACGGGCTGCCGGACGAGGCGCTGATCGACATGGGCGATTTCGTCGGTGGCACGCTCAAGTATCTCCGCCGCCATCCGGTGCCGCGGCTGTCGCTGGCCGGCGGCTTCGCCAAGCTGGTCAAGCTGGCACAAGGGCACGCCTACCTGCATTCCAGCCGGTCGCGTGTGGACATCGCGAAGCTTTCCGAACGGCTGGCCGAAGTCGGCGCCTCGGCCTCGGCGGTAACGGAGGCCCGCTGTGCCACCAGCGCCGCCCAGGTGCTGGCGCTGGCCGAGGCCGAGGGCGCGCCGCTGGCCGATGCCGTGGCCACCGCCGCACGGGAGCAGGCCGTGGCTTGGCTCGATCCCTCGGTGGCGGTAGAGGTCTTGGTGTTCGATCGCCGCGGCCGTCTTGTTGGACAGGCGGATGGCTAATCCCGTCAGGACGCTGCTGATCTTCGATGGCACCACCGAGGCCGCGGGACTCGCCCGCGAAGCGACCGAACGGTTCGGCGGGTCGCTGCGTGTGATCACCTCGCTGGCCGGCCGATTGTCCGGCGTCGACCATGGGTCGCTTCGACGGATCGCCGGGGAGGTTCGGGAAGGCGGCTTCGGCGGTGCCGCCGGAATCGTGGACTACCTGCGGGAGCAAAATGTGGACGTGGTGATCGACGCCACGCACCCCTTCGCCGCCGCCATCTCCCGCCACGTGCACGACGCCTGCGCCGAGGCCGACGTGCCGCGGCTGATGCTGCTCCGCCCCGAATGGCCGGAGCGACCGGGCGACCGCTGGCTGGAGGCCGCGGACATGGCGGACGCCGCGGACCTCGTCGCCCGCCACGCGCGGCGGGCGTTCCTTGCCACCGGACCCGGCCGGCTCGACGCCTTCTCCGGCGTGCGCAATGTGTGGTTCCTGGTGCGGGCCATGGCGCCGCCCTCCATGCCATTACCCCTGGCCGAACACCGGGTCATTGTCGAGCGGCCGCCGTTCCCGGTGGAGCACGAGCAGGTACTTTTGCGCGAGCACCGTATCGACACGCTGGTGACCAAGCAGAGCGGCGGCCCGACGGACGCCAAGCTCACCGCTGCCCGCGAGGCCGGATTGTCGGTGGTGATGGTCCGTCGGCCGCCACTACCGCCCGGCGACCGCGTCGAGACGGTGGATCAGGCGATTGAGTGGCTGGGTTAGAGCGCATTCAGGGTAATTGAAACCGTTCTGATGGCGCCATGGCGGAGCGATCCGCCAGGCGCCCGGCGCCGCGCGATGCGGTGCCATCGGGCAAGCCGGGCAACGCCGCGGGGGCCCGCCATGGGCCACGCCAACGGCGCCGGGCCTTTCGGGGCTGGGGGGCGTCGAGCTTCTCGACCGTACGCCCCGCTACGCTCTTCGAACCCCTCCTGCCCCAGACCCAAGAGGCCTCGGTCAGAGCCGATTCCAATTACCCTGAATGCGCTCTTGAGCTTAATCCTGCCGTGGCCGCAGCACGTGATGATGGTCCGCGGCGTAGAGGCGGCTGTCCTCGAAGCCTGAGGCGCTGAGCACCCGGCCCACCAGGATCAGTGCGGTGCGGGTGATCCCGGCGGCTTTCACCGTCTCGCGGATGTCGGCGAGGGTGCCGCGGAACAACCGCTCGTCGGGCCAGCCCACCCGATAAGCCACCACCACCGGGCAGTCGGCGCCGTAATGCGGGACCAGCGCGCGGACCACGTTCGCGAGGTTGGTCACCGACAGGTGGATGGCCAGCGTCGCCCCGGTGGCGCCCAGTTGGTCGAGGGTTTCGCCGTCCGGCATGGCCGAACTGCGGGTCGCCGTACGGGTGAGGATCACCGTCTGGCTGATTCCGGGAAGGGTCAGCTCGGCGCGCAGCGCGACGGCGGCGGCGGCATAGGCCGGCACGCCTGGTGTTACGTCGTATTCGATGCCCAGGGCCTCCAGCCGCCGCATCTGCTCGGCGGTGGCGCCATACAGTGACGGATCGCCGGAATGCACCCGGGCCACGTCCAAACCGGCCTCGTCGGCGGCGCGCATCTCCTCGACCATTTGGTCCAGTGTCATCGGCGCAGTGTCCATGACCCGGGCGTCCGCCGGCGCCTCGGCCACCACTTCCGGCGGCACCAGCGATCCGGCGTACAGCACCACCGGGCAGCGGCGGATGATGTTGAGGCCGCGCACCGTGATCAGGTCCGGGGCACCCGGCCCAGCGCCGATGAAATGGACCGTCATCCGGTTTCCCGATCTTCAGTAACCGGAACAGTGGCCTTCGCCGCGTAGCCGCGGGGGGTATAGACCCAGCGCGCGACGCCGCGTTCGATGACCCGCGTCGTGCTGCTGCCCACCAGCACCACCGTCCGCATGTCGGCGTGGTCGGGGGTCACGTCGGCCAGCCGGATGACCTCGATACGCTCCGCCGGGCGGCCCACGTCGCGGGCCAGCACACCGGCGTTTCCGCCGGCCGGTGATCCAGCAGGATGTCGCGGGCGCGGGCAAGCTGCGTGCGCCGGCGTTGCGACACCGGATTGTAGAAGGCGACCACGAAATCCCCGACCGCCGCCGCCTCAATGCGCCGCTCGATGTCGGGCCACGGCGTCAGCAGATCGGAGAGCGACACGGCGCAGAAGTCGTGGCCGATGGGCGCGCCCGCCCGCGCCGCCGCCGCCTGCAGTGCCGAGATGCCGGGCACCACATCGATGGCCAGCCTGTTCCACTCGGTCCGGTCCTCGCGGTCCAGCAGCTCGAACACCAGAGCGGCCAAGGCATAGATGCCGGCATCGCCGGTGCTCACAAGCGCCACCCGCCGCCCTTCTGCGGCAAGATCGAGGGCGGTGCGGACGCGGGCTTCCTCCGCGGTCATCGGCACAGGATGCAGCGCCTTGCCGGCGGTCAATCCGGCGATCAGCTCCAGATAGAACGGCAGGCCGACGATATCGGTGGCGGAAGCCAGCACCATGGTCGCCTCCGGCGCCCGCCAACCGGCATCGCCGGGGCCGATGCCCACCACGCTGAGACACCCCTGGCGGCGGCCGACGGTTTCCGGGTCGATGGCGGACGGCGCTCTGGCGACGGCGCAGGTGGCGCGCGGCGCCTTGGTCTTGGCGACAGCCAGACGGCCGTCCGGTCCGGTGGCGGCCAGCGCCGCGGCCTCGGCCACGCCGTGGCAGTCGATCGCGCGGAACACGGCTTCCGATGGGTTGGCCAAGCGCGGGGTTTCGGCTTCCAAGGCCGCGGGCGGGAAGAACCGGGCGGGGACGCCCAGCGCCGCGGCGACGGCGTGAACGGCCGCGTCGTCGGCCTTCACGTCGACGGAGGCGACGCAGGCCACAGCCTCTTCGGCGAGGCCGGCGGCGTCGAGGGTGGCGCGGACGTGGGCGACCACCGCGTCGGGATCGGCGCCCCGTTCGCAGCCCACGCCCACCGCCAGCACCGGCGGATGGAGCACCAGCGACGGTTCGGACTCCTCCGGACGACGATCGGTAACGCGGATCGTCGGCCGTCCTTCATCCGTAAACGTCGTCCCCGCGTTCAGCAGCCAATCTGCGCCACCTGCCTCCACCGACAGGGCTACCGGCTCGCCGGCCAGCAACGCCGCAGCGACCGGCTTCGCCGCCGCGCGATCGGCCACCCGCCAGCCGGCTGGCGGATCATCGAGAGCCAGTCCCAGCCGCACGTCGCCGGCCGTGGTGATGGCCGCGGTGCCGCGCAAGGCGCCGGCGATGGCACGTGCCAGCCGATTGGCTCCGTTGTGTCCACCCAAGAGCGGCACGGCCACGCCGCCGCTCTCGCTGACGGCGATCACCGGCGGTTCCGCTGCCTTGTCGGCCAGTGCGGGCGCCAGGGCCCGGATCAAGATGCCGGCGGCGCAGATGCCTACAATCGGCGTGCCTTGAGCGAACAGTCCGCGCAGATGGGTGCCGGTGTCGGAGAATGGCACGTCGGCATCGTCGGCCCGTCCGGCAAGGCCATGGACGGTGGCGCCGGGCAGCGTCGGCTGCAGCCTGCGGGCCAGCGCCAGGCCGTGGGCCGACCACGCTACCACAGCCGCGCCGAAGGGAATATCCACTGCTACTTGATCGTCATTTGCCCTTGCGCCCACCAGGATCATGGAGAAATAGGGCGCCGACCGATCATCCACCTCGGCCAGCGAGCCGACCCGCTGGTTGTCCATGGTGGCCCGCTCCACATAGCGGGCCGACTCCTCTCGGCCCAGGCGTCGCAGCACCCGACGGACCTTCGGCAGATGCCGGCCCACCTTCATGATCGCCATGGCATCGGCGGCAGCCAACCGCGCTTCCAGCTCCGGTTCCGGCAGCGGTGCCGGGATCACCGCCAGCACTTGGTTCCGCGAGGCCAACGGAACACCGGCCACCGCCGCCACCGCGGTCAGTGACGATACGCCGGGAATGACCTCAGTGGGGTGATCGTCGGCCAGGCGCTCGAACAGGTACATGAATGAGCCGTAGAGGAAGGGGTCGCCCTCGCACAGCACCGCCACGTCGCGCCCATCCGCCAGGCGACCGGCCAGCGTCCTGGCGTAGCGGTCGTACACTTCCCGCGCCGGGTACCGATCCTCGGCCATGGGGGTTTCGATGACGATCTCTTCGCGGCCGGCGGGCCGGAGGCGCGGTGCCGCCCGCAACCATTCGATGGCCACCGAGCCGCTACCGGCACCCACATCCCACAGCACCTGTCCCGGCAGCGGTGCCAGCGCCGCGATGGTGGCGGCGCGCACCTCGCGCTTGGTCAGTTGACCGTCGCTCTCGAACACCTCGTCGGGCAGTCCCGGCACCGGCGGCAGGATGCGGGCGTCGGGGCCGACGCGGCATTCGATCGCCATGGTGTTGAGGTCGGCGCAGCGCGAATGCGGCCACGCCTCGGCGATGCCCTCCAGCCGCCGCTCCTTGGGCCCGCCCAGGTGCTCGAACACGGTGATCGAACTCGGGCCGAAGCCACGCTCGGTGAGCAGGGCCGCGGCCTGCGCCGGCGAATCGCCGTCGCGGCTGAGCACAATCAGCCGGGCGCGCGGCTGGATTGCCAGGTGGAGAACCTCCAGCGGCCGGCCGTGAACGGTCACCATCTCCACGTCGGGGAGCGACCACACCATCCGCGCCGCCACCAGGTTGAATGAGCCGGGATGGGGCAGCACGGTCATCTCGTCGACATCGAACCGCCGGCGCAGATTGGCGCCGGCGCCGAAACACATGGGATCGCCGGTGGCCAGCACTACTACCTGCCGCCCCCGCCACTGGTCGATGGCGTCCATCGCCGCTTCGAGGCCGTTCGCCCAGGTCAGCCGTTCCGCTGCTGTGTGCGGCACCATGGCCTGATGGCGATCGCCGCCCACGAGCAACTCGGCGCCCTCGATCAGCACCCGCGCCGCCGGCTGCAGCCCTTCCAGGCCATCGTCGCCGATGCCCACCACGGTAAGCCACGCGGTCATGGCCGAACCTCGCCCGCAAGCGCGTTGACCGCGGCCGCCGCCATGGCGCTGCCGCCGCGCCGTCCGCGCAGGGTGACGAACGGCACCCCGGCGGGATGGGCGATCAGTGCCTCCTTGGATTCGGCGGCGCCGACAAAGCCCACCGGGAACCCCAGGATCACTGCCGGTGGCGCGGCGCCCTCGTCAAGGCGCTCCAGCAGCCGGAACAAGGCGGTAGGCGCGTTGCCTATGGCCACCACCGCGCCGCTCAGGCGATCCCCCCACAGGTCCACTGCCGCTGCAGAACGGGTCGCCCGCCGGGCGCGGGCGCCTTCCTGCGTGCCGGGGTCGCGCAGCGTGCAGATCACCGCGTTGTCCGCCGGCAGCCGCGCGCGAATGACGCCGACGCCGACCATCTCGGCATCCACCAGAATCGGCGCGCCGGCGGCCAGTGCGGCGCTGGCGGCGGTCCACGGCTCGCCGCCCCAGGCCAGGTCGTCGGCGACGTCCGGCATCCCGCAAGCGTGGATCAGTCGCACCGCCAAGGGCTCCAAGCCGGGCGGCAGGCGTGCCAGGTCCGCCTCCGTGCGGATGGTAGCGAAGGACCGTCGATAGATGGCTGCCGGATCACGCAGATAGGCTCGTCGGGGCCGCGCGCCCTCGCGTTCGGCGGTGATCCCCAGAATCCAGCCTTCCTCGCGCTCGACGGCGGCGCGTTCGGCATCGTCCAGGTCGGCGGACCCGGCAAACAGCGACGCCAGCCGGCCGCGCCCGTCCAGCGCCGCGAAGTGAGCCGCCAGCCGCCTGACCTGCGCCCTGTCGCGCACCTCGTCCTCATCGGATTCCTCACCGGCGGCCGGCAGCATCGACGGGTAGACCTCGGCGAACAGCAGCCGCCAATCGTCTGCCGCCGGCCGGCCCAACGGTCGCAGACCGGTCTCGAACGGCCACACCCGCGCCGCCTCAGCCAGCCAGGGGTGATGCCGCAGTTCTCGCAGGCACGGAATGCCCAGCAGCGTCTGGCCGCCGACGCTACCCGGATAGCTCAGTTTCCATGTGGGCTGCGGTCCGCGAGTGCGATGTTCGGTCAACCGGTACTCGGGCAGTGAATCACTGCCATAGCTACCGTCGCGGCGGGTTGAGAGGCAGAGTGTGGCCTCGGCCTCCGGGCACCCCCAGAACGGGAACGGTCCGCCGGATACCAAGCGGTTCATCTCCGCGGCGATACTGAACCGGTTGTTGCTGTTGTCTTCGCCATCGCGGACGCGCGCGGCCAGTTCCTTCCACACGCCGTTCCACGTGGGGTCGCGTGGCCGCAGGCGTTCGGCGAACCCTTGCGGATAACCGAAGGCGAAGTCGAAGCCCACCAGCGCCACGCAATCGCGGGCGACCAGGTCGCTCAACCGGTCGGCCAGGATCTCCATTGCCTCACGGCGGGTCGGCGGATTGGCGATGAACGGCGCGGCTGGACCGTCCGGTCCCACCTCCAGCATGCAGATCCAGACACTGTTGGCGCCCTGCCGCGGCGTCGAACTGGCGCTCCAGTCGACCACCACATAGGCGTCGAAGGTCCGCTTTCCGTCTCCGCCCGCTTCCGGCAGCGGCACATCAACGACCCGCGCCACGCGGACCGCCCGGCTACCTATCGCCGACGGCGGTTGACGGCGCCGGATGGGGATGCGCGTGGTCGTGGCCGTGATGGTGATGATGATGGTGGTGATCGTGACCATGATCGTGACCATGGTCCCCGTCGGTGCCGACGCCCCGTACATGGTGGTGATGGCCCGCTTGCGGCGCACCGCGGTCGCCTTCGAAGCCGACGATCTGCTCCCGGTACTTGCAGAGCTGGCAATTCATGGCGTTGTCGCCGGTCTGCGCCTCTTCCAGCCGCGAGACGAAGGTGTCCAGGACGAACGGATGATCGTTCAGATAGCCGGCCTTGAGGATTTCCACGTCCGGGTGATCAGCCTGCGCCTCATCGGCGCGGTCGTAGATGCGCTGCACCAGGATGCCGGTGAACAGGAAGTAGGGGAACACGATGATCCGCCGATAGCCAAGCCGAGCCGCGTGGCGCAGGCCTACATCCACCAGCGGATGGGCGACGCCGCTGTAGCAGACCTCGGTCCAGCCGAAGCCCATTCCTTCCCACAGCATGCGGGCGACCTTGGATATGTTGGAGTTGGCGTCGGGGTCGTTGGTGCCGCGGCCGACCACCATCAGCAGGGTGTCCTTGCGGTCGACCGTGGACCCGGCGGCCTGCTCGGCCTCGACGATGCGCTCTGCGGCGGCGCGCAGCAGCCGCGAATCGATGGCCAACTCGCGGCCGAAGATGACTTCCAGGTCCGGGTTCTCGGCGGCGAAGGTGTTGACCTCCCACGGCAGGTCGTTCTTCACGTGGCCGGCGGCGAACAGCATCCCCGGCAGGCAGACGATCCGCTTGGCCCCGCGCGCTTTCAGTGCCTCCAGCCCGTCGCGGATGATCGGCCGGGCAAATTCCAGGAAGCCGCTGTCCACGTCGTGGTCGGGCAGGCGGACGCGGAGCCCGCGGGCCAAGCCGTTGAATTCCTCCACGGCGGCGACGGATCGGCTGCCGTGGCCGCACAGCATCACGGCGGTGGTGTGAGTCATTTGCTTGGTCCTTGCCTTCGAGCATCCCTCCCGCGGCCGACGGCCCCGAGGGACGGGGTGGGCCGCCCGCGCCGGCTGGTCATGGCCTCCGGCCGGCAGTGCGGACGGCGACTATAGCGCCTCCGCCATCGACGGCAACCGCCGCCGGATCTTTGCTGACGGGCCGTTGACGACGCGCGCGCCCGCCGACCACACTCGCCGCCATGCTGGTCTTCGGGTTAGGTGATGCGC
>Ga0049094_10000202_pt1 | contig 13684 bp, 14 predicted proteins | sample WorMetexBAHAMAS2_FD_55033 | JGI IMG/M metagenome (GOLD analysis project Ga0049094, IMG submission 55033) | Marine gutless worms symbiont microbial communities from Max Planck institute for Marine Microbiology, Germany - Inanidrilus exumae... | ecosystem: Host-associated > Annelida > Digestive... | reverse complement strand
TATTCAGTAGTAATTGGTACATAATTATGACACAGTCTGAAAGGCAGGAATCCAGCAATCCGCGCTGCATCTCTGGATGCCGGATCAAGTCCGGAATGACGACAGGGAATTCGGCTGAAACCGGCATAGTTTCGTGACAACTACTATAACAGGAACGCACAATGTTCAGGGGGATGAAACCTACCTATTCAAATACTCGCTGAACTCGTTCAGCACGACGTCGATGCGGATGGCAAACCCGAGCCCTTCGAAATTTCGGGTCAGCTGTTTAAAGGTGTTGATGCCGATCACCCGACCGCTCCCGGTCACCAGCGGCCCCCCGCTGTTTCCCGGGTAGATCCGGGCATCGGTCTTTACATATGCCCCCTGGTGGCCGGACAGCACGCCCGCGGCCACCTGGGTGGCAAGGTTTAGAGGATGTCCCACGGCGTACACCGACTCGCCCTGGGCGATTTGATAGGAATCCATGGGTTTGATAAACGGCGTGGTGTAACCGTCCAGTTTCAGCAGCGCGAGATCGTAGGTATCACTGGCCGCTACCAGATAGACATACAGCTCGGTTTTGTCCCTCAGAAATATCGTAAAATTCTGGCTTAAACCCGCGACGAGACCCCGTGTGTCCAGAGCCAGTTTGGCGCTGTCCAGTTTCCGTTCGAATTCGGACAGCTGGTATTCTTTGCTGCGGATATTATCCTGCCATAGTTCAAACTGCCGGAGCTGGGCATTGTAAATCTGCTGCTTGCCTTCGCGGATCTTCACGTTGCGTTCACTGTCAATGTCCTGCTTCGCGCTACGGAGCTGGGCTTCGGCAATTTTCATCTTTCCCTTTTGGCTCTCGATCCAATTCTTCAGGCTTTCGACCTGCCGTTTGTAATTGAGATATTGCTGCTCGATGGCCTGTTTCTGGTGTTTATCTCCCTGCAGGACATGTTTGTTGGTGAGAATATAACCGTCATCGGTGATGAGAAACCCGGATCCGAAACCGGCGGCCGTCTGAATGGCGACCGTGGCAATGGATACCCGTTCGATATCGTTTTTGGGTGCAAACAGATTCGACAGATGTTGGTGCAGGTTACGGTTTTGCAGCGTATCCAGGCCCTGTTCGGTTCCCTCCTGCAGGTCTTCCATCCCCTCCACCGGCCGGTCGGAATAATGCCAGTTGCCGTCTTCGTCCTGATACTTGTACACCTTTGCGTAAACCGTTCCGAATAGAGACAGTGCAAAAACAAAAAGTGCGCCCATCGCAAACGCACGTCCAATATATTTTGCCATCTGTCTCATTTGGTCCTATCTGGGTAGTATTTCGTTTGACTTCAGGTTTGCCCGGATCATCTCCACCCGCCGTCGGTTCACCCCCAGATCAAAGAACCCTCTTCGGGAGGCGGATCGTACCGCAATAATTCCCTCTTCCGGCCGAAGGTGGAACTCCAGATCATCTTTGAGACCGAAAAACCGGCTGTTTTCAACAGCGTGAAGATAATCTGAGGTTACCTTTACGATCTTTGTTCGGGGCCGGGCGCTGACCAATTCTTGAAGCGTTTCCCAGACCAGCTGCGGATTTCCGGATATGGAAAACGGTGCCACATGATGGTCCTCATCCAAGGCATCGCTGGAGACACAGTTCGGCCGTTCTGGACAAGGGGCCAGTTTTCCTTGATGTATTCCGAGGCTGGTTGTCCCCATAGGGATGTCGTCCGCTCCTAAATTAAACGCCCGGCCACCGTAACTCGGCGCCGGGCGCATGGAATGACATAATCAGGTTTCTGGATACGGTCTTGGTTAGGCGGCCTTGGATATCTTTACCGCACACACCTTAAACTCGGGAATTCCGGATACCGGATCGAGTTCCGCATTCGTCAATTTGTTGGCCGCCGCTTCGGCAAAATGGAACGGGATGAATATGGTTCCGTTCACGGCTGTGGTTGAGATCTGTACGACTGCTTCGATATTTCCACGGCGGGATGCCACTTCAACCGTTGCCCCGTCTTCCAAGTCGTATTTGGCAGCATCGGCCGGCGAGATTTCTACAAAGCAACCCGGCGCTCGATCGTTCAATCCGGCGGTTTTCATGGTCATGCTGCCGGTATGGTACTGGTACAAGACCCGGCCGGTGGTCAGATACAGCGGGTATTCACCGTCGGTCTGTTCAGCAGGCGGTGTGAAGTCAATGGCATGGAACAGGCCCTTGCCCCGGGTGAACTGCTCTTTGTGAAGAATGGGCGTGCCCGGGTGCTCCTCATTCGGGCAGGGCCAGTGTATCCCGACATTCTCGATACGGTCGTAGGTGATACCGGCATAGGACGGAGTCACCGTTCGAAGTTCGTTGAAGACGGCTTCGCTGTCGGCATACTCCATGGCCAGCCCCATTCGGGTGCCGATCGCACTGGTGATCTTCCAGTCATCCCAGACGTCACCGGGCGCCTCCACTGCGGCTCTTACCCGCTGGACACGACGCTCTGTGTTGGAGAAGGTTCCGTCTTTTTCCGCGAAACATTTTGCCGGCAGCACCACATCGGCAAGCTCGGCGGTTTCGGTCATGAAGATGTCCTGAACCACGAGAAAATCGAGATTTTTGATGCTCTTTTCGGCATGGTTCAGATCCGCATCCGATACCAGCGGATTTTCACCGATGACATACAGGGTCTTGAACTCCCCGTCATGGGCCTTGGGAATCATATCGGTGACTTTCAGTCCGAGATTGGTCGACAGCCCGGTCACACCCCATGCGTCCTCGAATTTCTTGGCAATGGCTAGATCGGTAACCGGCTGATAGGCCGGATAGACATTCGGCAGGCCGCCCATATCACAGGCACCCTGTACATTGTTCTGGCCGCGGAGCGGATTGACCCCGCCGCCCTCAATCCCCATATGACCGCAGAGCATGGCCAGATTGGCCAGCGACTTGACGTTGTCCGTGCCGTGGGTGTGCTGGGTGATCCCCATGCAATAGAGGATGCTTCCGGCTTTGGCATTGGCATACAGGCGGGCCGCTTCAGCAAGCTTCTCGGCAGGTATCCCGGTGATTTCCTCCACATACTCAGGGGTATATTTTTCAACCGTTTTCTTGAGTTCTTCGAACCCTTCCGTACGGGTCTCGACAAAATTCTGGTCGTGAAGCCCTTCGGCGATAATGACGTTCATCATCCCGTTGAGCCATGCGACATCCGTCCCCAGGTTCTGTCGCAAATAAATATCGGAGAATCGGGATATCTTAATGCGCCGAGGGTCGACCACAATGAGCTTGACGCCCTTGAATTTCACGGCCCGCTTTACGAAGCTGGACAGAACCGGATGGTTTTCCGTTGTATTGGATCCTGTGATGAGGATCACGTCGGCCTGTTCAATACAGGCGATGGTGTTTGTCATGGCTCCGCTTCCGAATGCTGCGGCCAGACCGGCCACGGTGGAGCTATGTCAGAGACGGGCGCAATGGTCGATATTGTTGGTTTTGAGCACCGCCCGGGTAAACTTGTTGGCAATGTAGTTTTCCTCGTTTGTGACCCGGGCAGACGTCAACACACCGATACTGTCAGAGCCGTGTGCGTCCTTGATACTCCCGAGTTTTTCGGCAACCAGATCCAGGGCCTCGTCCCAGGTCGCTTCCCGAAACTTGCCGTTCTCCTTAACCAAAGGTGCCGTCAACCGTTCGGGGGAGTGGATAAAATCGAATCCGAACCGGCCCTTAACGCACAGACTTCCGAAGTTGGGCGGCAGGTTCTCTGCTCCGGTGACTTTCACGACCTGGCCGTCCTGGACATGGAGATCGAGCTGACACCCCACCCCGCAGTAGGTGCAGGTGGTGCGAACCTTGGTAGTATCCCACTGCCGCACTGCGTAGCGTGCATCCTTTTCCACCAGCGCCCCTACAGGGCAGGCCTGGACGCACTCGCCACAAAACACGCAATCGGAATCCTTCAGGGGTTTATCCTCTGCGGCAACGATTTTGGTGGGCGCACCCCGGTAGCCGAAATTAATCGCATTGTTGACCTGGACATCGTTGCATGCCTGGACGCATCGGCCGCAGAGAATGCATCTGGAAAAGTCCCGCACAATAAATGGATTGACGGTTTCCATGGGATAGGTGACTTCAGTGCTGTCAAACTCCTCCCCGGTCACCTGGTATCGATACGCAAGATCCTGAAGTCGACAGTCCCCCCAGACCGGGCACAGCTCATCACTTCCGTCGTCCTTGTGAACCTTGAGTTGGAAGGCCGTCCAGTCAGATCCGGCAGAGCCACTAATGGCGCAGTTGTGATTACCGGAGGAGAGCAGCAGCTGCAGCAGCATCTTCCGGGTTTCCACCACTTTGGCAGACTCGGTCTCGACAATCATGTTGGGCGCAGCCGGTGTGGCGCAAGAGGCAAGGAGAGTTCTGGCACCCTCCACTTCCACCACGCACATTCGGCAGGCGCCGGTGGGCATGGCACCTTTCAAATGACATAGCGTCGGAATGTCGATGTCGTGTTTCCGGGCAACGTCGAGAATGGTTTCTCCGGGCTCGTACGAAAACTCATTTCCGTTGATGCTGATTATGTTTTCCGTGGTCATGTTCCGCCTCTGAAAGTTAGGTGTCGATCAACGACAATGTCGCTATCTATGCGACATTGGTCGCCAAGGCTCAGCCAATACGTCAACGTTTCTTTCTAATAGAAGGGCTCTGTCTTGTCAATGCAGATAAGTGGGGAATCCGTTAGCCCGTTCGCCAGTGAGCCCGTTTGCCCGGCGAAGCCCTGTGGGCGAAGACGGATTTGCTCGTTTTTTAGGGATACAAGATGCAAGATTCAGGATAAAGGACATTTGATATCTGGAGTGTTGGAGTTTTGGGGTGCTGGTGGACCCTCTTTGGCGCAGCCTCAGCTTGCATCAATCCAGTATCCAGAATCCAGCATCCAGTATCCGAATCCAGTACCAGCATCCAGAATCACAGATTGGTCGTGGGGCGGCGCTTTCCGAATTTCACTTCACAGGGGGAATTTTTGGTGACGTGCTTTTTAAGGTGATTGCACCAGATTGACTGGAAGGTCCTGCAGCTTCCGTCCAGGGCATCCAGCTTGGCAAAATCCGCATGTTCACACTGAAGATCGCACCACTTCAGTTTGCTGGTGGTTACCCCGGCGTTGGCTTTTTTGGGTCGGTTCATCTGATAATGCGTTTCGCCTTAAGCGGACAATGACGAAGGTTACTCTTTAAAGAGTGATAGCTCCAGCCTTCTCTCATGAATGTGTTCCATCACCCGGGACATGAACGCTTCGTGGGAAACCCCGTACTGGACATGACCATCGAGGGTCCGCACCGACAAGGTACCGGCTTCTTTTTCCTTTGCCCCTATGGTGATGATCAGCGGGACTTTCTTGAGCTGGGCTTCACGAATCTTACGGTTCAAGCTCTCCGTACGGCTGTCGATTTCGACTCGGATACCGGCGTCCTCAAAGGTTGCCCCGACTTCCTCGGCGTAGGGCACCAGGTCATCGTTGATTGGAAGCAGAATCGCCTGGATCGGAGCCAGCCAGAGCGGAAATTTCCCCGCAAAATGCTCCACGAGAATCCCCAGGAAGCGCTCGATGGAGCCAAACACCGTTCGATGGACCATAATCGGCCGGCGGCGCTCATTGTCACGATCGACATAGGTCAGGTCAAAACGCTCGGGCAGAGACATGTCTAGCTGAACGGTTCCGCATTGCCAGGTTCGGCCCAGTGCATCCTCAATATGAAAATCGATTTTTGGTCCGTAGAAGGCACCGTCCCCTTCATTGATGCGATAATCTTTTCCGTAGGCATCCAAAGCGGACTTCAGACCTTTGGTAGCCGTCTCCCATTGCTCGTCTGTGCCGATGGATTTTTCCGGACGGGTGGACAGCTCCAGGTAAAAGCCAAGCCCAAACGCGCTGTACATCCGCTCCTCGAGATGGAGGAGATCAAGGATCTCACTCTGGATCTGGTCCGGCGTCATAAACAGGTGGGCATCATCCTGATGAAAGGCGCGCACCCGGAACAAGCCGGAGAGCACCCCGCTCAATTCATGTCGATGGACCAGGCCGACTTCACCGGCCCTCAGGGGAAGCTCCCGGTAAGAATGGGGACGGTTTTTATACATGAGCATGCCGCCGGGGCAGTTCATGGGTTTGATGGCATATTCGTCTTCATCCACCTCGGTGAAGTACATGTTTTCCCGGTAGTTCTCCCAATGCCCGCTTTGTTCCCACAGCTCCCGCCGCAGAATGATCGGGGTCTTGGTCTCTACGTACCCGGCGGCCCGGTGTTCCTCCCGCCAGTAATCCAGCAGTGTGTTCCAGACCACCATACCCTTGGGATGGATAAACGCCATTCCCGGCGCTTCGTCGTGAAAGCTGAACAGTTCGAGCGCTTCTCCGATTTTACGGTGATTCCGTTTTCGGGCTTCCTCCAGGAAATGCAGATATGCCTTAAGCTCCTTTTTTGAAAAAAACGCGGTGCCATAGATGCGCTGCAGTTGAGGGTTGTTCTGATCCGCCCTCCAGTAGGCACCGGATACTTTCATCAGCTTGATGGCCTTCACGAACCCGGTGTGGGGCACGTGGGGTCCCCGGCACAGATCGGTAAACTCTCCCTGTTCATAAAAGGAGATGGACCCATCATCCAGGTCGCCGATCATTTCGAGCTTGTATGGTTCATCCTTGTAAAATTTCAGGGCTTCGCCTTTGGCCACCTCACGTCGCCGGATCGGGAGCTTGGCTTTTATAATTTTTTTAATCTCCGATTCGATTTTCGGAAAATCGTCCTCGGATAAGGGCTCCATATCGATATCGTAATAAAACCCGCCGTCAACCACCGGCCCGATGGTCAATTTGGCGTCCGGGTAAAGCCGTAAAATAGCCTGGGCCATGACATGAGCGGCGCTGTGGCGCATGATATCGAGGGCTTCTTCGTCACGGGTGGTGATCAGGCGCAACTGCGCGTCTCCAGGGATCGGCCGATACAGATCCACCACGTCCCCATTTAATTCCATTGCCAGGCTTTCCCGTGCAAGCCCCTCGGAAATGCTCCGGGCAACGTCCTCGCCCGTTGGCTCGCCCTCAAACGCCTTTATCGTTCCATCTGGAAATGTTATATTCACCATCGTTTTTTACCTGACTGATATTTTAAAACATTAAAACCGCCAACCGGGGTTGGCAATCCGGACATTCGGCCTGGGTAGGCACGAAATCATGAAGGGATAAGTTAAAAATAATGCCAACAAGGGTCAAGAAAAATTTAGCAGATTCCGAGCCGGGCACGTATGGTTCCATCGAAACTATCCACGACCTTCACGAGGCAGTGGATATTGCCCTCAAGGAAAAGGAAATCGCTGTCGATCTCGAGGCCGACTCCATGTACCATTTCCAAGAGCGGGTATGCCTGATACAGATGGCCTTCCGGGACCGCATCGTGATCATCGATCCATTGACCATCCAGGACATGTCACCCATGAAGGCCTTGTTTTACGATCAAAAAATCAAAAAAGTGCTGCATGGCGCCGATTATGATGTGCGGAGTCTCTATCGGGATTTTGACATCGACATTCGGAATCTGTTTGACACCCAGATCACCTGCCGATTCCTAGGGATACAGGAAACCGGGCTGGACACGGTGCTAAAAAACCGGTTCAATCTTCAACTGAATAAAAAATACCGCAAAAAAGACTGGTCCAAGCGGCCGCTTCCAAAGAATATGGTCGCCTACGCCGCCGGCGACGTATCCTACCTGATTCCCCTGGCCCATCAGCTTGAGAATGAGCTCTCCGATCTCAAACGCCTCTCATGGGTGCAGGAAGAGAGCGATCTGTTGAGCAAGGTTCGACCACCGAATGAAAACAATGAACCCCTGTTTATGAAATTCAAGGGTGCCGGCAGATTTCACCCACGGGGACTGGCGGTCCTTGAGGCGCTCCTGCAGAGCCGACGCCGGATCGCAGAACGAAAAGACCGCCCGCTGTTTAAAATTATTGGCAATGATGCGCTACTCAAAATTGCCAAGGCACGCCCGGTCACGCTCAAACGGCTGGAGGGAACGAAGGCGTTAAGCGGCAAGCAGATGGGTATGTTCGGAGAGGAATTGATCCGCTCCGTGAAGGAGGCGATGGCGATACCCGAAGACCGTCTGCCGGAATACCCCCGTAAAAAACCGCCCCGTCAAAAGCCGAAGGTGCCGAGACGGGTACAGGCGATCCGAACCTGGCGGGACACAGAGGCGGAGAAAATGGATCTCGATCCGGCCCTGATATGCAACAAGGCCATGATGACCGCCATTGCCGCACGCAATCCTCGCCGCATGAGTGATTTTAATGACATCCCGGACATGCGCAACTGGCAGAGAGAGGTATTCGGAAAAGAGATTCTGTCTGTTTTGAAAAAGGTACGGTGACAAGGGACCGATGCAGGAAGAGAAGATAAAATTTCCTTCCAGGGATATCATCCTCGAAGGGTTGCTCCATCGTTCAACGGACAATGTGCGAGGGGCCGTCATCACACATCCTCACCCATTGTATGGCGGAGACATGTATAATCCGGTCGTTGAATGCATCCAACAGGCCTGCCGTGATACCGGGCTCACCACCTTGCGGTTCAATTTCAGGGGTACCGGAAAAAGCCAGGGTGCCCATGACCAGGGGCTGGGGGAGCAGGATGATGTTCGCGCCGCCATCTCCTATCTTCTAACTTTAGGCGTCGGTACAATCGATCTGCTTGGCTATTCGTTCGGGGCCTGGGTCAACGCCGGTATTTCAACCGACGCTTATAACAGAACGATTATGGTCTCCCCTCCGGTGGCATTTATCGACTACGGCACGCCTCAGCCAATCCCCGGGCTGACTTACGTTGTGGCCGGTTCGGAAGATGACATCGCCCCCCCGGAAATGATAACATCCCTAATACCATCCTGGAATCCCCAGGCGGCATTTCAGATCATCCAGGGGGCAGACCATTTCTTCTGGGGATATCTGGATCAATTAAAATCATTGCTCACAGAGCATCTTCGGGCCGGCTCAGCGACATCACCCGCCGGGTGAAGATTTTCACTGCACACAGAAAACCAACAAATTCAATGAATGGATTGCCTCATAACGAGCTGGCACTCGTGGCTGTTGGAATCAGCTACATCGCCCTTGTTGGATTGTTTGCGTGGGTGATGTCCAGAAGAGGAGATCGATTACTCAGAGATATCCGTGAACAAGGCCCCGAGGGATTATGGGAAGAGTTGGGGTCACCGGAAAGCCTTCAGGAAGCCTTTCAAAAAGGAAATTTTACGTTGCGTAAATTTATACGAAGCGGGGATTACAGGACGCGTTGTCATCCAATACTGGCTTCAAGCATCGATGATTATCGAAGGTTTACGAATATCGGACTTCTCGGCCTGGCCGCTCTGGGGATCGGGATTTTTGTCGTGTTTTGGCCGCTGCTGAGAAATGTTCTTCCCTGAATGTCGTTTCAGATAAGAATCAATGTAGGACGCAAAAATTAGAAGTTAACTCAATATATTGTTTAATGATGCAAATTAAATCATGAAAATGAGTAGAAAACATTTCAGGGTGCTCGTCGCCGCATCCTTTTTATTAAGCATATTTTCAGTCCTATCAGGTATACTTGGACTAGGATCATTACCGCTGGAGTTACAGAACTATCTTCAAAATTATTATTCTGAATCTCAACTTACCACTGCGGAATATACTCATTTTATAATTTCATTAGTAGCGATAGTTTCATTCATCGGTATTTTCTTTTTTTCTAAATGGGCACGCAGACTTTTTACAGTTTCATACATTCTATCCTGTGCAGGCATGGTATTCTTAGGCCCATCAGTTAGAACAGGCCTTGAGACCGCGTTGGTAGAACTATCGATATTCTGTGCCGGGGTAATTGTCGCCTGCATGTATTTGACAGATTTAAGCCAAGAATTTGAAAATTGAATAACACGAGTTGCTTGAGTCCGACGTAAATCGTTCTAGCGGTTTCCGCGTCTTCGCTCAGATGTCCGTATTGACTCCCTTGGCTGTTATTCAATCTGGTGGGGCCTGTGAAGGAGCCTTTAGTTGATATCAGTTTTGCTGGGCTGTCAATTGGGTTAGCTAAAGAGTTATGCATTATGAGGGAACAGTGAATATTCGTAAGTTTCAGCCTCAAGATAGAAATTTGTTAATCGATCTCTGGAAGAAGATTTTTCCTGATGATCCACCTCACAATGAGCCATCAAGAGTTATTGATCTTAAACTGGCGGTCGATGATTTAATTTTTGTCGCAGAAGAAGGCGGCAAAATTGTTGGAGCCTGCATCGCTGGTTATGATGGCCATCGTGGTTGGCTATATGCGGTTGGAGTTTCCCAAACCTATCGACGCACCGGTATAGGCACGAGGTTAGTAACTACGGCAATAGAATCTCTTAAAACACTTGGCTGTATAAAAGTTAACTTACAAATTCGTGCTACAAATACCGAAGTTGCAGCCTTCTATGAATCTTTGGAGTTTACCACGGAGGATCGTCTCAGTATGGGAGCATTTGTTACTTGATAGGCACAACCAAGCGCTGGAGCTGACGTTAATCCAGCCGGGAATACCATGGCCAACATATCATACGAAATTCGTGATGTAGCAATACATGACGCTTCAGATCTATGTGAGCTGTCTGAGCAACTGGGGTATCCGGCGTCAGAGAATGAAATTAAAGAACGTCTCAGTTCAATCCTTAACTCGGACGACCACAACGTGAGTGTTGCAGTTCAGCCGGACGGAACCGTTATCGCATGGATCCATGTATTCAAATGCCAGACTGTGGAGTCCGGATTCTTTGCTGAAATTGGCGGCTTCATTGTTGCAGAAGGATTTCGTGGTCAAGGTATCGGCAAACAGCTATTGGAAGTCGCTGAAAAGTGGACCATAAAAAAGAAGTTACCCAAGCTACGGGTCCGTACCCGAATCGAAAGAGAAGATGCAAAAGAGTTCTATTCTAAATTGGGATATTCACTCTCCAAGAAACAAAGAGTATTTGACAAAATGATGCATAATAAATCGTAACCCATCGCTACCGTGAACCGAGCAGGAGAACCAATAGAGCCAATGGGGTCCCATTTTAAATATTAACTATTTCAGCAGTCGGGAAGTTTTGTGCACCAATGCTTGTCATTCCGGACTTGATCCGGAATCCAGATTTTTGAAAGGGCCATATCTGGATGCCGGCCGGAGCCTGTCCCTGCGTAGGCAGGGGCCGGCATGACGGAATAAACACCCCGATCCTTGAACTATTTGGGATTAACAATTAATTTTTGCGCTTATCTTGAAAGCTCCAGTAGGATAGTTATGGGCAACATACATTACGAGATTGAAATTGAGATTATCAAAGGAGAAGGCTGCGACCATCACAGACTTGGCGATACGTTCAGGTATCCGGATGACATTGGGGATATATGCCCTTGGCTGTTAGACAGCATCAATTCCATGATTCGGATTCTGCAGTTTGGCGGCACACTGCCCTGGAAATACCAGGATACCGAGTTTGAAAAAATGCTCAATCCCGATGGAGTCACCACCGAATTTATTCGGTGCCCGGATCCCACTGATTCAGGTGTGGTCGCCAAAATTACCAGAACAAAGTTGACCGTGCCGAAAGATGTCGGATGGTCATAGGGGAACGAAAAGGGGCTGATTTACTACCTGTCTTACGGTACATTCGTTCGTGAGAAATCGGAGCCTTGCGATGAATTTATCATTTCAGCCATTGACATCTGACCGTTGGGACGATTTCGTGCTCCTGTTTGGCGAGCGGGGGGCATGTGGTGGTTGCTGGTGTATGCTCTGGCGGCTTACGAGAAAACAATTTGAGTCGCAAAAAGGGGAAGCTAACAAGCTGGCCATGAAAGCGATTATCGAGTCAGAAGAAGTTCCCGGTATCCTGGCCTACCATGATTCTGAGGCCATCGGTTGGTGCGCCATTGCCCCTAGAAGCACCTACACTGCATTATTAAGATCCCGTATACTTAAACCGGTAGATGATCGTGCGTGCTGGAGCGTGGCCTGTTTGTTTGTTGAAAAGGCTTATAGAAAAAAAGGCGTTTCAACCGAACTGTTACGAGCTGCCGTTGAGTATTCCCGATCCTGTGGCGCCGACTTGGTGGAAGGTTATCCTGTGGAGCCAAAATCTGGAAAAGATATTCCACCCGCTTTTGCATGGACCGGCATACCAAAGGCGTTCATTCGGGCTGGATTTAAAGAGGTCGTCAGACGCTCACCGACACGTCCGATCATGAGGCTCGAATTGAGTTGAATCGCAACGCTTTACTAAAAACTGAAAAAGACATAGACCCCTCAAAAACAAAATAGGGCACATCTTAAATATTAACCATTGGAGATTAACAGTTAATTGATGAGTGCCAGCACATCGATAACAGTCATCGTAATTTATAATCGAAACCATCAACCTGGTCATTGCCCAGGAAGATTTTGAGTTTCTGTTCTTTGACATCGACAGTAGCCACCACATACTCGTACTGTAGCTCGGGAGCGAGTAAAAAAGTCTCTCCGAAAACACTGAGTTTTCGATCGCTACGGATGAAGCGGACTAAATGGTAGCGCCCGGATTTCGGTTTTGAGAGAGGGTGAACCGGGGGAGTCTCATCTGTGGGGAAACAAAGTTTGGCCTTCGTATTGCTCAGGGCCTTCAACGGTGTTTTTCCGCCCAGTTTGCTGTATCGATACCGACTATTGTGTTTTTTCTCGAAGGCCAGGGAACTCGCAATCAGTTCATCAAAGCTGGTCATCCTGACTTTGTTGAGGAACTTCTGCTCGTAGTGGTCGTTAAACTTCTCGATCACACCATTTCTCCAAGGCTCAGCGATTGGGATGAACCACAGCTCTACTCCGAGATGAAGGCACAAGCGAATCAAAGCACCCATCCCGCGGGGATATCTATGACTGCCGTAGTAGGACAGTGCATTGTCGACCTGGAGGTTTTCCGGGATGCCCAGCCGCATCCAGATGGCCCAGAACCCGTTGATAATGCTCTGGGAACCTTTTCCGTGGAGCGGTTCAAGGCCACTTCTGTTTGTAGTGACATCGATCACATTTTGACTGTAAAACCGGATCGGTCCCTGCAAAAAGCGTGGCCCCACAAGATCCGCCTGCTGGGTTTGATTGGGTCTGCCAGAGGGTAGTCCTGGATAGGGTATCCCTTTGGGTTCATACCGACCCGTCCTGCGACGAGTTAGGCCATTGCGGGCCAAGATGCGATTTATGGTCCGCTCTGATGGCAAGGGGTGGACTCCCAAATCTTCCATTTCCCAGCGGATCGCCTGAGCACCGAAAAACAGATCGTCGTTGTAAAGACTCAAGCGGATCATTTTGACGATCTTTTCGATTTCTACAGGTGTTCGGTTGGGTCTTGTATGGGGACACCTTGACCGGTCATGGCACCAAGTTGCATCATCCGGATCGAACCGCTTGACCCACTTGTAGAGCCAGAAACGTGATTTGCCTAACGACGTACAAATGGCGCTTGGGCTTTCACCTTTTAAGAACCTTTTAACAGCGAGCTGTCTTGTCTGCTTCAGCCCTTTACCCATGGACACCTCCTGCGAAAAGATGGTTGTCCATGAGATTCAAACGAGTGGCTATTCGATTGTCAAAGAACTATGTTATCGATGTTGTGGCACTTCGTGCTGTTATCGATGTGCTGTCATTTGTCA
>Ga0049094_10000199_pt1 | contig 13775 bp, 13 predicted proteins | sample WorMetexBAHAMAS2_FD_55033 | JGI IMG/M metagenome (GOLD analysis project Ga0049094, IMG submission 55033) | Marine gutless worms symbiont microbial communities from Max Planck institute for Marine Microbiology, Germany - Inanidrilus exumae... | ecosystem: Host-associated > Annelida > Digestive... | reverse complement strand
GCAACCGATCCAAAACCCTCGGCCTCACCCCGGACCAAAAGACACGCCGTCCACGCATCCCTTCCGAAATAACCATATCTACTATGCCAAAGAACAAAAGCGCGCGAGGGAGGGGTTCGCCCGCCCTCGCGCGTTGGCCGTATATAGGTCCGACCCGCCGCCACTGTCAAGCACCGCCACAGGGTCACCCGACCACCGCCGCGCCGGGCCGCAAGGATACCCGCCGACCGGTCGAAGCGCCCTGATTCCGCTGATGGAATCACCGTCAGACCGGACATCCGTCGCTTGACACCCACCACCGGCATCGAAATCATGACCGCCGTGCGCTGTCGAGTGACATGACGATGCCCTCAACCATGAGGTCCGCGGTGGCGAATCCGGGCATCAGAAGACTCTGGAAATCAAACAGGCGGCCGACACGCGCATGATTCTTCGCTTTCTTCTTGCCTGCGTTCTGCTGGTCGCCTTCACCGGACTCGCCGCGGCCCTGGTGCTGAGCCCGACACCAACACGAACCACGGCCATTCTCGGTACGGCGGCCGGCGAGGATGCCGCGACCCTCGCCCTGGCGCCCATCACCCTCGGCAACCCCACCGTGGCGGCGGCTTTGAACATCGTGCCGCCGGCGACACCGTCATCGGACCTTCTGGCGCCGCGTCCCTACCGGCAGACCTTGCGCGCCCGATCCGGGGACACGCTGGCCAGCCTGCTGGACCTGGCAGGTATCACCCCGGCGGAGTCCCATGCCGCCATTAGGGCGCTCTCCAAACACATGGACCCCCGGCGGATCCGGGCCGGCCAGGAGATTACCGTGTTGCTCGGGCCGACGACCGCCGACCGTCAAGGAGACGCCTTCCTCGGCCTGGAGATGAACCTGGAGTTCCCCGACCGGGTGGACGTGGCACGCACCGAGGACGGCGGCTTCGTCGCCAGCCGGGAGGCCCGGGCGGTTACCAAGACGCCGACGCGCCGCGCCGCGTCGATCAGCACTAGCCTGTTCGTCGACGGCGTCAAGGCCAGCGTGCCGACCGCTATTCTCTCGGAGATGATCCGCGCCTACTCCTGGGATGTGGACTTCCAGCGCGATATCCATCCGGACGACAGTTTCGAGGTGCTGTACGACGCCTACGTGGATGCCGGCGGATCCACGGTTCATGCGGGGGATCTGGTTTACGCATCCCTCACCCTGGCCGACAAACCCATAACGATCTACCGCTACACCTCGGCCAAGGGCGACACGGATTTCTACAACGCCAAGGGTGAGAGCGTCCGCAAGGCCCTGTTGCGCACGCCGGTGGACGGTGCCCGGCTGTCATCGGGCTATGGCATGCGCAAGCACCCCATCCTCGGCTACAGCAAGATGCATCGGGGCGTGGATTTCGCCGCGCCGCGCGGCACGCCCATTTATGCGGCGGGCAGCGGCAAGGTCGCTTTTGTCGGCCGCAGGGGGGGGTACGGCAAGTACATCCGGATCACCCACAACAAGACCTACGCCACCGCCTATGCCCACCTGCACCGATATGCCAAGGGTATCAGAGCCGGGAAACGGGTTCGCCAGGGCCAGGTGATCGGCTACGTGGGATCGACGGGCCGCTCCACCGGACCTCACCTCCACTACGAGGTGCTGAAGAACGGCCGCCAGGTGAGTCCCATGAAGGTGAAGTTCCGCGCCGGCCGCAAGCTTGCCGGGGCGGAGAAGAAGCGGTTCCTCGCCCTGGTGGCCGATATCGATCGCCGCGTGCTCGCACTGGCTCGGCAGTCGGAAGGAACGGCCCTAGCCGACGCCGGAGACTAGGCCTTCCCCGCCATTGCGCGGCCATTGCGCGGCCTTCTGCGCTACCCTACCGTAGATCGCTGTGAACAAAAGTCCTTCGCTTCGCTCAGTTTACTTTTGTTCAGGTGCGACAAGGAGAAATGTGGGCTTGGGGCTGCCCGGCACCCACATCTCATGTGTCGCCAAATCGCAAGCTTTCGGACCAATTAGGCCGTAAGTTTGCGATTTGAGACTCCGTCTGATCCGACCTACGTACCGGATCAGACAGGAAACAGCTTCAAGTCCGCCCGCCGAGCCGCCTCAAGGGCGGATTTGGCCGCATGAAACCGGGAAAAGTACACCGAGCCAAGGGCGAGGGACTTTTTCACGAGCAACGACCGTACCGGCACATGTTCCCCTTCCGCACCAACGTCCACGCTCATGGCTCCCCGGTGGTGACCATGAGTCTGATCGTCCTCAACATCGCGGTGTTCTTCATCCAGATCGGCCTGCCGCCGGCGTCGGCGGAGCGGTTCATCTACACCTACGCGCTGGTGCCCGCCGTCTACGGCAATCCGGGTCTGGCCCGGCAGGTGGGGCTGGATCCCACCAACCTCCTACCGTTCGTCTCCAACACCTTCATGCACGGCGGTTTCCTGCACCTGATCGTCAACATGTGGACGCTGTGGCTGTTCGGCGTGCCCACCGAGGATCGGCTGGGACCGTGGCGCTTCCTGCTGTTCTATCTCATCTGCGGACTCGCCGGCAGCATCGGTCACCTGGTGTTCAACCTGGATTCGGTGGTCCCGGCGCTGGGTGCCTCGGGCGCCATCGCCGGATTGCTGGGGGCGTTCTCCATGCTCTATCCCCGCGCCAAGGTATTGCTGGTGGTGCCGATCATCGTCGTGCCGCTGTTCTTCCAGGTGCCGGCCTTGCTCTACACGGCCGTGTGGTTCGGATTGCAGGTGTATCAGGGCACGGCGTCGCTGGGCGCCGGCGCCGTCGGCGGCGGCATCGCCTGGTGGGCTCACATCGGCGGATTCGTCTGTGGCCTGTATCTGGCCCGGCGGATGAAGCCGCCCATCCGTCGCGGCCCCTGGTCCACATAATCGAGTGGAGACACGCAGAGCTCAGAAAAGCGGGGAGCACAAAGAAAAGGGGCAGTTCCGAAGAACTGCCCCCCTAGCCTAGGATGGCCCAACGTCCCCTACCGGCTCAGACGCAGAGCGCAACAAACAAGCAGAATCGCAGAGTAGTGCGGCAACCTTCGGGAGTCAATCGATAGGAGCGTTGTCCGTTCATCGGATCGCCCATCGGATCGCCGCGATGCCCCTGCCCGGCTCCCGACCGGTATCTCTCACGGTTCACGTTGCAAGCACGTCAGCGTCCTCGCCGAAGCACAGGACGTTCCCATCCGGGTCCGTGACCTCGAGTTCACGCATCCCGTAGACCGTATCGTGGAGGTCCTTGGTTACGGGGACGCCGTCCGAATGAAAGGCCGATGCCAGGCCATCCACTCCACGAACGTGGATGTAGGCATCCCAGACCTCCGGAACCGGCGGTCGCGCGCCATGCCACGCGTTGAGGAAGATCACGCTCTTGCCGCGCTCGAGAATCCCGAATCGGGGCGGATCGCCCCCTTCCTCCACCACATGGAAACCGAGCCGGTCCACATAGAAGGCCCGCGATTGCAGGTAGTCGGCACACATAAGGACCGGCGTCGCGCGGAGGAGGTTGGGAGGATCAGCGCTTTTCGTCTCTTCGTTCATGACGGCATTCCCCTTCTTCTGACGTCACGCAACGTCCCACGGTCCGGGCCCCGTTACCCGCTGCTCCAGGTTTCCAAGAAGAGTGTCATCTCTTCGTTGCCGCAGCCGTCGATGTCCCCGTGGCGGAGCTCGGCACCGGCCTCGAGCAGCAGGCGCGCGCAGGCGATGTGATCGCGTTCCGCCGCCTTCGGGCAGAATTCGGAACCGTGGATCACCGTCTCCAAAGCGTCGCCGCCGTAGGCGTTGCGGTAGGTCAGGTCAGGATCGAGCGTCAGCAGATAGGCGAGCCGGTCGGGCAGGCCATCCCAACCGGCAACGTGCAGCGGCGTGAGTCCCATTTCTTCCGGTTTGTTGGGATCGAGACCCACCGCCACCAGGGCCTTGAGGTGGTCGAGCGGCGATGGACTCCAGACGATCCGCGTCAGGAGCCGGCGGTCCTCTTCGTTCAGGTCGCGAGGATCGAGGCGGGTGGTCGGAGCCGTCCCCGTCGCACACGCCGCGAGGAGGTCCTCGGTTGGCGAAAGAGCCGTTGCGCCACCGTGCCGTTCAAGGACCTGGGCTATGGCGGCATTGCCGTAGATGCGCGCCATGGCGTAGGGCGTGTGGCCCTGCCAGAGGGCCTTTGGATCGGCGCCGTGATCCAGCAGCAGCTTGCCGATCTCCGCCGAGCACCAGCGTCGCGCCGCCTGATGGAGCGCCGGAATGGTATCCACCGGCTGGCCGCTGGGATGTCCTTCGACGGCCTCGTTCGGATCGGCGCCATAGGCCAGCAGCAGGCGGATCGCCTCCACGTCGTTGAAGTCGAGCGCCCGTGGCAGGGCGTTGGTGCCGCGGGTCGACACCCCGTGCCTCATCAGCAGCTTCAAGCCGTCGTGATGGCCCAGTTCCGTCGCGTGGTAGAGGCTCTCGTTGTCGTCGGGGCTGGCTCCGTGGTCGAGCAGCCACTCGGCCAGGACCAGGTTGTTGGCATGGCCGAACGCTCCATAGAGCGCCGAGACCGTGTGCTCCGAGTCCGGCTCCGATGCGTAACCATCGTTGACGTCGGCGCCGTGCTCCACCAGGGACGCCGCGATGCGCAGCATGTCCGCCCGCTTCTCCGGCACCATGTGGATGTACTGCGAGTAGGCGAGGTGCAGGATGGGCGAGCGGACACCGATGATCTCGGTGGCCGCCGAGGGCGATTGTGACAGCCCCGCCGTTACCGCGTCCACGTCGTAGAGCGCGATCTGAAGCCCGAAGTTCTCCGCCGGCAGGGTCGGATCGTCCTCCAGGAGCTTCGTCACCACCCAGTGCTGACCGAAATACAGCGCCCGCTTGAGGCGTTCGGCCCGCTGGACTCGCGTCATCTGGGGCGGCCTCGGCGGCGAATTTCAGCTTCGGCCAGCTCTCGAAGTCGTTCTCCCGCGCGATGACATGCAGGAAATCAGCGTGTTTCGGTTCCTTGGGCTCGGACACGACTGTCCGCAGCCGTCGCACGGCGTCGGCGTCACCGGCGGCGAAGGCCTTCTTCAGGCGTTTGGCGGATGCCCGCAGTTGATCGATGGTGAGTCGCATCGGCTCTCCTCCAGACGAATGCCCCATGGTCCGCTAATAGGGCTGATGGAGATGAGCCAACGTGTGGCCATTGTGATCAGGGTGCTCGAAGAGCTTTCCGCGGACCCGGGTGCCTCCCCAACGGCGATGGGCAGCGTACCGTCGCCGAGGCGCCGCATCAACCGATCGTCGGTGCGGCCGGACCGCCGGCATGACTCGTCCCGGCGAACTTGCTATAGACGAACGTGCGGTAGCTGAATCTGCCGCGGATGAACTGGCGGCCTGCGCCGGCCCGGCGTTCCGGCGCCAATTCACAGGGGATCCTTGGCCATGAAAAACCTCGGTCAGATGATGAAGCAGGCCCAGCAGCTGCAAAGCCGGATGGCGGAGCTGCAGGAAGAACTCTCGGCCACCGAGGTTACCGGCGTGTCCGCCGGCGGCATGGTCGAGGTGGTGTTGAACGGCAAGGCGGAGGCGCGCCGGGTCCGCATCGACCCGTCGCTGGTGACGCCAGACGACTCGGAAGTGCTGGAGGACCTGCTGGTCGCCGCGTTCAATGATGCCAAGGCCAAGGTGGAAGCCAAGATCGCCGAGCGGATGTCGGAGCTGGCCGGCGGATTGCAGATGCCGCCGGGGTTCCAGCTTCCTCTTTGACCGCGCCCGTGTCAGGCCGGTGAGTGAGACCGGCCCTACCATCGGAGCCTGACGGCTCACCGGCAATCCCACGCTACGACGGCATCGAGCCAATCACCGATGGCCTCCGAAATCGACACCCTGATCAAGCTGCTCGCCAAGCTGCCTGGCCTCGGCCCGCGCTCGGCGCGACGGGCGACGCTGCATCTCTTGAAGCGGCGCGAGGCGCTGCTGGTGCTGCTGGCCGACTCCCTGACGGCGGCGCGCGATGCGGTGCGCCGGTGCGGCACCTGCGGCAACCTGGACACCGTCGATCCCTGCGGCGTGTGTACCGATCCCCGCCGCGATCCCTCGGTCATCTGCGTGGTGGAGGACGTGGCCGACCTGTGGGCGCTGGAGCGTACCGGCGCCTTCGGCGGCCGATATCACGTGCTGGGCGGCACGCTGTCGGCCCTCGACGGAGTCGGCCCCGACGACCTTCAGATCCCCCGACTGGCGGCACGGGCGCGGGCAGCGGAGGTGAACGAGGTGATCCTCGCCACCAGCGCCACCGTCGACGGCCAGACCACGGCCCACTACATCGCCGACCGGCTGGCCGATTGCGGCGTGCGGGTGACCGGGCTGGCCCACGGCGTTCCGGTGGGCGGCGAGCTGGACTACTTGGACGACGGCACGCTGAGCGCCGCGCTCCGGGCGCGCCGCGGGTTGTCCTGAGTAACGCCTCGCGGGGAACGCCGATGACGCAAACGGAGAACGACGAACCAGCAGAGCCTGGAACCCCGGCGGAGGTATTCCGCGTGTTCCTGCGCCTGGGCCTGACTTCCTTCGGCGGGCCGGTGGCACACCTGGGCTACTTCCGCGACGAGATCGTGGTCCGCCGCCGCTGGCTGGGGGAACGCGCCTATGCCGACCTGGTGGCGCTTTGCCAGTTCCTTCCCGGTCCGGCGTCCAGTCAGGTGGGCATCGGTTTGGGGCTGGGTCGTGCCGGCATCCCCGGAGCGTTCGCCGCCTGGCTGGGGTTCACCCTACCCTCGGCACTGGCCATGGCACTGTTCGCCTTCGGTGTCGCAGCCTGGGGCGACGCCGCGGGGTCAGGCTGGCTGGCCGGCCTGAAGGCGATGGCGGTGGCCGTGGTGGCCCAGGCTGTATGGGGCATGGCCAACGCCCTCTGTCCCGACACCCGCACGCGCACGATCGCCGTGGCGGCGGCCATCGCGGTGATCGCCTGGCCGCCGGGGTGGGGCCCGGTGGCGATGGCGCAGGTGGGTGCCATCGGCGTCGCCGCGGTGGTGGGGCGTTTCGTCCTCGGCACCGATGGAACGGCGGACGGCGAGCCGCTGGCCGCGCCGGTGGATCGCCGCCTGGCCGTCGGGTGCCTGGTGGTCTTCTTCGCGCTGTTGGCGCTGCTGCCGCTGGCGGCGGCGGCGAACGGATCGCCGGCGCTGGCATTGGTGGACGCCTTCTATCGTGCCGGCGCCCTGGTGTTCGGCGGCGGGCACGTGGTGCTGCCGCTGCTGCAGGCTTCGGTGGTGGAGCCGGGATGGGTGGAGCCCGACCGCTTCGTCGCCGGATACGGCGCCGCGCAGGCGGTGCCCGGACCGCTGTTCACCTTCGCCGCGTTTCTGGGCGCCAGCGTGAATACCGGAGTCGGCGGGTGGGCGGGCGCCGCACTGGCCATCGGCGCCATCTTCCTGCCCTCGTTCCTGCTGGTGTTCGGCGTGCTGCCCTTCTGGGCGCAGCTGCGGTCCAGCACCGGCGCCCGGTCGGCGCTGGTGGGCGTCAACGCCGCGGTGGTCGGCCTGCTGGCGGCGGCGCTGTACGACCCGGTGTGGACGGGAACCGTTCACGGGGCCGGCGATATGGTGCTGGTGCTGCTGGCGCTGTTGATGCTGGTGGTCTGGCGGCGGCCGCCGTGGCTGGTGGCGCTGGCAATGGCGGGAATCGGTGCCGGCTTGGAGGCCGTTCCAGGCCTACTGGCTGGATGACAGCGCCCGATTGATCCGTTCGATCTGTGTGTCGACGGAAATCTCGGCCACCGACGTAATCTCCAGGTCCCGATCCTCGTAGGCGTTGGAGTTGTGGTGCCGGGCCTGCCACGCCTCCACCGCCTGATCGCGCTGTCGGATCAGGGTCTCGATCTCCGGCCGGAACAGACGGACCATGGCGGTGATCCACAGGTTCACCGGCAGCGACGGCAGCGCCAGGTCGACGTTGAATCGGTCGAGCATGGCGATCACCTGGTCGGCCGGATACCAGACCTCGCCGGTGACCCAGCGATTGGTGGTGAACAGCCGGATCGGATAGCCGTACTGGTCCATGGACACCGCCACCAGATGGCTCAGGTCGTCGTTGTCACCGCAGGTGGGAACGTAGTCCGGCAACGGCGCCGGCTTGACCCCCGACGGCATGCCGCGCGGCCGCAGGAAGGTGTGGAAGTGCCCGTGTTCGCCGCCGCGCAGTTCCACCGGATGGGCGTGATAGTAGAACTGTGAGTGGGTTTCGTGATCGTAGATGTCCCCTTTGGGGTAGTGATCCCACTCGAAGAAATCGCCCTGACCCTTGAGGATCTCGCCGACGACGTTGGCGCCGCTTTTGCGCAGCAGGCGATAGCACTCAAGGACCTCCGCCCCGGCGGCGGCCATATCCTCCAGCTTTTCGCGTGGAATCGCGCTCAGGTCGGCCATCGGGCTCTCGATTGGCAAATGCCGAACGACGCTCATCGTCCCTCCAGACTATAGCGGAATGGTTGGGGCCCCGAAACGACAACGGCGGCGGTTGCCGGAGCCACCGCCGCCGTCGTTCGCAGGCCAAGCGTTCTGCTTAGCGGAACTTCACGCGGAACTCGTCGGGCAGCAGGAACAAGCTGTCCTGGTCGTCGGCCACCGCCGCGTGGCACTCAATGCAGAAATTGACGTTCGACGACCCGCGGCCACCGGTGGTGCCGACGATCGCGCCGTTTGGCATCACCAAGGTGTAGCGCCAATCGTGGGATTGGGCACTGAAACCGCTGCGCATCTTTTCCATCAGGAACAGCGGCCCGACGCTCACCGTCCCGTTGGCGTTGACGACGAAGCTGTCCTTGGCCAGCACCGACCCCGCCGGCATGGTGCCCACGTCCTCGTAGTGGCTGTACTGAACCGCGCCGATGGCATTGGCATAGTTGTTCACGTAGCGGCTGCCATGGGTCGCCGACTGATAGGGCGCAGTGGCCACGTTGGTCCAACGCGGATAGGCCGCGCCCGACTCCAGCCCGGCCTTGGAATAGGCCGCCGCCATTTCGGTCCGCAGGCAATCGTATACCGCTGCGGCCTCGTCGGCCGTGATCTCCACTGCCGCCGCCGCACCGCAGGGATTGCACGGATTGCAGGGGCTACAAGGAGCGCACGGGTTGGCCGCCGCACAGGGATTCTTCGGCGCGCACGGATTGCACGGATTGGCGGCCGCACAGGGGTTGCAGGGGTTGGCGGCCGCACAGGGGTTGCAGGGGTTGGCCGCCGCACACGGGTTCTTGGCCGCACATGGGTTACACGGATTGGCCGGCGCACACGGATTGCACGGGTTCTTCGCCGCACACGGGCTGCACGAGGCGGCAAGCAGGATCGATCCGGTGCGGGCCTTGGCGGCCGGCAGGCCCGCCGTGGCGGTGTAGCCACAACCGCCCTTGTATCCGGGCTCGGCCGCCGCCGGCGACGTTGCGGCCGTCATACCCACCAACGCCAGGGCCGGCGCGACGGCGGTCGACAGAAGTTTGATTTTACGGTGGCTCATGGTTTCAACTCCCCTCGCAGCCGTTCAGTGGTGACGGCGCGCGTTGCGAATGATTGCGAACTTCATCTAACCCAAAGAATGCGCGAGCAACCACAACCAACGCGAATCACCCCACATCACAAAAAGGTGAGCGGCGTGAAGGGTCATCTACCACTGCGCACCGCTCGACGCTCGACCGCCCCCGCGGCACGATGCCGTGTTCGAACTCGCCTCCGGCTCTACGGTCTAGGCGCCCTGGTGTCGGTGGTGGTTTCGGCGATGTCGATTTCGGCGACGGCGGTGTTGGCGGCTTCGGACTCCGTCGACCCATCTGGCGCCGTGCCACTAACCATCGAGATTCCCGCGGGCCCGTTCGTCTCGGGTTCGGACCGCGCCGAACGCGAAGCCGCCTACCGGCTGGACGAAGCCGCCTACGGTCACGATCGGACCCGCCGCGGCCGCTGGTACGAGGGCGAGGGACGGCGGCGGACGGTGGAGCTCCCCGCCTTCGCCATCACCCGGACGCCGATCACCAACGCCGAATACGCCGAATTCGTTGCCACCACGGGCCGCTCGGCGCCGGACGTAGACCCGGGCACATGGGCAGGGTACGGCCTCATTCATCCCTACGCCCGCACGCGGCGGCATGCCTGGCGGGACGGGCGGCGGCCGCCGGGCCGCGATCGGCACCCAGTGGTGCTGGTCTCCCACGCCGACGCCGTGGCCTACGCGGCGTGGCTGTCGCGGCGCACGTCAATGCGGTGGCGATTGCCCACCGAGGCGGAATGGGAGAAGGCCGCCCGCGGAACCGACGGGCGACGGTTTCCGTGGGGCGACGAGTTCGATCCGAACCGGCTCAACAGCCACGACACCGGTCCCTTCGATACGGTGCCGGTGGCATCGTTTTCCGCCGGCGCCAGCCCCTTCGGAATGATGGATGCGGCGGGTCAGGTATTCGAATGGACGGCCACGCCGGCGTCGGCCGGACGCTTCATCGTCAAGGGTGGATCATGGGACGACAGGGGCTGTGGCGTTTGCCGACCGGCCGCACGTCACGGCCGGCCGGCCTGCCTCAAGCACATTCTTGTCGGGTTCCGCCTCGTTCGCGAGGTGGAGCCGCTTAGCCCTCGGTGACCACCAGCTTGTAGTCGGGGGTCGGGTTCAGCGGGCAGGAATAGAGGTAGGTGCCCGGCTTCAGCTCCACCTCATAGTCCTTGGTCTGGCCGAGTCCCAAGCCGCCGCCGGAGACGCTGGTCTTGGTGACCTTGTGGACCGGATTCCGCCAGTCATAGTCCTCTTCGCGGATCCAGAACCCCAGCGCATAGGGGACGTTCTGGTTGGTCACGCGGAATGTGTACTTGCCCGCCTTCAGGGTGACCACCTCGGACTTGGCCAGCCGATCGCCGCCGGTGTTGGCGTTTATCGCCTCGCAGTCGGCCTTCTGCATGGTCTTGTATTCGTGATCCATGCCCTCGGGCTCCAGGAACTGGCAACCGGTCTGAGTCAACCGGATGACTTCCGCGGCGCGGGCGTCCCCGGCGTAAACGTTGGCGGCAACAATGGCCGCCGCCAGTGCGACGGGGGCGGCGCCGGATCGCAGGGCTGTGGCATACATGGAATAAATGCTCCTCGTTGTGTATCGCGTCACGTAGGCACGGCACGTCGGCACGTGGCNGAGGCTGCTGAAAAACCCGATTCCGGCGGTGTTTTCGGTGTCCGCTATTGGTAGGAGCGGACGTTTTGCCGCCGCCTCGGTTCGACGCCGAGGCGGTGCTTTGTTCGGTTGGCCAGGGTTTCGGATTTCGGGCGCACGGCTTAGGCGGTCATTGGCTGGGGCGGCGGGATGGCGGCGAGCTTGGCGAGGCGTTTGAGGTTCTGCACGGTGGCAGTCAGCAGGAACTCGTCCCGGGCGCCGGAGAGCCCGCGCAATCGGAGCCGCGTCAGGGCCAGATTGTGCTTCACCTCCCCGAACAGGGTCTCGATCTTCTTGCGCCGGACCCGGGATCGGGCATAGGCGTCGCCCTTCATCAGGGACCGCGTGTGGTCCCGGGCCTTTTCATGGATGCTGCGGAGGATCTTTCTCGCCGCGTCGTTCGGGCAACACCGCTGTTTCAACGCGCACCCGTCGCAATCCGCCTTCTTGGCCCGATACCGAAGCAGGCCGTCCTTCGGCGGCTTGGCTTTGGCCAGGCGACCGGCAAGTCGATACGGCCTGAGGTTCTTGCCCCCCGGACAGACGTAGCGATCCTCCTGTTGATCGTATCGGAAGTCCTCGCGCGAGAAGGTTCGGTCGTCGCGCCGACCCTTGTCCCAGACCGGGATGTGCGGATCGATGCCGCGCCCAACCAGCCAGCCCAGCATCTCGGCGGTACCATAGGCGACGTCGGCGGCGACGTGGTCCGGCTTGAGGTCGAACCGCGTCTCGGTCCGTTCGAGCATGGTCTCGGTGGCGTCCACCTCCTTGGTGATGCGGGTCGGCGTCGCCTCGACGTCGACGATCACCGCATGCTCCATGTCGACGAGGTAGTTGAGGCTGTAGCCGAACATCACCTTGTGGCGCCCGCGCGTCGTNCAGGCGGCAGCCGGATCGGTCGGCGACAGAGCTTTGGGGGCGCGCTCCGGGTTGGTCGGCGACCGGTCGCCGTCCAGCGCCGCCAGGTAGTCCCGCACAGGCGGGCGAGACCGCTCGTCTTCCGTCCACGCGATCTCGCTGCCCTCGATCCGGTGAAAGCGGCTGGCATCGGCCTCGATGACACTGGCGTCGACGGCGAAGCCTTCGCCCGTGATCAGGCCAGCCGTCATGCACTGCCCGACGACGCGCTCGAAGATTCGGCGCAAGAGATCGCTGTCGCGGAAGCGGCCATGGCGGTTGACCGAAAACGTCGACGGGTCGGGAACCGCGTCCTCCAGACCCAGGCCGCAGAACCAGCGGTAGGCCAAGTTCAACTCGACCTCCCGGCAGAGCCGGCGATCGGAGCGGATCGAATAGCAGTAGCCGATCAGCAGCATCCGGATCATCAGTTCCGGACACACCGACGGACGACCCGTGTGGCTGTAGAACGGCGCCAGCTCCCTGCGAAGCCACGTCAGATCGAGAACGCCGTCGATCCTGCGCAGCAGGTGATCGCGCGGAACCCGATCCTCGAGACAGAACTCATAGAAAAGCCGGCCCTGCCGACCGACCGGCGCACCCAGCATCACCGCAATCCCCCGCTGACAAACCCAGCGCCAAGGAATCACGCACGGAAGCGTCACTCAATCGGGTTTTTCAGCAGCCTCAGCCAGCATCTGCCGGCGATCGGCGTCGGTCAGCGGAAGATAGCGGCTCAATCCAGGGTCTCCAGGTAGGCCTTATACCCTGCCTGGTCGAACAGGGCGTCCAGTTCCGAGGCGTCGCTGAGCGCGATCTTGAACATCCATCCATCGCCCAAGGCATCGGCGTTAATCTTGCCCGGCTCGTCGGTCAGCGCCTCATTGGCGGCAGTCACCTCGCCCGAGGCCGGGGCGTAGACCTCGGTGGCGGCCTTCACCGACTCGATGACCGCCGCCTCGCCGTTCTGGGAAATCTGCGTGCCGACGGCGGGTAGTTCGACGAAAACCACGTCGCCGAGCTGCTCCTGGGCATAGTCGGTAATGCCGACGGTGCCGACGTCGCCGTCGACGCGGATCCATTCGTGTTCACGCGTGAATTTCAGGGTCGCCATGCGGACCTTCCCCCCTGTTCGTTGGCTTTCGCAGCCTGTTTGCTCTCCCCTAACGAGCGTATCGGTGCTCGATGAACGGCAGCTTGGTCACCCGACCGGCCAACGGTCGGTCGCGGACGATGAAGTTCACCAGCGTGTTGTGCTCGGCGTGCTCAGCGTCCACATACCCCACGGCCACCGGTCCGCCGACGCTGGGGCCGTAGGCGCCGCTGGTCACTTCGCCCACCTCCTTGCCGTAACGGTCGGTGACGCGGGTGTGGGGACGCGCCGGAGTGCGGCCCTCGGGTTTCAGTCCGACCCGGCGCCGGGGCGGTCCCTCCGCCATCTGCCTGAGTATGATCTCGTCTCCGGGAAACCCGCCTTCTTCCCGCCGCCGCTTGTTGATGGTCCACGCCAATCCGGCCTCGATGGGCGTCGTGGTCTCGTCTAGGTCGGCGCCGTAGAGGCACAGGCCGGCCTCCAGCCGCAGGGTGTCCCGGGCGCCGAGGCCCGCCGGCCGGACCTCCGGTTCCTCAAGCAGCAGCCGCGCCATGGTTTCGGCGTTTTCCGCGTCGACGGTGATCTCGTAGCCGTCCTCGCCGGTGTATCCGGACCGCGCCACGCCACACTTCATCCCTGCGATGGTCAGGGTCTCGG
>Ga0049094_10000195_pt1 | contig 13931 bp, 6 predicted proteins | sample WorMetexBAHAMAS2_FD_55033 | JGI IMG/M metagenome (GOLD analysis project Ga0049094, IMG submission 55033) | Marine gutless worms symbiont microbial communities from Max Planck institute for Marine Microbiology, Germany - Inanidrilus exumae... | ecosystem: Host-associated > Annelida > Digestive... | reverse complement strand
GAGAACAAATTCTGACGTCAGTGTTTTGTACCAGCGGCAGACGAGTTCAACTCGCGGCGAACGTCGATGTGGCGTGATAGATAGGCCACGCCCACGTCGGTGACCTCGGAACGCATGTGGAACTTAGCTAATGGATAGAAAGAATGCAATTAATCTAATTAATTCCCTTTTCCTTGCCTAATCCTACACTACCCCCGGCAGAAGACTGATGTCGTCCTCGACATCAAAGAAATTTACTAAAAGTTTAAACATACATGACAGCAAAACAATAAATTGTGCCGGCGGTAGTATCCCATAAATATTAAAAGGCAAGGAAAAAGTTTTATACGCGAGAATTTAGGTTTTTTTAGGGAAATAAGGGGTAATATAGTATAGTATCCCCATAGACAAGCAATACAAACAACAAATGTCCAATGTCCGCAACCTAAAAATGCTAGAGTCTGCATCCGTTGATGCTAAGTCGAAAGAAAAAAAATTAAAATCAGCATCTGCTGATGCCAATATACGGTTAGAGTCTGCATCCGATGATGCCAGTTAACGATTACAGTGAATGTTTGCATCCGTAGATGCTAATCGCAATGAACTGTCGCGATTTAAGTTAAAGTTAAAGTTCAAGTTCAAGTTCCAAAAGCTAAAGCAAAAGCTAAAGTAAAAGTTAACGCAAAAGCAAACTCAAAGCAAAAGCAAACGCTAAAGTAAAAGTCGAAATAAAAGCAAAAGTCTAAGCAAAAGTAAAAGTTTAAGTAAAAGTCAAAGTCGAAGTAAACTTTGAGTTAAAGTATTTAAAATTTCAATGTTTAATGTCTGAAAAAAAATGTTTTAGGTGAGAAATAAAATTAAATCGCGACGGTTAAGACAAAGCAGACGCATATCTAACAATAGCCTACTGACTTGCAGAAATTTTCGGAAAACACACGCAACACAAACAGGAAAACAGAAACAGGAATCTCAGCCAAGAGAACAACATCTTCTGGATCTGGATCCCTGACGGTCTGAAGTCGTGGAGTTGAAATGTTTGATCAGCATCTAGGCGACGACAAAGTCCGACGGCGGATGCCGTCGTCAGTCGGCGAGGACAAGAACGCGCGGCTGGCGCGTCCGCAGAAGTTTGCACAACACTAGTACAGCAAAGCGTTAGTTAACGTAAGTGTTTGTGCGTACGCATTGGTTGCGTACAGAAGTAATGTCCAGAGATCGGAAGTCGGGGACCGACGACGGTTGTCGACGGCCGACGTGTGCCGTCGACGGCAATCGACGGACGTAGTGTCGATGACGGCGACGACTGGCGTACAAGCAATGTTCATTGACGCTTTGGTGACGATTGAGTAACGCTTTGGTAGGATGTCAGGTGCCGGCGACAGGTGTCAACGGCGGTAGCGTGTCGACAACGTCAGTCGACAGCTGGAGCATCACGCGTCGGCGACGGCTGGCGGCCGACGGCGGTAGAGTGTCGTCGACGGCAGTCGACGGATGTAGAGTCGATGGAGGCGACGACTGGCGGCAGCCAGCGGTCGCGATGCGCCGGTGATGACGGGGCGCGTCACATACGATTCCAGCAGTATCATGGAACGAACGCAATTTCAAACAACGTTAGGAACAGTCGAAACAACGTTCAGACAGAAGTGAATGAATGCCGGCGACGGTAGTCGGCGGCGACAAGATGTCGACAGTAACAACAGATGATCACGCGTCGGCGGTGACTGGCGTCGAGGAGTCGACGGCAGCGACGGACGGCCGACAGCAGTGGAGTGCCGGCGACGGTTGTCGGCGGCTAAAGATGAAAGAACGGAGTGTCCTAGTTGTACGGACGGTTGTCGAGCGTCGGCGACGAAGAGTGCCGGCGATGTAGATCAAGTTTCAGGCGCGCCGTAGTGATGAGCGGCGCGGTAGCGTACGCGGGACGCGTACCAGCGGACGACGGCGTCGATGACGTCCAGGCGTCCAGGTTGAATGAGAGCAACGTCGACGGGCATCCGTCGACCACGCGAAGCACGACCAAGAGCGGCGACGGTAGTCGGCGAACATCCACGAGCGGTGACGGTAGAAGTCGTACGGGCGCGCAGTAGTAGGCGTCACGAGCGGTGACGGAAGTAGGTGAACCACGCGCGGCGACAGTTGTAGATGAACATCCGCCCGACGGCGTACAACGAACGGCGATCGTAGCAGATGAACCACGCGGACGCTGTCAGTAGAAGTAGGCGACGCGCGTAGACGTTCTCGAGACGAACGAACACTGACAGATGACGATGCGAACTGTGCGTAGCGTTGTCGCCGTAGCGAAGAAAGTACTCGCGGAATGTAGACGTATGTCCATCACGCGATCAGCAACGCGACTCCAACAGGATGAACACCACGTCAGCAGCGCGTCTCTAGGCAGCAATGCAAGCTCACGCGGCAGTAAGCGTCAAAATGCAAATATGTACATGAAGTTTTTGGTTTGTTTTTGGTTTTTTTTTGGTGGGTTTTTAATGGGAAATCCCACGGATCCCAAAATAAATGCATCTCGTAAGATGCAATAAGGCATCTTGTATTTACAAACAAGTGTGTCGACACGACATGTGTATAGACACAGAAAAATTATCATCACTGAGTCTCAGCTAAGAAATAAAAATAAAAAGAAATATAACGATGTTCTCCCAGACTCATATGTCGAAATAAAAATGTGATTGACGACTAGTAATAATAGTGCAAGAGAATAAAGTGAAAAGTGTGCAATGTGTGTGCAAAATGGATAGACTAAAGAGAATGACAGAAAAATATATACAGATGTTGGAATTAAAATGTGAAAAACGCATCTATCCGACTGACATAACTTTAGGACATGAATGGTAAGTTATTAAACACTGCTACTACTCCTAGCATGACATGGCTGGTAATAAAGTACAAGATTGGCGTGAACAATGCATTCGTCACAACATCATGGGCTAAAAATGTAGTATCCCTCAAACCTACTGGCATGACAAAATTGGTAGTAAAATACAATATCGGCCTGTACAAGGGATACATCAACAACAACATGGGTAACATAAGGGAATCTTTAACCACTACTAACAAGACACGTCTGGTAAAATGGTTTAAGATCGGCATGATAAGAAAAAAAATGAAGTCTTCGAGTATATTCGAGCTCCATACGATGTCACACAACAGACAACCAATGGGAATGCATACACAAGGGGATGGATAAAAATTTATTAATAGCCACAGGCAGAACTGCAGCGACCAACTTCTCGGCTACCAGCTTAGGGCACCATTGTTGATCTAAAAGGGGCGGGGGACTGTGGACAGTGGCAAATTAATGTCACTAAGAGGCTAAATACATTAGTAAGTAAGTACATTAGTACTTGGTTACATGGCTGTTTTTAGAAAAATAAATAAGACGGCGAGCGGGACCAACTCCTGCGCTTGCCAGAATTTGTGCAGTAGTGAAAGTTAGCCTACGCACCGATCCTATATTATCAACTGTCGTACGTTACGAACCGACGTACCAACGTACGGACTTACAACTTACAACTTACAAACTCACTCAAACTGACGAACTGACTTACGTACAAACTGACTGTAAACGGACAACTGAAATAACTCACGTACTAACTTACAAACCACTGTTGCACGAACAAGTGCTGTACAAATAATAAGCTAAGGTTCGGGCCAACATTTACTACTGATAAAAATAAGTAAAGGAACGGGGATGCGGCGAGATGTTGTCGCTCGATTAGTTTACTTATGTACTTAGCCTAGAAAGAGAATTTTAATGTAATAAAGAATAAAAAGAGGAAGGGAGTACAGTGGCAGATAGATACCACCGGAGCACAGTTTAACGCCATGTTCGGGGCTGGATTTGAACCGGGCCCCAAAAGAGAATTTTAAATGTTTTAAGAATAAAATGAGGAAGAGATACAGTGGCTTATAGGAACCACCGGAGCACAGTTTACCGCCATGTTCGGGGCTGNATTTGACCCCAATTTGACGCCAGCTAACAAATAGGTAACGCCACTTACTAACTCATTAACTCACTTAACTCACGTTACTTCATTCAGTGAGATAGCGAGGAGACAGAATGTTGTTGTCTCTACTGCACATTCACTTACAAGAAGGTGCACGCTAGTACACAGTGCGTACACATGAAGAATAATAAGACATACAGACATGCAGTGTTCTCAACGTAATATGGCCGTTGACAATAGGTGACACTGTCTTATTAGTACAAGAACAGCTGTCGTATCATAAGGACGTATGTGAAGACGGTCAGCGCCCGTCCGCGGTGACTCAAGAATGGTCTTCACATGAACAAGGCAATGCACAATGACATATAATAGACATAACATATATACAACAAATACAAAAGTTAAAACAATACTGTACAGGCTTTCCATCTGTTGACGGAGGGACTTACTCTATAAGGGGAGCTTTATAGGGGAGTAAGTACTTTATATACAAGAAAAGTCTTTAACGTCGCAAGGACGGGTGATCTACTCCGGAGGAACACTAGTTAAATGGAGAGGTGTTCCAACTAAATCGGCATTTGCTCGACAAGAGCTTACACAGTGACAGTGGGATAAAACGAATTAAAAGAAAAGAAACTAGGCTAGACTAATCTAAAATGTTAAAGATTAATCGGGAAGAGTTGCTGAAATTTATTTTTTTTTTTTAAACATAGCGTGTTCTCAAAGATCTAATAATTCTACACGGAACACGTGAACACGTGTTGTTTAATTGAGCGGCATGGGCCGTGGGCGCTTTGAAGTCAAGCGGCGAGAGTGTTTGAAGTAGCCGCAACGCGGCGGCGCGTGAGACAACCGCGTATGACGTGTGCAGTAGACAGCTGTCTGGCGTTTGACATGTCTGACAGGTGACGTCATATATCCGGTGCCGCCGACTGCGGCGGCCTTTGAAGTGGCCTTTGAAACGACCGGTAGCACCGAGGCGACGGAGCTACCAAAATCTAAGTCTAACAGCACAGAATAATAAAAATAAAAGTAGCAGGTGAAAGAAATAACCCTTAAGAGCTCAAACTGTATGTGCGCCAGCAAATAGTTGTATACCACTACTTCGCAGCATTAAGACTAAGTTTATCAAACCTAACTAACTAAAACTAACTAATGTAGACTGACATGAGAGAATTTTCCTTGAAAGCCCCATGTTTAAACGGAGTCTAGCCTACTAAATACGGTTCTAGTGCTGTCGGACGACGGCGATTCCGCACCGGTCGCGTATGAGGAGTAGTTTGCGGCTCGTTTTCGGTAGCAGGAGCTGGTGGCTCTGAAGGTTGCAAACTTTCCCCTCCTTCGGGACGGTCCTGCACCGTTTCCGCTGACTGTGGAGGTGCAGAGTTACAGGGCAACAAGCGATCTACGTGCACAGTTTGCACTTTCCGTCCAGACTGAAGCCGGATCATTACAACGATTGGAGACAGAAACTTTTCAATAACCCATGGACCTGTCCATTGACTAGTTAACTTCTTGAACTTTTGGCGTATTGGCGGCCGTGGCCAAAATAGCCAAACCTTCTGACCAACTTCGTAAGAGAATGATTGAACACGGTTATCATAGTAAATTTTCTGAGTCCGTGCTGTTTTGTGGGTGGACTCACGGACCTTATGGTGGGCCGCCCGCAAAGTATCCCGGAGATCCGACACAAAGGGAACCGTGACCTTAGTAGGTTCCAGAGGTGGACGTGCAATCAATGTGGCGGGGAGGAGAACCTCCCGTCCCAGCATTGCCATATTCGGGGTTATGCCAGTGGTTTTATGAACCGTCATACGGTAAGCAGCCATAACTGTAGGAAGCCTCTGAGGCCAACTGGCAGGATTCTCATCCGCTGTGGTCCTCAGCATTTGAAGGAGACTCCTATTGAGACGCTCACATTGTCCGTCACATTGTGCGTGGAAGCTGGAAGTCCTCGACTTCCTAACCCCAGTAAGTGCACAAAATTCCTGAAAGAGTTTACTTTCAAAGTTCCGACCCTGATCCGAGTGAAGCTGACGGGGAAGTCCAAATTGGGCAAAGAACCCGTTATACATTGCCCTCATACAAGTGGAAGCTTCAGCGTCAGGAAGGGCGAAGGCACAAGCCCACTTAGTAAAGTAGTCCGTTAAGACTAGGATGTACTTCATCCCGTTTTCAGTGGTGGGAAGGCCTGACAAAATGTCTATCGCCACAATGTCGAGGGGCGCCCCAGTAATGACTTTCTGGAGTTTACCCCTACGACGGGTCGGTGGGCCTTTAGCCCGAGCACAAGTGTCGCATTGGCGATACCACTTTTCAATATCTTTTCGCATACCGGGCCAGTAGTACGCAGTTTTCAATTGCAGAAATGTACGCTGCGAACCTAAATGTGCAGCCAAATTTCCTGCATGGGTCAGGTCAAAGAGTTGGCGCCGGATGGATAGTGGCAAAACGAGCTGGACATCTTGCCCCTGATTAACGGTGCGCACTAAGACATTACCGAGTAAATGAACTGCGGGTACCTGGGCCCACAGATTTCTGGTGTCCAAAGACATGGACCGCACGAGATCAGGGGGCGGGTTTTCTCCATCCAGCAACCACTGGACGACCGGTCCCAAGTCTGGATCCTCGGCTTGAAGTTCAGCCATCTCGGCGTCAGAAATTTCAGGTACGAAACTTAATGTCCTAATTCCTAGCGGCTCCGTGAGCTCATCAGCTCGTTCTAGCTCATCCACCCAGGGAGTTTTAGAAGTCTTTCCTTCGCACTGTTTGCAGAAGGGACGTGACATGCCATCCACATTGCTGTGGAGGCGGCCTGGGCGGTGTTCGATCTCTATGTCAAATTCTGCTAAAGTCTCAACCCAACGAGCTAGAATGCCTTCTGGCCTCTTGAAGGTCTTTAGCCACTTGAGGCTATGATGGTCGGTGCGCAAAATGACCTTCGCCCCCAGCAAATAGTGGCGGAAATGCTGTAAAGAGCTAACCACAGCCAACAATTCTCGTCGGGTCGTACAGTACCCTCGCTGGGCCGAATTCATAACCCGAGAAAAGAAGGCAATTGGCCGTTCCTCTCCATCTACCATCTGTGATACCACACCGCCAATCGCTACATCTGAAGCGTCCGTGTCGAGAATACAAGGAGCATGTGGACACGGGAAGGTCAAGAAGGATGCCTCTATCAAAGCCTGTTTCAGGGCATCGAAGGCCTGCTGGGCCTCCTCGGACCATTCAAATTTTGCGAACTTTTTCGTTAACCGCGTAAGCGGTTCCGCAATAGTGGCGAAGTCTTTAACAAATTTCCGATAGTATGAAGCCAGCCCAAAGAATGCTCTAACATCTCTGAGACAACGGGGCACGGGCCAGTCCCGTATGGTATCAAGTTTTTCTGGAAGCGGTTCTATGCCCTGGGAACTAACCATGTGTCCCAAGAATTTGACTTCGGTTTTGAAGAATTCGCACTTTGAGGGCTTGACCTTGAGTCCGACTTGCCTCAAACGGTCAAGAACCATTCTGATTCTCTCCAGAAGTTCTTCAGGAGTGCGCCCAAATATGACAATATCGTCCAGATAACATAGGCAAATACGCCAAAGCTGGTCCCGAAGGACTGATGACATGAGGCGACAGAAAGAGCCGGGTGCCCCCGAAAGTCCGAATGGCATCCTAGTGAACTGGAACAAGCCCCTTCTAGTACAGAAAGCTGACCTTTCCTTGGCCCTTTGGGTCATAGAGATCTGCCAATACCCGGCAATGAGGTCCAATGTTGCGAAGTGGCGGGCGCCTTTCAGGTGATCCAGGGCGTCCTGGATGTCTGGAATAGGATAGGCGTCCTTCTTAGAAACGGCATTCACCCGCCGGTAATCTATGCAAAAACGAAAGGACCCGTCTTTCTTCCTAACTAAACAAACGGGGGACGCCCATTCCGAATTCGAAGGCTCAATGACCCCGCTATTCAACATCTCATCCAGTATTTCATCCTCTGCCTCCCGTGCAGCAAGGGGAGGTTTTCGAGGGGACTGGCGAATAGGCCGGGCATCACCCGTGTCGATATCATGTTTCAACAGAGGACAAAACCCTAAGTCCGTACTGGACTTTGCAAACGTGTCTTGGTGGTTAAATAGTAAGGTCTTTAAATCCCGTGTGACATTTTCAGGAAGATGATTATCTTCTATGGTGTGTAAAAATAACACATTCACATGTTCGGGTAATTCCCGATCACTAACTGGACTCGAAACAGGAGGAGAGAAATCGGAGCCTTGTGCCACTCCATGTGACTCATCACTGCATGAAGCGTCAAACGGCGATACGGCAGTTTTCAGTAGCGTTTGATCGAAACTCTCGGTGTCATTGCTAGATGCTGAACTAGACTCTAAAGTCTCACTATTATCATCAATCGGGCGGGCACCTTCTACCGAAACAAAAGAACGGGAGCCCGTCCGGGGAGAATTGTCGGGCACCGTGCCGGACATCCCCTGCGGACCATGGGACTCTGAAGCAATACTACATGAAGAATGGGGTGCCCCCCTATCATACGACGTCTCGGTAACGTCCACATGTGGACAGTTCGCAATGACCTGAACATCTTGAGTATGTCTCGACCACACACAACAGTTCGCCGAATCGATAATTAACGCAGCGGCAGTGACCAAGTCAAAGCCTAACAGAAAGGTGTCACATGAGTCATAGAAGTAGAATGGATGTTGAAGAACTAGACTACAGATTTCGACCTTTAACGTCAACGGGCCTCGAATGTTTATCAGACCACCTCCTAACGCACGAACACTACGCGACTTAACGGGTAACTCTTGTCCTGGAAACAAGTCTTGAATGAACTTCGTCGATACTAAACTGACCTCTGCACCTGTATCAATCGTCATAGGTACACGGACCTCTTGTATCGCGACAGGTATCCTAGGCGAACGTACAAAATGTTTACTGGACGCAAAATGATAGCAGTTCGGGATATCGGACGCCTTTAAAATGCATTCATCGTCACTTAAGAAACTAACAACTGGAATTTCTCTTCCCACCGCGATCAGATCAGTCTGTGTCTCCATTTCAGAAGACGTAATACCTACTGAGATCGAGGGCGGGGAGTGTGCGGGACCCGTCCGCCCCAACTCGGGTCCCGCTGCCAGTTTAGCGAAGAAACAGATCTGTCAGCGAGCCCCGAATGAGGGTTCGGTACTCGCGCCTGCTGTGCTGGAGCCGTAGCCGTTGTCTCATCCTGGCGTGAAGCCGATGACCTCTCGACATTGTAGTCTCCATGTAGGCTGGAATGACACCCAAATTGTCCACACACGAAGCAAACGCCACGCCAAGAACCATCACGCCAAGGTGGTCGATTTTCCTGTCCGCCCGGACGACTGTTTGGCGGCGGCCGCTGTTCGAACGATCGACCGCTGTAAGGTACTGATCCCCAACGTGGACGAGGTTCAGCATTGAACGGACGTAACGGACGACGATCGCGGTAGTCGTCGGCTGGCGGTCTCCACGGCCGATCACTCCAATTCCGACTGTTGTTCCACTGACTCGTAGACGGCGGTGACGGTGCTGTCGGACGATCCCGGCCCGATGACGACCCGTTGTTCCCCGACCAGTTGCTCGACTGACCCCAACGCGACGTCCCATTACCCGACGACCGGTTGCCGTACGGCGGCGGCGTTGGTGGGCCGCGGCCTCTATCGCGATCTTGTCCACGGTTGTCACGACCCGCGGCCTGGTGGACACCTCGATCCACCGGGCGTCGATCATCGCCTCGACCTCTGTTGTCGACCCGGCCGCGCCCTCGACCACCTGAGTCCGGCGGCCGTTGATGATCACCCGACGTCCCATCCTGAAAACGGACGCGGCGGCTGAACGCAGACTCTTGACTGAAATGCCCAACAGACGATCCACTCGGGGCTGGTGACGGTGTACGGCGGTCATTCGATCCGGCATTACGGCTCACAGCAACATCACTGGGACGCGAACTTGGTTTTCGTCCATAGGCCACAGGGGTCGCCGCAGTACAACTGCCTTGACCTCCAAGTACCGTTTGCAGCACTTGCTGCAACCCGTCCAAGATCGATTGGGTTTGGGACCCGTCCTCTTGGATTGGTACAGAGGCTACCTTAATTGAAGGTTTTTTCGTTGTTTTAGTTAGCTCTTGGGCGTCCATATACCGCCGGGCTTTTGCGACTGTTTCAGCAAAGTCGTCGGTGCGCGCATGCAGCCTGAGATAATGCTGAAGGCCAGGGTCCGCTATCCCATTAACGAAATGCCGTTGTAAATGGGAATCTTTTAGTTTCGGATCGGCATCAGGCCAAGCCTCGCGGTAAATTGATCGCAGGGCCTGCTCGTACATTTGGACCGTTTCGTGGCCGAACTGTATTCGCGCATCAAAGCGACGCATCGCCCGTTCGGGTTCACATTCAAATCCGAAACGACGCTCCAACGCTTCCCATATTTGCTCATATGCATTCTCAGCATGCGCGTCTATACCTCGAACGGCCTCAGCTGCGGCCCCTTCCATGGCCAACAAAAGCCTCTGAGCTTTCTCAGTTTTAGTTTGCCAGTCATTAATGTTCGATAAACGCGAGAAATACTCTCTATAAATTTTATAGCTGGAATTTCCGCAATATGGTTTAACCGGTTCCGTCTGCCGAATCACTATAGCTGGCAGTGACGGAGATGAAATTGTCCTAACCTCAGTTTGAGCTGGAATTTCCACCTTAGCTTCACCTGCTAAACCCCCCGCAGAAGCAGAAGGCATCGCAGTGGCAGAGGGCGCAGACGCGGACACTCCGCTAACACAAGTCGAAGTGTTTCCGACAGAAGGTGGGGCCTGAAGGACAGACACAACATTGCTCGACTGAGCGAGAGCCGCAGACGTGACACTTGAGTCTACACATGACGAAACCGTCTTAATATCCGCAATCGCAGACGACTGAGCGCTAGGGGCCTGCGGGCCTACACTAGCAAACGACGGTACCTGCGGGAGCCCCATCCCAGAAGAGAGTGGAGGCTGAGTGCAGGGTAACCCAGTGTACGGTAGCTGTGCGTGTGGGGGCTGTGTAAACAACGGCTGACTAAGCGGCGACTGTGTAAACAATGGCTGAACAGCCAGGCCGGTCAGTGATGACGCAAGGCCTACATTAGGGCCAGTCGGTATGGCAGCCAACGGAGGGCCAGGCGGCTGAGCAACGTAATTAATAGATGGGGCCTGACCAGGCAATCGTCCACTGTACATGTCAACATACGGTAAAACGGACGGACTCGGACGAGGCACTGAGCATTGCACATACACAGGTGTACAAGCAGACGCCAGCGTTGGCACTGTACAACCATATGCCAACGACACGCTAGGACCGACATCACACACAAACGCAGACACAGCACTAGGCGGCGCCTGTACGCTAATTTCCGTCGCAAGAGGTGTGTACAACCACGGTGCACGCGTCGCAGCAGCCGCAGCAGACGATGTTGGTGACGTGTCTACACTAAACCTGGTCTGCTTAGCGCGTGGCGGAGAATCGGAACTACCACTAGTATCCGCACTATCAGAGTGCGCACTCGGCGCTGCGACCCTTGTGAAACAACTTTCAAACAAAGCCTTGTCCTTCTCCGCGTGTAGCTTTTCAATCTCCGCCTGTTTCTGCAGCAGTGACGTCTTCTGCTGCTCTAACGCTAACCTGCGCTCAAGATCGACAAGTCTGTTGGTCTCTGAACCCCAAAGCTCTTTCTCACAGGCCCTTTGTTTTTCGAATTGCTCATGGAGTTTCTGTTGAAACTCCATCTGTGCTCTCTCTCGACGAACCTCTGCCTCAATTCTATCTTTTTCAACCAAACCATGGGCCTCAACCTGTGTCTGACAGCGTCGAAGTTCAGAGTCCAACAAAGCCTGTTTCTCTTTTACAACCAACTCTGCCTGCGTGCGCTCGCGTTCAGAACATAACCTCTCAGATTCTAATTTCATCTGTGCTAACATGTTTTCCCGTTTCAAATTGTCAGCACGTGTCCCTTCTTCACGCCTGACCGCAATTTCCTCCGACCTGAGTTTTTCATCTCTCAAAATCTGTTCTCTTTGAAAAGCGTCCTCGCGCAATTTCTGTTCCCTCAAATTAGCGTCGTCCCGCATCTGGTTTTCACGGGCGATCGCGTCACACTGAATCTGAGAGGCTAAATGCGTAAGATTATCAGACATGCGATTAGACAAATTAATAACTTCAATGGCTAAAGACGAACGTCCGCTTCGCAGAGTGCGTGCCGAGCTGGGACGGGACTTGGCCAAGGCCGCGGCGTCCGCTCCGAGCGGCAGCGTTGCCTGCAAAGCACTATGCCGAGACGATACGGCCGAGCATGCCGGTCGCGCAGCGTCGGATGATGGCGGCGGTGCCACGAGGTTCGGTGACGGCGTATTACGCAGCCACGACTCCACACTCGAACGCGGTGACGGCTCGCCTGGAACTCGACGGAGGCCTGCAATGCCGGCGGAAGCAAGCGGCCGCTGCGATGACGATCGCGTCGACGTGTCCCGTGCCAGCGCCAGCGTAGACTGCGTCGCCACGACCTCCGACGAACCATGACGCAACCGGATGTCGGTACGCGTCGCCGAAACCTGGGAGTAGAAGGGTGTTGACGGTCGCTGAGCCGCGCCGAAGACAGGCGACCGTAGCGGTAGCGTAGGCGGGTACTTGAACGCACTGCTCGCCGACGGGTTGATGACAGACGCCTCCAGATCGACGTGCGTAGTCGGTGAACCATCACGATCCGCGGCCGCAGACGGTTGACGAACATCGGCGGCAGCGGGCGGTTCAGCAAGCGAAAGCGAAGCGGGCGCAGCAGGCTTAGAAAGGCTGGGCCCCTGTGTCGACATGCATAAGTCGTCAAAATCCGATCGAAAATCAATGTTAGTAGAACACGAAGCAGAAACAGCATCAGTAACAGTCGGCTCAACATCTGAAAATAGAGTCAAAATGGTTTCAGAAGACAAGTGCGGTGGGCCACTGAAATCCGAGGGGTCACTAGCCCCACCATAGGAAGCTAACGTAAGACTAGAGTTAGGTTCCATCGTCCCACGTTCAAGCGCCAGTGTCGGACTACCCGTCGCCCTGTCGGACGACTTATTGGACCTATTGTCGGGCTCCACTAACCCGACGGTCTGCCCTGGTAGCGGTGATAGAACTTCGCTTTCGCGGGGAGTTGACGAACTAAACAGCTGCGTGTCTAGTGTTGCTATTTCCTGGGAGGCCGGCCACGCTTGACCACACTGGCCTATATCCATTTCCGCTACAACATCAACCGCACCAGGACATTCGGCAGGGAAGTCCAGGGCATCTTCCCTCGTCCTACCAACACGAATTTCCCCCGTTAAGGAGACACATGTCCCGGCCTGAGACTCTGGACGAGAAGCCGAACTAGGTAGTCCAGATCGTGGAATGCTAGTGGCCCTAGGTCTAAGTTTATAACGACCAGTGTCCATAATCAAAGACGCAGTAGCTAAGATTATTAATTTTCTTCGACAAAACTGACCATCGGAAGCAACTATGACCTTTGATAGACAATCATCAGCATCACAGCTCAAGGTTAACTACTGTCTCTCAGAACCTGCAACATCCTACATCGACAACATGCCTTATACAATTAAGAATTCCAAAGGGACAAGGACAATCCCCAAAATATAGAAAGCAAAACTTGCCTTAGCAATAGTTGATCCATAGGGAAGAAGTATTTCAATGCGCAAGCGATGTCGGCAACTGAAGTCCAGCGGTGCGGCAACCGTGCTCGCAGACGCACGGCAACCGCTAACAGTTAACGCCGTCGATCGTGGTCATAGACCACCGCAAGTACAGACGACGACGGCCGCGACAGACGGCAGCGGTCCACAATGTCGACAACGTTTCGCAAAAATAATTCTAAGTTCCGACAAAGTCGCTCAGTTCCACACGAAGAAATAATTAAATTATTTCTTCAGTCCAGTATCGGAAATAATCCACGTGCACGCGCAAC
>Ga0049094_10000152_pt1 | contig 17602 bp, 18 predicted proteins | sample WorMetexBAHAMAS2_FD_55033 | JGI IMG/M metagenome (GOLD analysis project Ga0049094, IMG submission 55033) | Marine gutless worms symbiont microbial communities from Max Planck institute for Marine Microbiology, Germany - Inanidrilus exumae... | ecosystem: Host-associated > Annelida > Digestive... | reverse complement strand
ACGCCATCGCCGACGCCATCGAAACCTTCGAATCCGACGAATGCCTCAACTACTTCGTCAATACAGGTTATGACCCGGTATAAATTGAACCCGCTCTAGAGCACGGTTTCACCGACATGTGATCCGGGGTGACTTCCCGCACCCCGGCGGTACCCCCAACTTGGCGGCAGAGACGTTGAAATGATGTCGCAGACGTGGTTATGAGCTGGCCTGTCTCTGATGGTCTTGCGCTGATGACCTGTCGCTGGAACGAAGGATCACAAAACATGACCAGACGCACCTTCTGGATCGTCCTGCTTCTGCCCGTCGCCCTGGCGTTGGGCGCCGCCGGGCCGGCGCTGGCCGGCAAGGCCGCCGTCTACACCGGCACCTTCAACAACCTGGCGGTGAGCGGCTACGACCCCGTGGCCTACTTCACCCAGGGCAAGCCGGTGGAGGGCAGCCGCGACTTCGAGCATGAATGGAACGGCGCCGTCTGGCGCTTCGCCAGCCGGGAGAACCTGAACACCTTCAAGGCCGACCCCGAGGCCTATGCGCCTCAGTACGGCGGCTACTGCGCCTGGGCGGTCTCCCAGGGCTACACCGCGTCCACGGTGCCGGAGGCATGGCGCATCGTCGACGGCAAGCTGTACCTGAACTACAGCAAGGGCGTGCAGGCCCAGTGGGAGCAGGACGTCCCCGGCAACATCGCCAAGGCCGACACCAACTGGCCCAAGGTTCTGCAATAGAGGCGGTCGCCTATCCTTCGACCTGGCTCAAGAAGGGGCCCTCGTACCGATCCTCGTGCCTGTCCTCGTGGACGGGCGAGGGCCGCCCTCCGGACGGGTGACGTCAAACGCTCATCGGATGACCTTGCCGCCAAGGGAAAGGCAAATCTCTTTCCTCATGGTCGAAACAAGACCGAATCTCGATTCGCACGAAATGTAGATGCTGTCGGTTTCGGGTTCCGTATTCGACTCCGACGTCATGTCCTCAATGACGGCCCGATTCAATTCGGAACGGAATGCGGCCCGGTCACGAACGACGTCGATGGTGCTTAGCAACGAAGCGAATTCTTCCAATGGTGGATTGACATCACAGTACATCAAGTGGACATACGTATCGTATGCTCCCGGATCGTTGTCGTAGCGTGCTTCCAAGAATTTATATCCCATAGCTGAATATATACATTTCTTACCAGTATTAAGATAAACGATTGCAATATAACCCCCTGATTTGCGAGCCTTGTGAGATAATTTCTGCGGTCTTTCATGCCTGTCATAATATTGTCGAAACGAATACTTGATTCGATGCTCAAAATCGTCAATGTCGTTGATTGAAATTTCAGATAGTTCGCCGAAAAAGCTTGCATTTGCTCGTTGAGATGTAATGTTTCTTTGGCGTCCCGGAAAATAATATTTGTTTAAAATAATCCTGTTGTCCCTCGTTTGTTCTTGGACTATTTGAATTCTTCTGCTTTTTGCGGGGATGTCCAAATCGGCTTCATAGTGCGGGATCTCTCGCCATCCCGAAAGCTGCACGACATTACCGCCACGGTCGCGCTGCCCGTCCGTTTGGCATCCGCCCACGACGAGGGCGAAGCAGATAGCCAGGACGGGGACCGCGGATGCACGCCCCCACGTCTCGATCGAAACGATCACCTGCGCGAACGCCCTGGCGCCGGCGCCGGCGTCGATCGACCGCAAGGATAGCAACGCTTTCGAACCGCACTCCGGCATCATCCTGGTCCGCACTCTCTCACCGATGGCTGAGAGGGCATTCTACCGAGGATTGCTAAAGCCGGCCATACGCACCCGTGTACGAGATTCCCGTCGCGTCGGGCTCGGCGTTCACGCCACGAAGGTTTCGGCCGCCACGTAGTCGTAGCCGAGATCGTTGGCGACCGCCTCGTAGGTGACCTTGCCGAAGGCCACATTGAGGCCGGCGAGCAGGTGCGGGTCCTCGGCAAGCGCCTTCTTCCAGCCCTTGTCGGCGATGGTGATGGCGTGCTCGAGCGTCACGTTGTTGAGCGCATAGGTGGACGTTCGTGCCACGCCACCCGGCATGTTGGCGACGCAGTAGTGCACCACGCCGTCGATCACGTAGGTGGGCTCCTGGTGGGTGGTGGCCTTCGAGGTTTCGAAGCAGCCGCCCTGGTCGATGGCCACGTCGACGATCACCGCGCCGTCCTGCATCGTCGACAGCATCTGGCGGGTCACCAGCTTCGGCGCCGCGGCGCCGGGGATCAGCACCGCGCCGATCACCAGGTCGGCCCGCGAGACCAGGTACTGGAGCGCCGAGCGGGTGGAGTAGATGACCTTCGCCGACGCCTCGAGGTGGTTCTCCAGCCGTTCCAGGACCGCCGGCGAGCGGTCGAGGATGGTGACGTCGGCGTGGGCGCCCACCGCCATCTGCGCGGCGTTGAAGCCGACCACCCCGCCGCCGATGATCACCACCTTCGCCGGCGCCACCCCCGGCACGCCGCCCAGCAGCACGCCCCGCCCGCCGTGGGACTTCTCCAGCGCCGCGGCGCCGGCCTGCACCGACAGGCGGCCGGCCACCTGGCTCATGGGTTTGAGCAGCGGCAGGCCGCCGGCCTCGTCGGTGACTGTCTCGTAGGCGATGCACACGGCCCCGGACCCGACCAGGTCCTTCGTCTGTTCGGGGTCGGGCGCCAGATGCAGGTAGGTGTAGAGGATCTGTCCTTCACGCAGCATGGCCCGTTCCACGGCCTGGGGCTCCTTGACCTTGACGATCATCTCGGCGCGGGCGAACACCTCGTCCGCGGCATCGACGATCTCCGCGCCCGCCGCGCGGTACAGGTCATCCGTGGCGCCGATGCCGAGACCGGCGCGGCTCTCGACGATGGCGCTGTGGCCCCTGGACGTCAGCTCCGAAACGCTCTCCGGCGTCAGGCCCACGCGGTATTCGTGGTTCTTGATCTCCTTCGGCACACCGATCAGCATTTCTTCGTTTCCTTCTGCCAAAACGTGCCGCCAAGACGCATGGTTCAGTTCGCCTCGGCGGCGACGACAATGATTTCAACTTTGAGATCCGGCCGCGCGAGCTTCGCCTCGCCGTAGGCCCGGGCGGGCGCGCATCCGGCCGGCACCCATGCGTCCCAGACGCTGTTCATGCCGTCGAAATCGCCCATGTCGGCGAGCCACACGGTGGCCTGCAGGATCCGGTCCCTGGCCGACCCACCCCTGGCCAACAGGGCGTCGACGCGCGACAGGCAGTCCCGGGTCTGCTCCACCACGTCGTCGCCGTCGCCCACCTGGCCGCACAGGTAGAGCACGCCGTTGTGCTTGACGATCTTGCTCATCCGCGGCCCGGTTTCCATGCGCTCGATCATTTCGCCAACTCCACGGTTTCGAGTTCACCGCCATCGCCGCTCAGCGTCGCCAGCTCGCCGAGGGTCAGCGGCTTCAAGGGGGCGCGGATGCGGAAGTATCCGGTTTCCTCGGGCGTGCGGCCGTTGGCATCGGCGAGGACTTCGGTGACCGTCAGCCCGCAGTACCGGCCCTGGCAGGGGCCCATCCCCGACCGTCCGAAGGCTTTCGTCTGGTTCGGACCCACACAGCCGAGCCTGGCGTATTGGCGGATGTCGCCAGCGGTGACCTCCTCGCATCGGCAGACGATGGTCTCGTCGGCGGGCCGCAGGGTGTCGGTGGCCGGCGGGTAGGCGGCGTCGAGGAACGGCCGCGCCAGCAGTTCGGTCGCGCGGGCGCGGCGGTCGGCGAGGCTGCGCTGGTCCCGCTCTGCCGTATCGATGGTGCCGAGGCTCGCCGCCGCATCCAGGGCGGCGATCCGGCCGGCGTACTCCGCCGCCTTGGCGCCGCCGATCCCGGCGCCGTCCCCCGCCACGTAGAACACCTCGTTGGACGTGCGTCCCCAGTCGTCGGCGACCGGCACGAAGGCGCGCTGGCGGTCCGACCATCGGTGATCCAGGCCGAGCGACCGGGTGGCCTGGACGTTGGGAACCACCCCCTGATGCAGCAGGATGGTGGCGGCCTCGACGCGGTGCGCCGTCCCGCCGCTGGAAAAGCCGATGGCTTCCGCCGATCCGCCGCCGTCGATGCGGAGGTTTGTGGCTCCGGTGTAGCGCCTGATTCCCGCCTTGCGGATCTCCGCCAGCATGCGGGCGCCCTTGGCCAGATAGCGCCAGCCGCGCAGCGCGCCGGGCAGGTGCCGCATGGCGCGGGCCAGGTCCGCCGGGATCTGCGTCTCCACCAGCGCCCTCGGCGGATGGCCGGCCCGCAAGAGTTGCTGCGCCAGCAGATAGACCAGCGGACCGCAGCCGGCGATCACCGCGTTCGTCGGCACGGTGGCGGACTGCTTCATCAGGATCTGCGCCGCGCCCGCCGTCATCACGCCGGGCAGAGTCCAGCCCGGTATGGGCATGGGCCGCTCCAACGCGCCCAGCGCCAGGATCACCCGGCGCGCCGTCACCTGCCGGGCCTCGCCGTCCACCGAATAGGTGACCGTTCCGTCGCTTCCGAGCTGCCAGACGACGGCGTTGGTGACGTGGGTGACGGCGGCCTGCGCCAGATCGGCGACCAATGTCCGGCCGTCGGTGAAGTCGGTGCCCAGCACCTGTGCCTGGCGGGCTGACGACTGCCCTACCGATCGGTAGATCTGGCCGCCAGCCGCCGCCTGCTCGTCGAGCAGCACCACGGTCAAACCGAGCCGGGCCGCCTCGGTGGCGGCGGTCATGCCGGCCGGCCCGGCACCCAGAACGGCGATGTCGGCGGTCAGCATTCAGACGGCCTCCCCGGTGCCGGCCCGCGAGACCTCAAGGCCCTCGCGCACCTCGGTCATGCACGCCTGGACGGTGACGCCGTCGATGACCACCAGGCAGTCGAAACAGGCACCCATCATGCAGTAGGGCGCACGCGGCGCGCCGGACACCGGCGTGGTGCGAAACGGGCTGATCCCGGCGACCAGCAGGGCCGCGGCCAGGTTGGACCCCCTCGGCACGGTGTAGGTCCGGCCGTCGAAGATGATCTCCACCGCATCGTCCTCGGGTTCCAGCGTCGCGAAGCCGGAACTAGAATCGGTCTTCACTGAACACCTCCAGGTCCGGGGCATCGGGCGCGCCTTCGAGCCACTGCGGCAGCACCTCCGCATGGATGGCGGCGAGGGTGATGCCGCTGTGGCAGGTGACGAGATACGCGCCCGGCGCCGATGCCGATTGCTGGTAGAGGGGCAGGCCGTCGGGCGTCATCACCCGCAACGCGCCCCAACTGCGCACCAGCTTCACCTTGGCCAGCACGGGGTAGGTCTTGACGGCGCGGGCGGCGATGGCGGCGATGGTTTGCAGCGTCTCCCGATCGTCGTAGCCGACGGGCTCTTTGGAATCGCCGATCTGCACGCCGCCTTCGTCCACCTGCCGGGCGATGACCGACGGCCGGTTCATGAAGCGGGGCAGCTTCTCGGTAATCAGGTTCTGTCCGCGCAGTGGTTTCAGCGGTGCCTTGAACCCGAGCTGCGGGCCAAGGACCGCGCTGCCCAGCCCCGCCGCCAGCACGACCCGGCCGGCCGTATGGGTGGCGCCGTCCGCGGTGTTGACCCGGAACCCGCCCGATGCGGGTTCGATGCCGGCCACCCGCACCGCCGTCTTCAGCGTGCCGCCGTTGCGGGTGAAGGCCGACGCCAGCGCTTTCAGCAGCCGCAGCGGATTCACCTGCCCGTCCTCGTGATGGAGGATGGCACCGGCGACCGCGGGGCCGATGGAGGGCTCGTATGTCTTCAGCTCGTTGGCGCGCAGCACCTCGAAGGGATAGTCGCCGCCGAGCTCGGCCTTCAGGTCCTCGTACTTGGCGACGGTTTCGGCCAGGGTCTGTTCATCGAAGTGGATGTCGTAGCCGCCGTCCTGGGCGAGCGACAGGCTCTCGCCCGTCTCCGCCTCCAGGCCCTCGGCGAAGCCGCGCCACAACGCGGCGGAGCGCCGGGTCCAGCGGGCATAGTCGGGGGCGGTCAGGCCCTTGCTTTGGACCCATACGAGGCCGAAGTTGCCGCGCGAGGCCCGGTAGTCGCCGTCGTCGCCGTCGAGCACCAGCACCCGGTGTCCTCGCCGGATCAGGCCGGTCGCCACGGAAAGACCGACGACGCCGCCACCGACTACGATGAAGTCCGCTTCCATGTGCCTTAACCAATCCAGTCTGGAGAGGAAGGGACGGTTGTGGAAAGAAGGGGCGGCCGGCGGGAGAACGGGGACCGGCCGCCCAAGCCTATGGGGGTTACATGCTGGCCTTGTCGAGGATTCCCTGGGCCCAATCCTTGCCCACATCCTCGATCACCTCGGGCCACACCTGGGCACGCACCTTCTTCGCCGAGGCCGCCAGTTCGGCGTCCGACAGGTGGATGATCTCCGCCCCGTTGTCGGCCAGCTTCTGCTCGTTGCGGCCCTGATCCGCCTCGGCGGTCTTCCACCGCTTGGCCTCGAAGTCGGCGGCGGCCTTGACCAGGCCGGCCCGGTCGTCGTCGCTCAGGTCGTTCAGCGTTTCGGTGTTGATGATCAGGTACCAGACCTCGAAGTGGGTGTTGGCGGCGATGTAGGTCTTGGTCACGTCACGGAAGGAGGCGTAGTAGCCCTCCGCGCCGGACCCGATGACGCCGTCCACCACGCCGGTCTGCACGGCCGTGAACGCCTCCGAGAAGGGGATCGGCGATGAGATGTAGCCGAGCGCGTCGCCCAGGAGCTGGAAGCTCTTGATGCCGGGAACCCGGACCTTGATGCCCTTCGATGCCTCGGGATCGCCGGGGGACACGGCGCCGCGGTTGAGCGAGATGCCGCCGAAGTAGACCGGATAGGCCGCCAGCATGGTGATGTCCTGCTTGGCATACAGCTCCTCCATGGCCACCCGCACCGAGCCGCCGGGACCATAGATGCTCCGCGCCTGGGCCCACGTCTCCGCCAGGTACGGGAACGAGGAGATCTGCATGCGCCGGTCGGCGCCGGTGGCCGCCGGCTGGCAGGCCATGTCCACGGCGCCCACCGAGATCCGTTCCTGCACCGTGGTGTAGTCGCCAAGCGCGCTGGCGGCGAAGATCCTCAGCTTCAGATCACCGCCGGTGGCCGCATCCACGGCCGTGGCAAGCTCGTTCAGCTCCACGTCGATGGTCGCGCCTTGCGGGCGCACGTGGCTGACCTTGAGGGTCTTGGCGTCGGCGACGCCGGCCGCCACCGTCAGGGCCGCCAGCGCAGCGGTGAAGAGGAACGCTCGTTTCATCGTATGGCCTCCATTCGGTTGATCGTGGCTCAGTAACCAAAGAACCTGGGCAGGAAGAGCGAGAGGTCCGGCCAGAAAGCGGTCAGGAACACCACCGGCAGGTATCCGGTGAGGATCAGGATCATCGCCGGGCGGACCACCTTGGTGACCTTCACCTTGCCGATGCGGGCGCCGAGATAGAGGATCGACGCATACGGCGGCGTCACCCCGCCCATGGCCGTGTTGACGCCCATGATGGCGGCGAACTGCACCGGGCTGACGCCGATGGCCTCCATCAGCGGCAGCAACAGCGGCGCGATGAGGATGATCGCGGTGACGTCGTTGACCACCATGCCCACCAGGAACAGCAGGATGTTGATCAGGACCAGCAGCAGGATCTTGTTCTCGGAGATCTCGAAGATGGACTCCACCAGCGCCTGCGGGATGCTCTCCATGACGAACATCTGCGACAGGATCATGCTGAACAGGATCATCAGCATGATGGCGCCCACCGCCGTGGCGGCCTCCTTGCCGGCGGAGAGGAAGTTGCCCCACTTCAGCCCGCGATAGATCAGGAAGCCCACGGGCAGCGAATAGATCACCGCGACGGCGGCGGCTTCGGTGGGCGTCATCACGCCGCCGTAGATACCGCCGAGGATGATCACCGGCATCAGCAGCGCGGGCGTGGCGGTCATGCCGCGCCGGCCCACCTCGGCGACCAGTTCGTTGGCCTTCGGCTTCTCGTCGAGGACCAGCTTGAACCGGCGCGCCATCCACAGGTTCACCACCGAGAAGTTGAACATGATCAGCAGGCCGGGGCCGAGCGTCGCCAGGAAGCACGCCAGGATGGAGGTGTCGGTCACCCAGCCGTAGACGATCATGGTGACGCTGGGCGGGATCAGCAGGCCAAGGATGGAGGAGTTGGCGATCAGCGCGGTGGCGTACTCCCGGGGGTAGCCGCGNTCATCGGCGCCATCTCCGGGATCAGCAGCGGCCCGATGGCGGCGATGCCGGTCAGGCCGGAGCCGGAGATGGCGCCGATGATGGCGCAGCTCACCGCCGCCACCACGCCGAGGCCGCCGCGCACGTGGCCGATGAAGGCGTTGACGAAGCGCAGCAGGCTGGCGGCGATGCCGCTCTCGCTCATGATCGTGCCGGCGAGGACGAACAGCGGGATCGCCAGCAGCACCGGATTGGCGAGCTGCTGAAAGCCCCACAGCATGTTGCCCTTCATGGTGACCTCGCCTACCAGACTCATCACCATCAGGGCGGCCCCGAAGCAGAAGGGCAGGGGGACGCCCAGGGTCAGCATCAGCACCAGAATGCCGACGGCGAGGAAGGCGATATCAACCACGGTTGTTGTCCCCCCCGTTCTTGTCGGCGTTCCCGTTGCCGTTCTGGGACCCGTTCTCGCCGCCGTTCTCATAGGTGACGGTCTCGTAGTCGGCGCCGTGGTGGTCGGCCCGCTTGTACTGGCCGGTGGTCAGCGCGCGCACGTGGCGGGAGAGATGCCAGACGGTGAACACCGTCATCAGCACGATCGCCAGGACCAGCGCGATATCGGCGTAGAAGGTGGGGATGTAGAGGGTCGGGCTTTCCTTCCACACCCGCCAGGCGTAGCGGGTGAAGTCCCACGCCCACCAGCCCAGCCACACCAGCACGGCGAGGCTGATGATCTCGCCCACCAGCGCCAGCAGGGCGTGGCCGCGCTCGGTCTTGATGAAGATTTCGAGGACGTTGGCGCGGATCTGGGTGTTCTCGCGCGACGCGTTCACCGCCCCCAGCATGTAGAGCCACAGGGTGGGATAGAGCATCGTCTCCTCCAGCCCCATCACCGGGATCTGGAGGACGTAGCGGGTGATCACCTGCACGAACTGCCCGAGGGCGACCACGCCGATAAGCGCGGTGAGCAGGTACTTGGCGAAGGTGTTCAAATGGGCGTCCCCCCTAGCAGCCTGCTCGTGGATTTGATCCACGCGTCACCACGTTTCCGTGGTTTTGAGGCCAGTGTGAATTTTCTGTTTCATAAACACAAATTTGAAATTTTGAGTTTATTAAAGATTTTGTTTATATTCCGCCCATGAACCTGACCGTCCGCCACCTGGCCACCTTTCGCGAGGTGATGCGCTCCGGCTCGGTGTCGGAGGCCGGCCGGGTGCTCGGCCGAACGCAGCCGGCGGTCAGCGCGGTGCTGTCAAACCTGGAGCAGGAGCTCGGCTACGAGTTGTTCCGGCGCGACGGGCGGCGCCTCGTGCCGCGGCCTGAGGCCCACTACTTCCTGGAGGAGGCGGAATCCATCCTCGACCGGCTGGCGCAGTGCGGCCGGACCATGCAGGAGATCGGCGGTCTCAAGCAGGGGGCCCTGCGCATCGCCTGCAACCCGGCGTCGTCCACGTCGGTGGTTCCCGGCGTCGTGGCGCGGTTCCTCAAGGGCCGCGACAACGTGCAGGTGTCGCTGATGATGCGGTCGTCGATGATCGTCGAGGAGTGGATCGCCTCGCAGACCTACGACGTGGGCATCGCCGAGACGCCACAGCCGCGGCGGGCGCTCACCATCCGCCGGTTCGACATGAACTGCGTGTGCGCCGTGCCGAGCGGCGATCCCCTGGCGGCCCGGGATGTGATCCGTCCCGCCGATCTCGACAGCCGGCCCATGGCGGCGCTGTTCGACGGCCAACACACGCACACCGCCACCCGCGACGCCTTCGAGGCCGAAGGCGCGGTGTTCGATCGGCGCTTCGAACTCCGGACCTTCCGGCCGGCGCTGGGGTTGGTGGAGCAGGGGTTGTGCTTTTGCGTCTGCGATCCCCTGACCGCTGTGAGCTACGAGACCGATCGGGCGGCGGCCTCGTTGCTGGCCTTCGTTCCCTTCGCCCCCGCGGTGCCCTACGAGATCGCCCTGCTGAGCCCCGCCCACCGACCGCTGTCCCGGCTGGCCAGCGAATTCCACGCGCTGATGGAAACGGAGATGCAGGCCATCGCCGAACGGTATTGAAGGCGGGGCCACAAAGGCGACAAAGCAACCCATCTCGCGGACGCAATTTACACTGTCGCAACAATAGAAGTTTGAGGCATCCTCAACGGCCTGTTGCGCTACCATGGCGGGCAAGCAAGAGGCAACAACTGGGCCTTCCCGATTTGTCATGACCCGATTTCACACCGACACGCCAATCACCGGCGAACCCGGTTCCGAAGATCAACTGAACAGGACGAAGTTCGCCGAGCGTTTCGGAGCGGCTCTCCTCCTACCTCTCGGCTCTCCGGCACTAGTGGCATCCCTTGAAGGAAGGTGGGGATACGGAAAGACATCCCTTATCAACCTAATAATTCGACACCTAGACTCTCTACCGGATGGTGAGCGACCAATCATTTTTAGCTTCAACCCCTGGATTGTTGGAAATGCCGAGCGTTTAGTGGAAGAGTTCCTCACGCAACTCGCCTCGGTGATCGGCATGTCCGACCCCGCGCAGACCACGCTCAAGGCCGTAAAGCACCTCCTTGATTACTCCAATATGTTCTCCTCCGTTTTAAAATATGTCCCGGGCGCAGGAGCGGGGGCCGAACTCCTGGATAAGGTAAATGCGGCCATAGGCGATGCTACAGACGCCGTCGCAGAGCTAAAGAATGTGAACATCGACGAGCAACGTATTGTCGTAACGGACGCTCTTCGAGAGTTGGGTCGGCCGATCGTGGTCTTCATTGATGACGTCGATCGATTGCCGCCCACTGAAGTGTTTCAGATGGTCCGGCTTGTCAAAGCAATTGCCGATTTTCCCGGGATGGCATTCGTTCTAGCTTTCGACCCGGCTTATGTCGAAAACGCCCTCCAACAACATGGCATTGCTGACGCGAGGGCATACTTAGACAAGCTCGTGCAGTTCCGTACCCACCTGCCTCAGATCTCCGCTGAAGATACTCACAGGATCACAACGAAAGAATTGGCGGGTTTATCGGATAAAGATCTGAGTTCTCAATTCGAAGGTGATAAGGATCGACTTGGTCTATTGTACTATAAGTGCTGCAAACCCCTTTTACGCTCGGTTCGTGACGTAAAGCGAATCATCAATCGACTTCGGTTTAGCGAGCCGGCGACGCGAACCGAGGTTTGCTTCTCAGACATCTTCGCGTTGGAGGTGATCGCTATCAAGGCGCCGACAGTTTACGAACTGCTCAGGATTATTCCTGGCGCTTTCGTTGGAGTGACGTCTTCATCGGAGTTGATTTGGCAGAATCCAGACGAACATGTTGCCCGGTATACATAAAGACCGCGAAGCGGCAATTAATTGTGTGCCACCCGAAGACCGCTTGTACGTACGTGAGCTGATAGAAAGCCTATTCCCGCTTACGGCCGATTCATCGTTTGAGCATCGGGACCAAGAATATTTCCGGCTACAAGGTCGGATAGCCGCATTTGATAGGCTGGTAATCGCCCTTAGCTTTGGCCTTCCATCAGAGGAGGTTTCCGGGCAAGAGGTACAGGCGTTCGTAAATGAACCAGAAACCCGCAATGAACTTTTAGAAAATCACCTAAATGGCGGGAAGATTGAACGTTTTGTGGACTTGCTCCTAGACGTTATCAAGACCGCTCGACCCCCCGATGGGGTGGACTTCATCCTGGCGTTGGCGCGGATCGCTGACGATCCCCGCATCGGTGATCTCGATGAAAAGCGGGCCGATGTGATTGGTTTAAGCCTGATACGAAGAATATCGTGGGTAGTGGAAGAAATATTAACGATTTTACCAATTGAGGAAAGAGCAGAAATTTTAGAATCATTGTTTTCGAAGAGTGAAGGATTGGCATTGCCAACGAATCAATTGATAACCTGTCTTCGGCAGCATGGTTTTTATAAAGAACATCGCGCGCTTCCTGAATCGGAACGTTTTTGTGGTTTGGATGAATTAAAGAAGTTTAAGGAATTGTGGCTGCGGAAGGTAGAAAAAGCGTTCGAAGATGGGTCCATTCTTGAAGCGAACGAAAAGGGTCATACATTTTTTTTACTACGGCGTCTCAATGTCAATCTTTGCAGGGAATTGGTAGCGCCCTATTTGGAGAAGGATGAGGATCTTGACCGTATTGTGAAGTTTATAGGCATAGCTGGCCAAGAGTCGGTCAAAGGTAAGTACGCTCATGTCTCAACGGATGTGCTGGAATCGTTGGGTGGTTCGGGGCGATTGAAAGCACGGGTGAAGGAGCGGTTGGGGGCTAGTCCGATAGAGAGCACGGAATTGATAATTATATATCAAAGTATTATCACTGGCAAGAAACACTATTTGATCGATGCGAGCGAGGGCGAAATCGTTTGAAGGGTAGATCTATTTTCAAACGTTGCCGATCTGGCCTGAATGAGCACAATTTGGCACTAAGCCCTTCACGACTGAATGTCTGAAGAGAGATGTCAAAGACGTTCGTACGGAGGGCCTGGAATGCGTGCTGTTCCCGATGGCCCGCGGTCTCCACATCGATAGATGGCCCACCGACCGCCTGGTGGCCGAAAACTCAACCGCCCAACACAACACTGGTATTCCCGTCTTCCCGCTAAGGGTGTAGGCTCTTGCCGGTCCAACGCCTCTCACAAGAACCCCCAACGTCACGGGAGGCCGCCCATGCGTTCCATCCTTCTGCCGGCCGTTGCCGCCGCGGCGATCGCCGGTGGGCTTGCGATGCAGCCGGCGCCGGCGCGGGCCGACTGCGCCGACCTCAAGGACCTGCTCGACACCTTCCAGGAGCTCTGTCTGGTCAACCGGGCCGTGGTGGGCTCGCTGGACATCAGCGGCAAGATCAGCCTCTTCGACCGCAGCCTCGAGGCCAGCGGCGAGGCGGTCGGCGAGCGGCTGATCGGCGCCGCCCGCGACCTCGACGACGCCATCCGCGCCACCCAGGACGACGCCATCCGCACCTGCCTGGAACCGCTGCGGCGGGAGATCCTGACGTGCGTGCTGGACCAGACCGCCGCCGCTCGCACCCAGGTGCCGGACGAGCTGGCGCTCAAGTTCAAGCTGCGGTTCAAGGGCCGCGACGACGCGTTCTTGACGGCCGACAGCGTGGTGCTGGGCGTCAAGGCGCCGCCCCGCGCGTTTCCCGAGCTGCCGGCCCGCCGCATGGAGGACTGGTTCGTGGAATACATCGGCATGCCCGGCCCGGACCGCCGCTTCGACGGCTATCTGGTGCGGCAGGTGGAGGAGTCCTTTGTCGACGCGGAGGATCACCTCACCGGCGTCTGCCTGCAACGGCACGATCCCATGCCCGGCGACGGCGGCGCCTTCAGCGCGCTGATCTGCGAGGAGGAGGAGGGTTGTTCCTTCCATCGCTCCGATCCCGGCTGGCTGCAGTTCTGCCCCGAGGAGCAGACCGGACTCGATAGTCCGTTCCGGCTGATCGCCTCCGCCCATGCCCAGGACCCGCGCCTGGGCTGGAAGGTGCCGTCGCTGCGCACTTTGCAGGACCGCGACAACCTGGGCGGCGTCGGCTACACGGTGTTCGAGGTGCGCTCCGACGCGGCGCCGGACGTGGATGCGGACGCGGTGGCCTTCGCGCTCACTGCCAATGGCACCCAGGTGCGCGTGGACGACCTGCCGCCGGAGTACGCCAGCCTGGCCTATGAGCCGGGCAGCCCGGTGCGGCTCCGGTTCGCCTTGCAGAACCTGAACTTCGCCGGTGTGGAGGCGGGGTGCGACCGCATCGGCCTCGACGTGTTCTTCCTCAAGGACGGGCAAAGGGTGGGCGACACCTACGCGCTCACGCGCAGCTACGTGGCGCTCAGGGACGCCCGGCCGACGACGGTGGAGGCGGGGGCCTGCGGTTCCAGTGGCAGGGGCAGTATCAGCGCCCCACGCCGCACTTCGACTTCGAGGTGTTCATCCAGTCCATCCTGCTGCCCTCGTGGGACGCGGTGCAGGACCCCGAGCGCATCGGCGAGGCGCGGCGCACCATCAACCGCATGAAGGCGCGGTTCGACGACTTGGGCCTCACCTTCGACGACCGGCCCTTGATCGCGGTGATCCGGCCGCCGTTGACGAAACCGTCCTTCGGGCTGGCGGTGGGCACCATCGAGCCCTCGGGCCAGGTGCGGTTCACCTTCGACCGGGCGTCGGCGTTCCGCCTGAAGGACCAGCTGGTGGAGCAGCGCGCCGCGCGGCCGGACGTGGCCCGCGCCGTGCACCGCACCGCCTTCGTCTACACGGTGAACAAGGACCACCCCTCGCCGCCGGACATCTGCCCGGAACTCAACTAGCGGCGGCGACGCGCGAAAGGCCGAGGCGCGCGTTTGTGTCTTCGGCTGCAACACGTCTGCCGCATTTCTGTGAATCATGGCGGAGGCGTGGACGAATTCGGACAACGCGGAACGGACCGCTAAGCAACGGACGATCACAGGGAGGATGCTCATGGCGAAGGCCAAGGACCATCAGCCGCCGGCGCTGAAGAACCCCAAACTGGGTGACTATCATGTGGTGCTGCCCGACGGCTACGCGCCGGGCGGCCACGAGCACGGTTCGCAGAAGTCCTTTACCTCCACGCGAACCGCCGTCCATCGTGACCGCACCATCAAGATCCGCACCACCTACCGCATCGAGATCGACGGCGAGCCGCTGATGCTGCACACCGAGGTCCTCGACGACGGCACCGTGCACTGCCACGGCCTGCCCAACTACTCCTTCCGCTCGGCCATCGACCTGGCGCGCTCCATCATCGATGCCGCCGCGCTCTCACATGTGGATCGCGACGAGCTGGGGGCGGGCGATGGCGGCCACGGCGGTCATGGCGGCCATGGTGAGCATGGTCACGGCCACGGCCACGGCCACGGATCGGGTCACGGGGGAGGTCACTGATGGCGGGCATCAGGGAGAACATCCTGGTCAGCACGGCGGTGCGCGACGAGTTCCTGCAAGGCATGCAGGCGCTGGATCAGCCCAATTCGGGGATCATGGCCAGCACCCTGTTCAACTTCCTGCGCGACAACAACCTGCCGCTCCGCATGCGCGGGATCGAGCAGGAGCTGTCCGTCTACGACATCTTCGTCTTCTGGCACCTGCTGGCCATGTCGATCACGCTGTCGGTGGGCAACGCCGCGCACAGCGGCCCCATCTTCCTGCCCTGGCACCGGATGTACCTGATCCGCCTGGAGGAGATGCTGCAGCAGGTGCTGGGCGATCCGGACTTCGGCCTGCCCTATTGGGATTGGGCCGCCGATGGCGAACGGCCGCGGCAGGACCAATGGCGCACCGACCTGTGGACCGCCGCCTATATCGGCGAGGCCCGCGGCGCCGTCCGCTCCGGCCCCGTCGCCACCATGCGGGTGCGGCTGGTGCAGGATGCGCAGACCGGCGATCTGGTCTCGGTCAGCCCGCGGCCCATCCAGCGCGCCGCCGGCCTCAATCCCGGCGTGCCGGACCTGCCCACGGAGGCCCAGGTTCAGACCGCCCTGGACCAGTCTGTCTACGATCAGGCGCCGTGGGGCCAGCAGGTGGTCAGCCACCGCAACGTGCTCGAAGGGTGGATCAACGGGCCGTCGCTGCACAACCGGGTGCACGTGTGGATCGGCGGCGACATGGGGCCCGGCACCTCGCCCAACGACCCGGCGTTCTTTCTCAACCACTGCAACGTGGATCGCATCTGGGAGCAGTGGATGGCCCGCTCCGGCCGCGTCTATGAGCCGGGGCGCAACCGGGGCCCCGCCGGCCACCGCGTCGACAGCACCATGGTCTCCATCATCGGCCAGGCGCTGACGCTCGAGAACGTCCTCGATCCCGCCCAGTGGTATGCGTATGACAGTTAGCGGGGGCGGCCAAGAACCCTTGAAGTAGGGCGTCGCTTCTCTGACCGTAGGCTATACCTTCCGCACCGTAAAGGTGAGCAGCGAGTGGTCGGAGTACTTGGCCACGCGGGCCGCCCGGATTGCAGCAAAAGTCGGCCGGCGCCATTGAACACCGCTACACCCAGCCGTAGAGTCATCGATCTTCTGAATCGTGTTAAACGGGAGATCGGGATAGTGATCCGCTCGAAGTCTGTATTTGTGATTGGCGCTGGCGCGAGCAACGAGGTTGGGTTGCCTCTCGGTAGTGATCTAAAAAAACAAATTGCAAAGAAAGTAAATATCAAATTCGATATTGTGAATCAGCAGATTAGTGGCGACGCGAATATAGTAGACATTCTAAGGGTTTACGAGAAAAAGAAAGGGGAGACCCAAGTAAACATTTACCAGTACCTCCAAGCTGGAAGAGATATCAGTGATGCAATGCCCCAAGCAATTTCTATAGATAATTTTATTGATACACACACCGATAACGATCAAATAAAAATAATAGGGAAAATAGCAATTGTGAAATGCATTCGTGAAGCAGAAAAGCGAAGCGAATTATTTGTCGATCCATCTATAGGAAAAGAAAGCATTGATTTTGGTAATATAAGCAATAAATGGTATGGAAGATTCTTTCATTTTCTTGCAGAAGACACAAGAACGACTGATCGTGACAACATAATGGATGATGTTTCATTTATAGTTTTTAATTACGATCGTTGTATAGAGCATTACTTGTATTTAGCGCTTCAGAATTACTATCGTATTGGTGCTGCAGAGGCGCGAGACATCATGGCGCGCCTTAACATCATTCATCCATACGGTGTTGTTGGTGAATTAGAATGGCAAGGGAGTGGTGCAGGGATTCCGTTCGGATACAATGAAAAAAATCCTCAAATAAATTTAGGGCTCTCTCATATGATCAAGACATTTTCCGAGAGAGTTGACGACAATACAGTAATAAAACAAATAAGAGATGTTATGCGAGAGGCAAATATTATTGTTTTTCTAGGATTGTACTATCATAAAATGAATATGGAGATTATAAAACCAGGGACATTTTCACAAAACAGAAAAATCATTGGAACCGCATTTGGAATATTTGATAGTGATTTGAGAATTATAAATAATAAAATCCACGTAGATCTTATTAGTAATTATGGTGGGGGCGGTATTGATCTTAGAAACAATATGAAATGCGCGGAGTTATTTAGAGAATGTTCTAGGATTATAGGCAATATTTAAACGGATATTTATTGCGCTGACGTTTCCGTTGAGCTCTCCCGTGCCAGAAGCTCACTGGTTGCCGCGGTGGTCCGCTTCCAGGTCCTGCAACCAACGACATCCCGATCGGTCGGCAATTCATCGTGGCGGTTTGGGGGACGGTGCTCTTGCCTTCCCGACAACAGCGAGCGTTTGAACAGACTCTGGCCGCTCCTTCGACACGCCATGTTGAGCGCCCGCTCAGGATGAGGCCCTGCTGCTGCGGCGGTCGAAGTTCGGAGGCGGCTCACCTAGTGATTTCCGTCTAACGGAAGAGTCCGTCTGAGGATTCCCATTTTCTCGTGGGTGTGCGAGTCTGGCGCATGCGCACAGGGATACCTCTCACCGTCT
>Ga0049094_10000137_pt1 | contig 19505 bp, 20 predicted proteins | sample WorMetexBAHAMAS2_FD_55033 | JGI IMG/M metagenome (GOLD analysis project Ga0049094, IMG submission 55033) | Marine gutless worms symbiont microbial communities from Max Planck institute for Marine Microbiology, Germany - Inanidrilus exumae... | ecosystem: Host-associated > Annelida > Digestive... | reverse complement strand
TGAGCCAATTTTACCCCCTCCCACTGGCTCCCTCCCGCCAGGGGAGGGAGAAAATATAGTCCTCCCCCTTGATGGGGGAGGCGCGGTGGGGGTGAAAGAATTGCTGAATACCGTAGCCTTATTTTTGTTCATAGGCCCGTTGTCAAAAGCCTGTTAGAATCGAATACTGAAAGAAAGGCCGATAAAGTAGGCCGTATCGTAGTCCTCTTTGGAGACAACTGTTCCCTCTTCATCTTCCAGAGAGAGCGTACCATTTAAATCTGCACCCACGATCAGGCTGACTCTGGATGCGGGATTAACACTGTAGGTGACATTGCCATAACATGACATGGTTGAATCTTCTCCTATGCCATTGGGCGCAACGCCTTCGTCATCCAAACGGAATCTCAGTTGCTCGAAGCGGCCACCGACCCCTAAATTCCATTTTTCCGACAGGCGGTAGTTGAAACCCAAGCCTGGGCCAAGGGTTGCGCCCAAACCGCGGCCGGTATCGAAGCTCAAACGATCGGTAATTTTCCATCGGATCAAAAGGATGGGCAGGACCGTTGCCTTATCCCCAACCTGATTAAAGACTCCGATTCCGGGTCCAAGGGTCAGCCTATGGCTCAAGCGGTAAGTAAATCCAGCCATGAGTCCGCCAGCCAGGGCATCGCCGGTATTCGGGCCATCTTCAGCATTCATAATTTAGCGATGGGGTAACAAATACGGTCCACTGAGGATCCAGACGCCATCGCATGGACGCTCCCAGACGGATCGAATGAATATTTTGCCACGGCCTTAGGCCTGCCATACCGCCGTCCCATGAATTTATAGTCGTGGGCACCGTATCCGAGAGACAAAGAATAAAATTTTTCCGAATCCGGAGTATAACCAATGCCGGTAACCAATAGCTCCCTGCTGGTACTGAAGCGGCCACCGTTGTCCATATCGGTCTCACCCTGCCCGACGTAGCCGCCTTGAATGAAAGGGGACCAGCGTGCCGGCGATTGTCCACTATATTTTTCGACCGTTTCCTCCTGGGCAAGGCAAAGCCCCGGGGTGGCGAGAATGATTACGGTAAGGATTGAAATATCACGTGAACAACTCCATTTTGATGACAACCTATTTCCAAACATAAACCCTCCCTCTCCGTGAATGATGATCGAAGGATAGATCGGAGGGCGTGAACAGGCCGTAGAAAAAAAGTGAAAAAATTGTGAAATATAAACCGGATGTTGGAAAAACATACCGTTACCGTGATCCGGCGGGCCTGTTGAGAGACGGTATATGAATGCCAAAGTACCGGAGTCATCGGAATCGGTATCGGGTTCGGAATCGGTATCGACTTCGAAAACAACCGTCCTGGCTCGATTCCGATACCGATAGCGATCCCGACGCCGAGCTTATATGGATGTGCGTTCTCTAGACACGGTGTTGTGTTGACAGAAACACGCATCCCTATAAACGGAACATATTTTTGGCAATTGTTATAGACGGCCCCAAACGCAATAATTGGAGGGATTAATCGGGGTAGGAGAAGTTAATTTGATAATTCCCTGCAGATTGCTGCAGGGAGATGCATTGAGGCGGGTTAGGGCTCATGAATTTCCAATCAGAAAGAACAGAACAATCGTTCCAATGGCAGGCATCGGCGCGGTTATCAGGTATCCTGCCACAGAATCCTGACCCGGGTCCCCTTACCTGCCTCACTTTCGATGGCCAGTTTCCAGCCGAAGCGTTTGCACAGGCGGGAGACGATACTCAACCCCAGGCCGAAGCCCTGGCTCTTTTCTCCTTTGATATGGGAGAGGGAGACCGAATCTATCTTTTCCTTTTCAATACCCATGCCGGTGTCCTGAATGTCGATATGGGTGTGGTCGATGGTGACAGTAATCGATCCCTGGGATGTAAAATGAAACGCATTGCGGACAAGGTTTGCCACAGCGATATAAAGAATCTCTTCCTTGACCCGTACCGCTTTATCATGAATCACGTCCACGTGAAGCTGGATGTCCTTGTTTTCGATGAGATAGTGGTTGTCGTCGATCGCTTTTCTGACCACGGGGTCCACCCGGCAGTTTTCTCCGGTCGCAACCTCCTCCCTGGCAAGCCAGAGAAAGGTATCAACAGTGGTTTCCATGTCCCGTACCGACTGTGAAATCCGCTTCAGGGGCTTTTTCAATAAGAGATTGGTCTCCACCTCCGGCTGCTGCTCCATGATTTCCACCGCCCCCTTGACGATGGTCAATGGGGTCCTGAGTTCGTGGCTGGCGTCCCGGGTGAACTGCTTTTCTCTTTGGATAAAGGCGTTAATCCGGTTCATGGCGGTCTCGATGGTTCGGGTCAGCATACCGATTTCATTGTCGGCATGTTTAGGGGAGAAGCGGGCCGGTATATGCTCAGGATTCAGATCCCGAATTTTTTCCATGACGCTGACCACCGGTGCAAACAGCATGCGGGAGGTGATATAGCCGATAATGATGCCCGGTATGAGCAACAGGGACAGGGAGATCATCATGACCTTATCTGGGCTGAGCAAAGTGTTCTCCTCAAAAAATTCTCTCCCGTGGAAAAACATGTAATAGAGTGCATCCTGGCCTTCCAGTTCCATGACCCCGACATGCTTATACCGGCCTCTCCGACCTTCGACAGCATGAATGCCCGGTCCGAGCCCCTGCACCTTTTTTTTGAATTTCCCCGGCACCCCTTCAATGCCCTTAAAAACTTCCATATATTTGGAATGCGGAAGTGGCGTCGCCCGGTCCTTTTCATATTTGTAAAGAAAGGTGGCCACCTCGGTTTCAATGAGATTGGAAATCATCCTCGAAATGTCGTGGCGGATGACAAAAAAAGTGATACCGGAGTTGAGTATAACGAGCAGGGTGCCGTACAGCAGAATGCAGGCCACGATCCTGAACCGGATGTTCTGGTAAAATTTCATGATGATGCTTTCTTGAGTCTGAAGCCGATGCCGTGGACGGTTTCGATCAGGGCATGGTCGAAGGGTTTGTCGATTTTTTTCCGCAGGGTATACATGTGGCTGCGCAGCACATCGCTGCCCGGGGGCATATCTCCCCACAGGTGGTTTTCCAGGTCTTGACGGGACACCACGTTGGGGGCGGATTCCATGAGCAGTTTTAAAATGGAGATGCAGGTGTTGTTCAAGGTTATCTTAACATCCCCACGGGTCACCTCGAAAGTTCCAAGATCCATGCGAAGATCGTCAACCACCAGCACCTTGTTGGCGCTCACCCGCCGTTTTGCCAACACCTTTATGCGGGCCTCCAGCTCTTTTAAGGCAAAGGGCTTCACGAGGTAATCGTCGGCTCCGCATTCGAAACCGAGAAGTTTGTCGTCCAGAGTGTCCCGGGCCGTCAGCATGATCACCGGGACCTGTTTGTCCGCCTCCCGGCGCAGTTTTTGGCACAGGGTGATACCGTCCATGCCCGGCAACATGAGGTCCAGGACAATGACGTCATAGTCCTGGGTCAGGGCCAGGTGAAAACCACCGATGCCGTCCATGGCAAAATCGAGGATATAGCCTTTCGATTCTAGAAAATCGGCCATGTTTTCTACGATGGATCGATTATCTTCTATTATGAGCAGCCGGATGTTTGGGGTCATCGATTTCCTCCGGGGTGTGAGTGATATTCAACCCTGTATAATGATCAAATTATTTCAAGGCAAGGATAAGCGGTCTCTGGCGATGGCCCGGGTTCCCAAGATGACGAAGCTTAGGCTGAAATACATAAACCGGTCGTGAAAAAAATGTGAAAAAAATGTGAAATCGGGAAATTCCCGTTTAAAGTCTTCATTGTGAAGGAACGATGGCCAAACGAAATCCATAGGTATCGCTCCGTCCTTGAGGAGCCTCCCGGCTACGATTCGCACAGCGCAAATCACTCGGTTCACTCCCCCAAAAGCCCCCGCGCATTACACGGTAGATGCCATGAGACGGCCCCATGGGATTGCTCCTTGGTGATTCATGGTAGTAATTTTCATCATATCTGTCCTCACACCATTCCCAAACATTCCCCAGCATATCGTAAAGACCGTATCCATTCGAACGAAAAGACCGAACAGAAGATGTATAAATATGACCGTCATCACAGGTGTGAATCATCAATTCTTCAAACCGGTTTTGAGCCCTTTGGTCAGCTATGTTCGCATAAAGACAAGCTTCACCTGGAGCATCCCCCCAAAATCGGATGGCATCGGTTTCTGCCCGGCACGCATACTCCCATTCTGCTTCAGTGGGCAAGCGAACAGGCACATCATATTGTTCAGTTAACCATTGAGCCATGGCCTTAGCATCATTCCAAGACACGTTTACTACAGGATGGTTGGGATTCTGGTCAAATTCGACCTGGTGCCAATTGTCTCCCTGTTTTACCATCCATTCACCCCTCCAGATTAGGGAAAAGCCCTGCTTTTCTGCATCTGTCTGATAACCGGTTGCTAGGACAAATCGTCGAAACTGACTTCTGGTGACTTCAGTCTTTCCTACCCAAAACCCATCCACGCATATTCGATGCAACGGCAGCTCGTCCCCATACCATTGATCATATTTTATACCGCCCGATTCTTTAAGGAGATGTTTCTTCTCAGAATCGGTTTGACCCATCTTGAAACATCCGCCCTCCACCCACACAAACTCCATATCAACTAGCTGTTCGCGCCAGACTTGCCCTTCATGCGGATGGCCAGGCGGTTTGTCTAAAAAATCCATGTGCTTGTCCGGTATACGCGTGTTGATATCTGCGCAGGCTGAAATGATCAATAGGAGCGGGAAAATGATTATTGTATTCCTGAGATAAATCTGGTTAAGCGATACCATAGCGGTTTACTATATCATGCAGCGCTTTTTCTTATAACCTATCTCAAAATCGCGTCTAAGTGCCCATGGCGGTGTTGCGGGCCGTCAAAAAATGCTCACATACTATCGTATATGCTCCGCTTTTTTTCAGCCCCGCGCCTTGCCATGAACCCTGATCCACATTTTTGAGATAGGTTCTAGCTACATGTCCATTTGCATAAGGGACACAGACGAGACATCTATTAAATATCAAGGATATGTTCCAAAATAGAAGGGAGAAGTAACAACAAGTAAAATGGGAAAAAACCAGAAAAATAAAATTGGACTGGAACGTAAGTGTCAGCTAGCGGGCTGGTTTCTTTTCATCCTATGTGCGATTTTCTTCATCGTATCAAGCCTGAAAAATCAGGATATGTTGACATTCATAGGTAGCGTCATCTTCTTAATTGCATGCATAGTCTTTCTTATACCGCTGGTTGGATCCAAAGAAAGCGGAGAATTATACGAAAAACTGGATGATAAAAAACCGTATCAGGCTAAATCGGCCCACTCAAAAAGCCGTGCAGTTGATTGACGGCGCTACATATCATATCAGGTCGTCAGTTTTGACAATGAGCCCATTATGGGTTTCAAGGTCAGACCCAACCTGTTCGCAATCGCCCAATATAGAATTGTATCAGCGGCAATGATGGGGCGTTTGATATCTGCTTCCAATTCGCAAAGGACCTCTAACGTTCTAGTCCCGGCGCCCGTTACGACGATAGCTTCGGCATCAGGGGATGATTTTGCAACCGAGAGGATGGACTCGCGTGTTAACTCGGATGTCATCGACCACCCATAATCTTCCATTTTCGCGCTGGAATCGGTTAAACCCTGATCGGACAAGGTTGAGACATGCATCACATCAAATCCGCACAGGCTCAAGAAAACGGAAAAACCATCGCGCCAGTCTCTTTCGTAATACGTGCAATTCGCGGCGACCTTATTTACGCCGAACGCTCTAAGGCCATCGACGATCGCTAGACCCGTCATAAGACAGGGGATATCTGCCTCTTGTTCCATCGAGCGATTGCGTGAGCGAGCCTCCTTCTCGGATGTTGCCCAGGCCCAGGCAAATGGGCTTCCGACTTGCGCCGCGATATCACAACCCATGGCGTTTAAGCTTCGTGCGCAAAGATTCAATTCTTTCTGAACCGACGCAATACTTGTAAGCTGATAGTCAAACTCCGGGAGCAGAAGGGGGGCTTGCTGGGTCTGCACATCTTCAACGATCACTTCCGGAAATTCAGACGGTGCGGGGTCGAACCAAGCGGGAGCAGTGATAAAACCGATGACCGGGGGTTTTTTCATGTTTATGATCTCAAGTTTTATTGATCCGTGTACGTTCTGCTGCAGCATTTCGGCCTGCAATCCTGCCGAACACCAGGCATTCCGTAATTGAACAACTTCCCAGGCGACAAGCCCCATGGATGCCGCCGGTGACTTCCCCGGCAGCGAAGAGTCCCTTGATCGGTTCATTCGCCAGGTTGAGCACCTGGGCCCTTTCATTGATCAAAATCCCACCCATGGTGTAGTGCACCTTCGGCCACAGGCGGATAGCATAGAACGGCGGCGTTTTTATCGCATCGGTATTATCAAGGATCGGCTTGCCGAAATCGTCATCTCTGCCGGCCATGACGAAGGTATTATACCGTTCAATGCTGTTTGCCAAAGGGCTGTTCGGGATTTGGTAATGATCTGCGATCGCGGCGATGGTTTCAAAAGGTTTGACGATTCCTTTCTTAAGGCAACGATCAATACTGTAACCGGACCGTGCAACGCCGGTTGCATCGGCTATGGCAACACAGGGCACGCCGACTCCGAAAATCGCATCTGCACGGATGCGACGGTCACCGAGTTCGTTGACAAATCTTTCGCCGGTTTTCGGATTGATCAAAATACCGTGGGGCAGAGCGATGTAACAGGCAAAATCAGGACCGATGCCGTAACCTTTCTCATCCGGGCAGGCCCAGGGGCCAAGCTGAATCCAGGACAGGTGAACGGGGAGCGCGCCAAGCCGCATCGCTTCTTTCAGAGATTCCCCGGTCGTGGAATACTTTGTCGTTGCATCCACCGTCGCGTCCAGCCTTGGATCCTGAGCTTCTCTAAATGGAATGTCTCTGGCGAAGCCCCCTGTTGCCAGTACTACCGCCTGATGAATGCCGATATGTTTGACGGTACCGGAATGGACGTCCGGAAAGACATAACCCTCACGGATTGTCGCACCCTCTATTCGGCCGTCCGCGTTCAGGTGCAATCGTTGCAGGAAGTTCCGGGTCCGAATCTGTAATCCCAACTCGCGGATCTTTTTAAGTTGCTGCCCCACTATTGCCGAACCCGATCGATTGTAGGTGGTGTGACCTCTTGCCACCGAGTGGCCACCGAATTGGTCCACTCGATCTTTATACTTGACCTTAAGCGTTTCAACGGTCCAACGGAATACATCGGCGGCATTCTCGGCCACTGTCTTTACCAGTGCGGGCTGGTTCAAGCCAAGACCCGCGGCCATCATATCGGCGTACATTTGCTCTTCAGAGTCCTGAATGCCCCTGGCCAGTTGTATCGATGTGCCCGGTGCGGCAATGCCGCCATCGCAAATAGCGGAGTTACCGCCGTAGCCAGGCATTTTTTCGATGATGATGACGGAACTCCCGGCACCTTTAGCCTCGATGGCGGCGGCCAGGCCGGCAAATCCACTCCCGACAATCAGCACGTCGCAGAATTCGTCCCAACGGTTACGAGATACCGTTTCCAAGCCGTTTCCTCCCGTTTCGCTTCCCATCGCCAGCCTCCACGACAAAATTCACAGCAACACGATTCAAGGAATCATATTTCACAAATTCTTTTCATGATGCAAGTGATAAGAAAGGGGTTGAAATCTTATGTTCAATGAATTAAATTGTTTTGAGTTGTAATTATTTTGATATAAATATTTGAAATTTAACGGTTTTATAAGATAGGCCCAATTAGGACTTAACATATTAAAATTATTTGATAATAATGCAATTGAATCGCCATGTGCCTTTCGGATTGTTCACAGAGTTATAAAAAATCCGTTCCCACACATTTAGAACCATAAGCGATTTAACATGGAAGATCTGAATAAACTCCATGCTCCAAGGCCAGATGCCATTGAGGACCAGGTGCTGGTCGCTTTACGACAGATCATTCGATCGATCGATATCCATTCACGAACCCTGGTTAAGTATTACGGACTCACAGGACCTCAGTTGGTTGTTCTGCAGGAAATTTCCAAGCACGACGAGATCACGCCCGGTCGTCTTGCCGAAGCCGTAAGTCTCAGCCAGGCGACAGTGACCGGAATTTTGGATCGATTAAAAAAGCGGGGCCTCATCGCTCGGCGGCGCAGTGAAACCGATCGTCGCAGAGTCCTGGTTAGCACAACGCTTGAAGCGGTTCATATGCTCGATACAGGTCCGCCCATTATGCAGCTATCTTTTGTTGAAGCGTTCAAAGGCCTTCAACACTGGGAACAAACCATGATCTTAAGTGCGTTGCAGCGTTTGGTGACCCTGATGAATGCAGAGGCTCTGGTTGCAGCCCCTTTGATGACCGCTGAACCGGTTTATTCGCCGGAGGAGAATGTATTATCAGGTTCGCCAACAGATATACCAATGGAAAGGGAAGATGGAAAAGATCGTCATTGAAGGATTATACAAGATTTTCGGTCCGAATCCCGAAAAAGCATTGGAAATGGTCAAGGCCGGCCAAAGTAAAGACGAAATTATGAGGCAAACCCGCCACGGTGTGGGGGTTGCCGATGCCAATTTTGTCGTCTACGCCGGTGAAATACTGGTTGTGATGGGACTTTCCGGGAGCGGTAAGTCGACGCTGGTGCGTTGTATCAACCGGCTGATCGAACCCACGGCCGGCAGGGTGATGGTCAACGGTGCGGATGTGACCCAGCTCAATAAAACAGAGCTTCGTCAATTTCGGCAAAAGCACCTGGGCATGGTGTTTCAAAACTTCGCCCTCTTCCCCCATCGCAGCGTGGTTCGAAACGTCGAATATGGTCTCGAGATTCAGGGTGTCGAGGCATCACAGCGCCGCGACACCGCCATGCAGGCACTTGAGCAGGTGGGACTAAAAGGTTGGGAGGAGTCCCTGCCGGATCAACTCTCCGGTGGAATGCAGCAGCGTGTCGGGCTGGCCCGTGCCTTGGCGCTTGACGCGGATATTATGCTTATGGATGAGGCCTTTAGCGCCCTTGACCCGTTGATCCGACGCGACATGCAAGATGAGTTGCTCGATTTACAGGAGAAGGTGCAAAAGACCATTGTGTTTATCAGCCACGACCTTGACGAGGCGATTAAACTGGGAGACCGGATTGTCTTGATGAAAGACGGCTTTATTGTGCAGCAAGGAACCGCCGAGGAAATTCTAACCCATCCGGCTGACGACTATGTGGCCCGATTCGTTGAGGGCGTGGACATGAGCAAGGTGATCACGGCCGAAACGGTGATGAAAAAATATGAGACCATGGCTTACTTAACAACGGATGGGCCTAAAGCAGCCCTTCGAAAAATGGCGAACGCAGGTATTTCCGCCATTTTTGTTCGCAAACACGGCATATTAAAAGGTATCGTGACGGCGAAAAACTGCCGTGGGGCCGCCGATCGCGGGGAGAAGACATTGGATGCAATCCTCGACACGAATATCTACAGGGTGGCACCTGAAACGCCCGCGAACGATCTCTTTCCCTTACTGGCCGACAGCCCCTACCCTATTGCCGTCGTATCCGAGGACGGACACCTGACGGGGGTCATCGTTGCCGGATCGTTGCTGGCCAAACTGTCGGAGGTCACCAGATTTGAAAATGGCCATAACTAGGAAGCAAAACAATGATGGGTAGCAAAAACCAAAGCGTTACGAGGTAGACAATCTGATGGAATTTCCCAAAAATGTCGATATACCCCTGGACAGATGGGTAGATGATGCCATGGATTGGGTGCTCAACACGTTCGGCGGCTTTTTTGACGTGTTGGGTACGGCAATCCTTTATTTCATGCTGTACATTGAAAAGTTTTTTCTGTGGCTGCCCTGGCCGGTATTAGTAATCGGTGTCGGCATCCTCTCATGGCGGATTTTGGGGTCCTGGTGGTCAGGGCTACTGATGGCGGCCATGATGTTTTTCATAGGGGCTCTCGGGTTGTGGGAATTGGGTATGATGACGCTGTCTCTCGTTGTCGCGTCGGTCATTATTTCTTTGGCTATCGGCATACCGTTGGGCATCGCCATGGCCAGCAGCGACCGTCTGGAAGCCTTTATCAAACCGATTCTTGACGGAATGCAGACCATGCCCAGTTTCGTTTATCTGATACCGGCGCTGATGCTTTTCGGCCTGGGCAAAGTTCCGGCCTTATTTGCTACGATCATCTACGCCGTCCCGCCGGTGATCCGTCTGACCAATGTCGGCATCCGGGAGGTATCAGCCAGCGTGATCGAAGCGGCTCATGCATTTGGTTCGAACTACTGGCAAATTCTATTTAAAATACAACTTCCATTGGCCCGACCGACAATTTTGGTGGGCGTCAATCAGACCACCATGATGGCCTTGGCCATGGTGGTCATCGCATCGATGATCGGGGCGAAAGGCCTCGGTTTGGAAGTGCTTCTGGCCATCAATCGAATCGAGGTGGGACGCGGTTTTGAAGCCGGACTTTGCATCGTATTCATGGCCATAGTTATCGACCGGATCACTTTCGCTCTGGCTTCGGCGAAGCGAGAATGATGCCGATTCGCACTATTCACCCCAAACAGAATTAATGAAAGGAGAAAATCCCATGAAGCGGACGATGTACTTATTTCTTTATGTTCTTGTTGCTCTGGCGATGGTCACGCTGATGGGCGGTGTGGCTCCGGCCGTTGCAAAGAAAACGATCATTTTTGCCGATCTCGGATGGGATAGCGCCCAGGTTCACAACCGCATCGCCGGCATCATTATAGAAAAGGGCCTTGGATATCCGATTAAGTTCGTTCAGGGCGAAACCATCATGCTCAACACGGCCCTGATCCAGGCCAAAGGTGGTGAAGCGCCCAATGTCAATATGGAAACCTGGACGGAGAATTGGCAGGAACTCTACGACGAGGGACTGGCCAAGGGAAAAAATCCAAACACGAAACAGGGATTTATTAATCTCGGAGCCAACTTTCCCAACAGCGTCCAGGGGTGGTATGTGCCGCGATATGTTGTTGAAGGCGACGCCAAGAGGGGTATTAAGCCGATGGCTCCGGATCTCAAATCCGTATTCGACCTGCCCAAGTACTGGAAACTGTTCAAGGATCCGGAGGACCCAACCAAGGGCCGTTTCCACAGCTGCATTCCAGGTTGGTCCTGTGCGCTTGTCAACGACAAAAAATTCGAAGCATATGGCATTATGGCAAACTACAACATCATGCAGCCCGGCTCTGGTCCGGCTTTGGCCGCATCCATGGAAACTGCCTACAAACGGGGAAAACCCTGGCTTGGCTATTACTGGGCACCCACGTGGGTTCTCGGAAAACTGGACATGGTGATACTCGAAGAACCCAAGTTCGATCAGAAAATTTGGGATACAACCAAGGCTTGCGAATACCCTGCGGTCAAATGCGACATCATCGTCCATAAAAGCCTGCCCAAAGAGGCTCCGGAAGTGGTTGAGTTTTTAAAGAAATATGAAACCACCTTGGATATCAATAACAAATTCCTCGCCTATATGCAGGACAACAAGGCAAGTACCGATGATGCGGCAATCTGGTTTCTGAAAAACTACGAAAATTTATGGACCGATTGGGTTTCGGCCGATGTGGCAGCAAAAGTCAAGGCGGCCTTGAAATAGCCCTCAAACGGCCACGCATGCTTATACTTATGCATGATCAAAACTCCTGATCGTTCAATTGAATAACAGAAATGATGGGCGGCTCCATATCATGGAGCGCCCATCATATTTGCTTCAATGGATACCCTACCTAAAGCCTGAGCCTTTCCCATGGAAAGGAATATAGGGGATGTTCTTCATGTTTGCACATTTACCATGGAATCAGGCGAAGTTAAATTCCTGTAACCATCCGCTATGTGAAGTCATGCGTATCCAAATTTCAATCACAGCCACTCCCACAACGAGCGAAACCTCTCACCGGCCAAACGTAGTAATGCCCTGACTTGATATTTGTGGTCACACCGCCGAAGTATGAGTACACGTGCCACGCGTAGTTATCGTCATTGGCGTACTCGGTCGCCGACCAGTAGGCGCTTGACTGAACCTCCGTAAAGGGGTGCCCGCTCGGCAGGGCAGGATCGTACTTTCCGAAATCGATCAGGCTCTGAAGTTCTTTCACTGTCGGCAAACGCCAGTCTCCGACAGCAGAACCGTCTTTTAATCCACAGCCACCGTCTGCCAGCTTACCGCAGGCGGATAGTGCTTCGGTCCAGGTTTTTGCGCCGAAACAATTGGCGTTCTTTAGCCAGATCAACCCGGTAAGATTATCACGAATCGTGCCGTCTCCTTTGTCGGTAAATCTCGCGACGGGTCTGTTCCCTTTGCTTTCCAGTCTAGAACCCTGGGCCACTGCAGGTACCCGCCCCTGCTCCAAATTCATTGTCTTTGACTCCCTCAGAACCGCTGGCTCGAGGTCACTTGCATGCACGACTATAGGAATCGCAAGAATTAAAATTAGCGAAAGCGAAATGACATTGATACAAAGGAGTCGCATCCTAAACCTTAAAAATTCACTTCGGATATTTAATACGTGAGATCTGGTCCCTATTCTTTTTGTGTGGAGTTTATACACGTAATGAAAACATATGAGCGAACGATTGAAGATTCAACAGGTTCCATCGAATTCCAGATTAAAGGAGGTGGTGAAAGTGTGTCATACCAAGTCCACCCTGACATTGATCATAGTAATATTGCTTTTCTCGTCAGCCTCGGCATCGGCTAAAAAGCCTGGCGGTGTCTGGATCAAAACGACCCATTCTGATCCGCAAAACATTTCCATTTTTTATGTGGATCGCCACGCCGTCAAAGCCATCGGCTACGGGCTCATAACCGGCAAACCGGCGATCTGGCACGCAGAGGGAAGTTTCCGGAAGGGGCAGTTGACATTGAAGTATCGATACAGTCCCTACGCGAAACCCGACGGCTGGGAGGCGGAGGGAACCATGGAACTGAAGGTATCCAAAGACGGGACCCGGATGAGCGGAAAAGCCCGCTCCCGATCCGGTGCCTGGTCAGGCCGGGTTGAATTCAGGCGTATCGACCTCAGGTCCAAATGAAATCCCAATTAAGCCCCTGCCAATGGTATGAGTTTTCCTTGAGAGAGGGCCCGCGCCCTATCGAGGATGTTGTGTTTACCTTCTCAGATGCTATAATTCTACCTATTCTGTGAGATCCACTTCCAAAAGCAATTCCTATCTTTGACGGGGGAAGACATGCGTACGATCACCGAGCCTTTTCGGATCAAAATGACCGAACCGATCAAAGTCACCACCCGGGAGTACCGGGAGCAGGCGCTAACCGCGGCGCATTACAATGTTTTTCTTCTGGACGCCGAAGATTGTTACATCGATCTCCTCACCGACAGCGGCACCGGCGCCATGTCCAACAAACAGTGGGCGGCCCTGATGCTCGGCGACGAAAGTTATGCCGGCAGCAAATCGTGGAAGAATTTTGAATCCGCCGTCAAAAAAATCACCGGCATGCGGCACGTGCTGCCCACCCACCAGGGCCGGGCGGCCGAGGGTATCCTGGCCCAGGTGCTGTTGAAAAAGGGGGATGTCATTCCCAACAACAGCCATTTCGACACCACCCGCGCCAACATTGAATTTACCGGAGCCCTGGCTGTGGACCTGCTTTGCAAGGAAGGGATGGAACCGGCACGCACGGCGCCTTTCAAGGGCAACATGGATACCGCCCGCCTTAAAGAATGTATCCGCCAATACGGAGCCGAAAACATTCCTTTTTGTATGATCACGGTGACCAACAACACCGGCGGCGGCCAGCCGGTTTCCATGGCCAACATCCGTGAGGTGAAAACAATTCTGGCTGCCCACAACATTCCGCTGGTGATCGATGCCTGCCGTTTTGCTGAAAATGCGTACTTCATCCGCGAACGGGAAGAGGGATATGCGGACACATCCCTTCTGGACATCGCCGCTGAATTATTCTCGCATGCCGATGCGGCAACGATGAGTTGTAAAAAAGACGGGTTGGCCAACATCGGCGGTTTTTTAGTATGCAACGACGATCGGTGGGCGGAGCAGTTCAAAAATATGCTCATCCTGCGGGAGGGTTTCCCCACCTATGGCGGACTGGCCGGTCGGGACCTGGAAGTGATCGCTGTAGGGTTAATGGAAGCACTCGATTATGACTACCAGGTGTATCGTCACGCCACGGTTCAATATCTTCGTAAAAGACTGGAACCGCTGGGCATCCCGATGGTTCGGCCGGTCGGCGGCCACGCGGTTTTTCTGGATGCCAAGGCATTTCTCCCCCACGTGCCGCCCCTGCAGTACCCGGGTATCGGGCTGGTGAACGCCATCTACCTGGAAGGCGGTATCCGCTGTGTCGAGCTCGGCAGCGTCATGTTCGGCAAATTCGACAAGCTCGGAAATGAAGTCGCGGCACCCCTGGAGTTGGTCCGATTGGCTTTTCCGCGCCGGGTATATACCCAGAGCCATTTCGATTACCTTGCCGAAGTCATCGAGCATGTATGGCATCACCAGGATGCCATCAAAGGGTATCGACTGGTTTACCAGCCAAATTTTCTGAGGCATTTTACCGGTCATTTCCAGCCGGTTGATTGATTTGATCCCAGTCCTGCACTGCTCGCTTAAAAATGAAAGCCCGGCCCCGCCCCTCTTTACCCTAATGATAAATGTTATCTACTCAATTGGGCTTCGTGCGAAACGGACTCTGCATCTGACATAACCCTAACAAAGCCTATAATATGTATTATTTATTTATATAATTGAATGTTGACAATTTCAGCCCAACAACATAAATGTACGTACATATGAGCATTTTACAATCCATAAGGTTGGTTGCCGAAGATGTATGACACCCCATCGCCTTCTAAAAAAGCCCATCACAAGAGATTTTTCGGTGTATTGCTCATCGGATTTTCACTTACGTCGGTTCTATGGCTTTTAGATATTATTGGTGACAATGCGGCGCGATCTGATTGCTATGTATGGGGATTCCATCATGCCGTGTGCCGTTCCGGCCAGACAGTAGAAAATTATTCTGGCTATGGCCGCTGCATAGAACATAGGAGGCCCGTACCCATATGCAATGACTTCCCGGAGACTCAATGGGGTATGTCAGACGCAATGCGTTTTATGAAAGGGGAGCCCGTTGATTCTCCGCCCAGTAATCTGGATTACCGTACTTTCCATGTAAATTTCGGAATCAAATAACGGGCGTGATCAACAGTTGAAGGGTACTGTTGAATTGATCGCACCACATCGTAAAAATATAATACATGATGCTTTCTGGGGATTTGGAAAAAACAAAGGAGACCCATCGTGCCCGCAAAAGTAGCGGATTTCCGCCGGCAACATCATCCGACACCGCCGAGACCCTGCCGGATTGGAAGATTTACGGCGTTGATCGCTTCTTTGCGGATTATGTGCTCTACGATTCCGACGGACACTACGCGTGCTTTGACCAGAAGGGCAATTTTCAATATTTCCAGGCCTTGATGAACAGTAGCGGAAGGGCGTTATATGCAGATCCGGAAACTGCAAGAAATCGGTTCAAAGAACTGTTTAGAGAACTTTTTCCACTGCTGAAAAACTCGAATGGGCAGTAAATGCTTTAAAGGAAGCCGGCTTTAACGCATGGAAAAACTTTGTGGACGATATTGCTATCCTTCCTAAAACAGATTAATGGCTATTCGGGATACGCAGTAGAAGGGGCATAGGGATCGCACCTTAAATTTTAGGCGCTAATATCGTATACCCAATATTCAAGTCAGGAAGCCCTCAATTTTCCAACAGGGCGGTATCTGGCCACAAACAGGTCTTAGAGAAATTATCCTGCTGTGATCAGGATGTTGTTATAAAACCCTGGAGCATATCCTGTTTATCAACAAATACCTTGAAGTATTTTCCAGCCACGATCCAGGCGACCCCGAACGCCGCCAGTGCAATAGCTTCACCCCAGTAGGTGATCCTCCAGGCTTTTTGTGTTTCACCGGAGAGCAGGATTTCAGATAAACCGATGATTACCAGACATCCCACCATGATGCATCCGCAGGCAAAATAAATTTTGCTCCGCAGTCCCTTCTTGCCTTCCTGACCTTTTGTTTTCTCTCTAAAAGGCCCAAAGCAAAAGTAGGCAAGTATCGAAAACAGGACCACGGCCGCACTATAATGGATGATTGAAATTATATCAGAATCACAGGTGTCACAGGATGTCGGAAAAAGCGCAACCATCATGGCCGCTATCGATGCCAGTTTACTGGCCCAGGCTTGTGTGGTGGTGTGTCCATTGTAAGCCATGAAAAATGCGCTCACGATAAATAACATGCCAACTAGAAAATCACGGGCCTCTGTGTGATAGGACGCACTGATTGACGAAAGTGTACTTGAGGAAACGATGCTGACGACAATGGGCAGCGCAAATGCAATGATCCCGATAAGCAGGCGAAGCGCGCGGTAGTCAAAGACCTTACTTGCAGTTTTTGCCGTCATAAGTGCCCTCCGACAGGTAGAATTTCAAATTGAATGAAGCCCTGGGATGTCTATTGGTTTATAGGTTTCTGCTCCGATTGTAAATCAAGGACTAGAGCGGACCACATTAACCTGGATATTGCACCAAATGGAGGGGTTCATTGCCAAGGCACTTCAAAGTGAAGCTGCAGTCCGACTACCGCGAACTTAGAATAACGCCGGCCATGGAAGTCTCCGTTTGGCCTGAGCGGTGAAATCTTTTCAGCTTTTTTATCCCTATTACAGGCATCACACATTGCACTTTGCTCAGATGACTGAAATTTTACGACAACGCTGTGGTTGTATGTCCTTATAGTCACTCGCTGCAAAGATTTCATGCAATGTTCGGGTTAACCAGCTGACTTTATTAATAAACTGTAAAAAACGGGCCTATGAACGAAAATAATGAATATGCCGATCATACCCCCTCCCTCTGGCTCCCTCCGGTTCGACGCTGCTCACCACAAGCCGCCAAGGGAGGGAGAAATAAAGTCCTCCCCCTTGAGAGGCTGTGTCGTAATTACAGAATGTCGTCATTCCGGACGAGTCCCGCGAGGCGGGACGAGATCCGGAATCCAGAAATATCAATGACTTCTGGATTCCTGCCTCCACAGGAATGACATAAGAAAGTTCATATCTGTTCGGTGGAACGAATTGTGACACAGCCTCTGATGGGGGAGGCTTGCCCTGTTCAATCCCTGCTTCGCAGTGGCCGCGAAAGGCGGCATTTAACAGGGAAGAGTGGGGGTGATGGAATGGCCGATTTCAACATCCTTAAAATTGGTTATAGGCCCGAAAAAAAAGGGGGGGGAATAAAAACTGCCTCTAATGGTCGACTTTAACAGCAAAACAGCTTGGTCCGAGCCCCGGCTCCCCCGGCCTGACCATCCCTGTTTGACGAAAAGGTGATAAATATATAAGCAGCGTATGCCGATATTGATAATCCTCTCTTACCGATTAGTGAAAACATGGCCGGTTTTTCCTATTTTCGTCTTCAATTGATTGTCTTTGCGTTAGTCTCATCCTCGTTCACAAACATCTACATCACTCAACCGGTTTTGCCGATCCTTCAAAACGAGTTTTCGGCAGATATGGTAAAGGTTTCTTTCACTGTATCGGCCGTTATCCTCGGCATAGCCATCGCCAATCTCCCCTTTGGCTTATTGGCCGACAGATTGCGCATCCAGCCGATTATTTTTGTAGGAGGTGTCTTTGTTGCTGCAGGCGGCCTTATTTGTGCAGCGACAGAGGACCTCATTATCCTGATCGGGGCACGTTTCCTCCAGGGCATTTTCATCCCGGCCCTGACTACCTGCCTGGCCGCTTATCTTGCAAGAACACTTCCGGCTGCACGATTGAATGTAGTAATGGGCTCCTATGTGTCTGCAACGGTGGTCGGCGGTCTGGGGGGACGTTTGCTCGGAGGCTGGATTCACCCACCCCTGCACTGGCGTTATGCATTTATATCGGCCGCGGCAATCGTTTTGGTAGCGACATTCATTGCTTTGTGGGGCCTTCCAAAAGATTCAAAAGATACCGGTGTCAAACATGTATCCCCCGGTTTTCTGGAATTGCTGAAAAACAGGGAAATTTTACGGATCTATTTCTGCGCCGCCGGCAGTTTCGCCGTTTTTTCTACTGTTTTTAACTACTTACCGTTCAGACTGAGCGCGGAACCCTTTAATCTTTCCACCGAATTCACGACGCTGCTGTACCTTGTGTATGTCGTGGGAATCTTTATGGGGCCAACAGCCGGGCGAATCAGCAACCGTTTCGGAAGCGGAAATACTCTAATCACCGGAAGCCTCATTTCAGGGTGCGCGTTGGCGTTTATCTTGCTGCCCTCCATTCCTGCGATTTTACTGGGACTACTGTGTCTCTGCGCCGGCTTTTTCACTATACATGCTGCAGCGGTCGGGTCCCTGAACAGAAAGCTTTCAAGCGGGCAAGGACGGGCCAATGCACTTTATGTGCTGTTTTATTACCTGGGAGGCTGGCTTGGAATAACCGGCTGCGGTTTTGCGTACAAACAAAGCGGTTGGAGTGCTGTGATCGCAATATGCGTTTTACTCTCGATTATTCCATTGGGCACGGGGATGGGTGAGCGGAAAGTTAGCAAGCCCCGAAATCCTGCATGAGGCGGAGTCACAAAGGTCGCATCTTAAATCTGAAATTCTCATTTCGGATATTTAACGGTCTGACCCCTATTTTTTCTGTTCTTCTCCAATTAAGTTGGAGAAGAGGGTCCAAGGATTCGAGGGATCAAGGGGTCAAGGGGTCAAGGGGTCAAGGGTTTGTTATCTATAGGTTTTATCAGCGCTTTTTGCATTTGTTCAATTGCTTCTTTGTCTGTTTTTATGGCAGTCAACTCATCACCTTCAATAACGTCTAAATCCCCTGCTAATAATATCCGGGTCCTTAGTTCACAACTTGAACCATAAGACATGAAAAGCATCCGAATGTAGTCGCCTCTTGTCCCTCTTCCAGAGTCTTTAGCGATATTGGATTCAATAGACACGACAGATTTTCTGATCTGTGACGTTAGGCCGTATCGTTCCAGCTTTGGGAATTCTGCTTGTATTGCATATACTTTCAAACAAATTTCGTACGACTTTTGCCATCCATTCAACTCCTTGTAGTTTTTGAGCATTTCACTTGAACCCTTGAATCCTTGACCCCTTGAACCCTCTACGATCCCACTGGCTCAAGTGGGGATTATCTTCCCATTTTGCCTAAACTACCTACAACTAATCGGAAGATGATCCATTCTTTCTAATATGAGATAATTACTTCCTGCATAATATATCTGTCTTTTAGCGCTTTTCGTTCTTCATCCGATAGAATGATGCCTCCGGGATGTGGAGTTGCCCCTATAAAAACGGACACGGTTTTATGTTGAATAAGACCTAATGAACTCCCTGGGGGATTTCATTTTCAGGCCTTTATGCGGATGAACTT
>Ga0049094_10000100_pt1 | contig 26621 bp, 20 predicted proteins | sample WorMetexBAHAMAS2_FD_55033 | JGI IMG/M metagenome (GOLD analysis project Ga0049094, IMG submission 55033) | Marine gutless worms symbiont microbial communities from Max Planck institute for Marine Microbiology, Germany - Inanidrilus exumae... | ecosystem: Host-associated > Annelida > Digestive... | reverse complement strand
GTCATTTTGTCATTTGTTCCGCTGCGCGGAATGTCATTCGTAGTTGATCATTGTACTTTCAGCTTTAAACTTTGAACTTTCAGCTCCAATCCTTTCAGCTCAACAACAATCCAGCCCGCCGGAGGCGGACAAGCATCCAGTATCAAGAATCCAGTATCCACGATTCCGCCACCAGCTGAGTTGCCTCAATTCTCCAACCGGATCAAAGCTCCCGTAAATCGTGCCGCCGCGGGTGTTTTCCAGACGATTTCGCCTGGAATACCATCCGGCGGGGGCCGGTTGACAAAAAACAGGTAGTTTAGGTGTCCACTGATTGCCGATGTGTCCAACCCATCAGGACCCGTGGGTACTCGGAAAAAACGAACGTCGGCTCTTGAGATCAGCAGCGGATACAGCCAGTCCGGCAAATCCTCGACCAGCCCCACCCGGCTCCCCGGCCGAAGCGATCGGTCGATAGTACTCATGCGATCATCGCCAACCACGTTTCCGGCCATCACCATCTGCCGATCTGATGCGGGAATGTTTCGCCAAATACTCTGTTTTGCCCAGGCTGATCTGGGTAAATCTGTGAACGCCGCCGCATCCGGCGATTTGGCCAGTAAGCCTTCCAGGCTGGTCAGCGGTTTCATGGTGTTGGCAGTGGCTGTAAATACCAGCAGTAGAACACTGACCACCTGTAATGTCAGCTTCGCCGTGGACGTCAGCCTCCAGGGGGGAAGAAAAAAAGCGATGCAAAACCCGGAACAGACAAAAAAGGAGGTGAACAGCCGTGCATTTCCCGGCAGCCAGGCCGGCACCAGACACAGGATGTACACATAAACGGTCAGGGCGATGGCTTTAAGACGCCGGGGGCCTCGGATTAAGGCATACACAAGAGCCGGCACGATTAACAGCGCGCCGTACGGCCCGAACCATGCCAATACCTCATCGGGAAACCACAGGATCTGAAACTCCGCGGCGGTTCCACTGGCACCGAACAACGAAGCGACAATGACGGTATGAATGCCTTCCAGGAATCGGATGGGGCTGAGTCCAAACATCCAGCTGCTGACGTGCTCGACCGGCAAGGTCAGGTGTACCATTTCCAGACCATACCGGAGCAGGTTGGCACCGGCCCCGAAGAGCGCATCGGTATTGGGGGCAAAATTTTCCGACGGCGGGAGGTCGGTCCATCTTCCGTGATGAATCAAGTGATGCCCGAACAACCATATTTGGGAGAATATCGCCGCAGGAAACAGGACCGCCAATGCTATTCCGCGATGATCGGAAATGAGTTGCCACCATACTCCGGCGCCATGCCGTCGAAAGAGTAGTACTCCCGTTAGGGCCATCAGGACAATGGGAAACGTCAGGCTCAAGACCCGGCCGGATATGCAGAACAGAATCCCGACTGTCAGCAAACACATGTCCGAAATGTTGGGCTCTTCCCCCAAGCGGTACAGCGCGAGGAGACAAACCAGAGCCACGGCCGCCGGTACCAATTCCTGACCGGGGGTGGTGGCCAGCAGGACCAGCCGGGGAAAACTCATGACCACCATCACTACCGTAAAGGCAGTCGGCGGCCAGGCATATCGGCGCGCCAGGGAATAGGTGGCAAATCCGACAGATAGCCACGCCATGAACCCAAATAATCCCACGCCGGTATCGGTACCGAATCGAAGCAGCATGTGGGGGAGGATCAATGCGTTCAGCGGGGTTCCCGGGCGTTCCGCCAGCCATCCCGGACCGGTATCGGGGGTGGTGAAAAACCCGCCCTGTCTTTGAAACAGAAGTAGATCGGCCATGTCGGCCCAGTGGGTGATACCCGGCCCGATGAACATCGCCTGGATCAGCAGGTAAACGGCGGCCGCGAATAGGCCGAGGCCGGCGATGGAATGATCCCCGATGAGGCGGACCATCTGGCCGGGGAGTTCCGCAACGGTCCTTCGCAGGCGCCAGATTACCCAGACGGCGAGAAGTGCCAGTATGACTTCCACGCCCGGCGCCAGCCAGATGGCACCCACCAGAAAGGCCACCTGAAACACCAGGGACAGAACCACCAGGACGGTGATCAATCCGACAGAGACCGCCTCCGGAAACGTGTAGCCACGGCTCCTGAAGAATGCGAAACCGGCCACGAAAAACAGAACCATCTCAATGGCTGACACGAGAGCCGGAACCGTGGCGGGAAGTTGAAGGGTCACGGATGTTCGATCCAGGGATTTGTTCCATACATGACGGCGTCCGGACGAGCAGGTGGATGATGGGTGCAGGGCCGGCCATTATCGGTTGCCGTTGCTGATCCGCTTCGTATTTCCATGGATGTTATTGGCCCTTCTGTTTCAATGTCTTCTTTTCTTCCGCTTCCGCCTTAAGATGGTCCACGATCTCCTGCATAAAATCTCGCATGGCAGTTGCAAGGCGGAGGCACTCGTCACAGTAGACTTTCTTTCGAAACTCTCCATGCTCCTCGATCTGGTGCCAATACCAGTCCGGATACGGTGAGCCCTTGCAAAATTTTTTGCCGGTATATTCGGAAATCGGGCACCCAATGCAGATCAGCACGTAGAAAATGCGACATGGCGGGCAGTCGAAGACACCACCGTCCGAGCCTTTACCTGCAATGATGCGATCCCATTTCTTTACGGATGCTTCCATGATTTTAAGTTTATTCATGGAGCCTCCCCTCTTTCTTTATGTGCACGGAGTTTTGATCCCATTTTTAGAAGATCTTGCGGTTTCTTAGCGACGGCCAGAAATTGGCATGGACGCCGATACTGCGTTTCAGTGCATACATCACTTTCTTTCGATCGGCCCGGGCCATCATGTCATCGATGTCGGCGCGGGAATCCCCTGAGGTTTCCCGCAGGACCGCCTGAACCGAATCCGCCAGAGCCGGTGGATTGTAGCCGCCCTCGAGGATGAATACAATGCGTCCGTCGCAGACTTCTTCGGCAAGGTCCAGAAGCGAGCGCGTCATTCCGGCAAAGCCCCGGGGTGTGACGCCCATGCCGCCCAGAGGATCCTCGGGATGGATGTCGAAACCTGCGGATACCAGAACCAGGTCGGGGGCAAAGTCTCTGGCGACGGGCCGCAGCAGGTGTTCCAGGATGGCCACATAATCCCTGTCGCCATAACCCTTCGGCAACGGCACATTGATCGTGTAACCCTCCCCCGGCCCGATCCCGGCCTCGGTGAAAAAACCGGTTTTTGGGAAGTGGGGATACTGGTGAATCGAGAAGAACAGCACCGTATTGTCCTGCTCAAACAGGTGTTGCGTACCATTGCCGTGGTGTACGTCCCAGTCTACAATGAGCACCCGTTTCATTCCGAGATAGCGGCGGGCGTAGGCGGCCCCGAGTGCCACATTATTGAACAGACAATATCCCAATGCCCGGCTTCTTTCTGCATGATGTCCAGGGGGGCGCACCAGTGCGATGGCGTTGGGGATACGTCCCTCCACAACCTGCCGGATGGCTTCCACGTATCCGCCCACTGCCAGTCGTGCGGCCAGGTAGGAACCTTCGGAAGTCACCGTATCCATCGTCAATGCGGATTGGGGTTGACCCTGGGTGGCGGCGATTTGCTGCAGGTATTCCGGGGCGTGAAGCATTAACAATTCGTCGCAACTGGCTTCTCGGAACTCGATTTTCTGCCACAACGGACGCATGTCCGGTGTGTCCAGCATCTCGTACACGGTAGCCAGGCGCCGCGGATTCTCCGGGTGATCATCGCCGGTCAGGTGGTGCAGAAAGCGCTGGTCCCGTACGATGCCGGTCGGTTGAAGCCTGCGGTCCGCCTCCCCATCCATTCCCGGGGTCATCATGAGTTTCATGGGGATGTCCGCCGGGACCACCAGCAGGGGGCACGGTCCCTTTCGGATCAACGCTTCGGTTGTGGATCCTGAGAGAAACTGAAACCGTTTTCCTCCCGGCTTGACGCCTGCAGCCACCAAGTCGGCCCCATGCGTCTGGGCGTATTTTGGAATGCCTTCCCCTGGAACCCCCTGAACCACTTCGATGATCACCTCGGGAATATCGAGGTCCAGGTCCACTAAAAGCTGTTTCAGGCGTTGTTTCAGACGATCTTGAAGCATGGCCTGAACCCGTTCGTAAGGGGCCTCGGTGGGTTCCACCACATCCTCATCCAGAGGAGCTTCGATGGCATGGAGCAGATGCAGTTCAGCACCCATGGCTTGGGTCAACGCCGCGGTATATCGGAGCGCCGTCTGTGAGACCGGAGAGAAATCGCAGCTCATCACGATCCGGCGGGGAGCTGCGGCGTTTTCCGGGCTATCTTCGGTGGGCCGGACAATGATCAGGGGCCGTTGAAGGGATCGTGCCATGCGCTCCACCACCGTGCCCATCAACATGCGTTTCAGGCCGGACAGACCGTAACTCATGGCGATCACCAAATCGATATTACGGTGCTCAACCAGGGGCCGTATGTTCTCCACTGAATCGCCGAAAGCGATCAGCGGCTCCCAGGAGACATCGTGCCCATGCATCAGCTCGGTGATTCTTTTGTCGGCCTGTTCCCGGATGTGATCGGATTGAAGGTCTGCTTTGGCGACGTCGGTCCCGAACAGATCATCCCGGCTCGCCTGGACCGAGTGAAATACGATGAGATGGGCGTTAAAGCGGCGGGCCATCGCGACGCTGTAGGCGATTCCGGTGGGTGCTAGGCGTGAAAAATCGGTCGCGTATAGAATTTTCTGTAACCGGACTTCCATGACCGATGCCTCTGCCGGGGCCCGCCGGAGGGCTATGGAATCCGCACCGTATCGATGGAGGGGCGGCTTACCGGATCGGCAGGCGGGCGATTGCCGGTACCGTGATGCATGAAGCCGAGAAACGGTGGGGAAATGGTTCCGCTCAATTGCATTCATCTCCCACGTGGGAGATAAAGGGTCCAAGGGTTAATCGCCTCAGGTGGGTAGATCTCGAATCCTGAGACCCTATGGATCGTACCCATACAGGTTGTGATGCCAGGGTCTGTCATTTAAGAACGGCATTTATTTAAAAAATTATAGTATAGAACCGGCCATCGGGTGTCAACCGGGTCTCTGGATCGTCTACCCTTACTGTCCGGGGGCGATTCACGGGCCTCTCCGCCCGCTCAGGGGCCCCAGGAACGCATTGACTTTTAGCGATGAGATCGCATATTGCAATCAATAAATTAGGTGTTTTTTAGTATGGGTTTAAAATTAAGTATACACGTTTTCGGACGATTGATCTGTACGGCACTTCTGGTCGGGTGCGTTCGGATGGAGCCCGAATATCAGCGACCGGAGCCGGTCGGGCAGCTACCGGATAAGTTCGAACAGGTTTCCGCCCATACGGACGGGGCCCTGGTTGATGACGCCTGGTGGCGGGAATTCAATGATCCGGGTCTCGATCGACTGGTGGAGGACGTGCTGGTATACAACTGGGATCTCAAGCAGGCCGCGGCACGGATTCTGGAAGCCCGGGCACGGTTTCGGCAAACCCGAGCCGACCGCTATCCGGAACTCGGTTTCAATGCCAGCGCGGATCGGCGGAACCTGTCCGGGACCCAGGGCAATGCCGAACTCGATATCACATCCTACGAATTATCCCTGGGAGCGGCCTACGAGGTGGACCTGTGGGGGCGTTTTGCCAGTTTAACCGATGCGGCGCGGAACGATCTGCTCGCGGAGGAAGAAACCCGCCGGACCCTTGCCCAGAGCATCGTGGCCGAAACCGTGCTGCTGTATCTGGAGATCGAGTCCCTCGAGCGTCGCATCCAGATTGCCCATCAGAATATCGACAGTTTCAGCAGGAGCCTGGAATTTGTCTCGACCCGATACCGACGAGGGCTGATTTCCGTCCTGGACGTCCGACAGGCCAGGCGCGTTCTGGCCCAGGCCGAGGCGGTGCTTCCCGAACTGGAGCAGCTCCTCGGTTTACGGCAACAGGAACTGGCCGTATTGCTGGGACGGTATCCGACCACGTCCGATCCGCGTCAACAACCGGAAGACTATTTTCAACAACTGCCGCCAGTGCCGCCCGGGCTTCCGTCCGAGCTACTTCAGCGACGGCCGGAAATCCGGGCTGCGGAGGCTCGGCTCCAGGCCGCAAACCAGCGTATCGGCGCCGCCAAGGCAGCCCGGTTTCCATCCATATTTCTCACCGGCGAATACGGATTTTCCAGTGACGAGCTGAACCGCCTGGTGGATTTGGATTTCGACTTCTGGAGCGCCACCGCCGGCCTGACCCAACCGATTTTCAACGCCGGTCGCTTGAAGGCCAATCAGCGCGGTGCCGAGGCCCGCTACGAACAGGAAGCCGCCGTGTACGCCCGGACCTTGCTGACAGCGTTTTCGGAGGTGGAGGCGGCCCTGCTGACACGGAAAAAGCAGAGCGAACGGCGGGAACGGTTGTACCGGTTTCGGGAGGAGGCCCGTGCCACCGGGCGTGTCGCCGCTCAGCGCTACATCCGGGGATTGACTCCGTACCTGGATGTCCTCGATGCCCAGCGCACCCGATTCGAAGCGGAAGACCAACTGGTCCGGGTTGAGCTTGTTGTACTCAGCAACCGTGTCCAACTGTATCGTGCACTCGGAGGAAACTGGGCCGCGCTGGAAATTTCTCCCGATGCGCTGATCTCCGATGCCCAGGGTACGGGAAAAGGCGAGGAGAGCCCATGACCCCCGCGAGACAACGACTGGTTCAATTCCTCGTTACCGCAGCCATGATTGCCGGTGGCGCCGCGGTTTTTCTCATCATCACCGCCAACAAACCCGAACTGAAGCGGACCCAGCCGGCGCCACCGGTACCCATGGTCCGTGTGATGACGGTGGAAACGACGGATCTGGTGATACCGATCCGGGGAGAGGGGACGGTCCAACCCCTCAGGGAGATCGATCTGGTGCCCCAGGTCGGTGGAAAGATCGTGGAGACATCCCCGGCGCTTGTAGACGGAGGCCGATTCTCGAAAGGGGACCTGCTGCTGCGTATCGAATCGGAAGATTACGAGTTGGCCGTCACTCTGGCAGCCGCCCGTGTCAAAGACGCGGAAAGTGACCTAGTGTTTACCGAGGAGGAGGCCGCTGCTGCCGTGGAAGAGTGGCGGCTACTGGAACGTAAGGACGACCCGCCGCCCCTGGTTGCGAAGCTTCCCCAACTGGCCGCGGCCCGCGCGCGGCTGGCTGCTGAGAAGGCCGATCTGAAAAAAGCCCGTCTCAATCTTGCGCGGACCGAGATACGGGCCCCGTTCAATGGGCGGGTGTCTTCGGAACAGGTGGGCCTCGGTCAATATGTCAGCACCGGCCAAAGCCTGGCCACCATTTTTTCCACAGATGCCGCAGAAATTGTGGTCCCCCTGGAGGATAGCGCTCTGTTCTGGTTCCACGTACCCGGATTTACGCCGGGGGACGGCCCCGGTGCTCCCGTCCGGATTACGGCCCGTATCGCCGGCAGGGATCTCACCTGGGCCGGTCGGGTGGTCCGGGCCGAAGGCAAAATGGATCCCCGCACGCGACTGATCAATGTCGTGATCCGGGTAGATAACCCGTATCAGCGCAGACCCCCCCTGGCGGCCGGACTCTTTGTCACGGTTGAAATCGAGGGCCAGCGCCTGACCGATTCCGTCGCCATCCCCAGCGCTGCTCTGCGAGAAAACCAGACGGTTTGGGTGGTCGGCGAGAACGGTGTCCTCTCGTTCCGTAGCGTGGATGTTGCCCGTGTCATGCCAAATCAGGCCATAATCAAAGGCGGCCTGCAGAGCGGAGAGCGGGTGGTCACGTCTCCCTTGCGGTCGGTCACCGATGGCATGAAAGTACGTGTCGGCACCGGTGGGAGGCCGTCATGAAAGGTTGGGTTGCCTGGTTTGCGGACAACCATGTGGCCGCCAATCTCCTGATGTTCTTTTTTCTGTTTGCCGGTATCTACACCGGTCTGTTCCACAAGGTGGAGGTGTTTCCGGAAACCGATCTGGATATGATCCGGATTACCACCGCCTACTCGGGTGCGTCTCCTGCCGAAGTTGAAGAAGCCATCGTACGTCAGATTGAGGAAAAGGTGGCCGGTCTGGCCGGCATCGAGCGGATTGACTCCAGCGCCCGGGAGGGGTTCGGGGCCATCACCATCGAAGTGGTCAAAGACTGGGATCTGAAGAAGCTGGTGGAAGAGATCAAGGCCGAAATCGACCGGATTACCACCTTTCCAGACGAAGCTGAAAAACCGGTCGTCGGAGAGATCACACGACGGAGTCGTGTCATCAACGTGGCCGTCTATGGAGATGCGTCCGAATCCACCCTGAAAGCCCTGGCTGAAAAAGTCAAAGACGACATTACCAACATTCCCGGGATTACCCTGGCCGAACTTCGCGGCATCCGAAATCCGGAAATTCAAATCGAAATATCCGAATCGACCCTTCGGCGGTACGGTTTGACGCTGGGCGCGGTGGCCGACCAGGTTCGCAACGCCAGCCTGGATTTGCCGGCCGGACGGATCAAGACCGAAGGCGGAGAAATCCTGATCCGTACCAAAGGACGACGCTATCATGCGGAAGATTATTCGGATGTGGCCGTTATTACCCGAACCGACGGCAGCAAGATCACCCTGAGCCAGATTGCCCGACTGGCGGACGGATTCGAGGATTCGGATATCAGTGCACGGTTCATGTCCAAACCGGCGGCCACGATCCATGTCTACCGGGTCGCGGATCAGAGCGCCCTGGATGTGGCCGCAAAAGTGCGAACCTACGTCGATCGCATCCGGCCGACCATGCCGGCAGGTGTCAATATAGATTTCTATCGAGACCGGACCGAGATTCTCAAAAGCCGGCTGGAATTGCTGGTGCGGAACCTAACCTTCGGACTGGTTCTGGTCAGCCTGCTGCTGTGGATGTTTATGGACATGCATCTCGCGTTTTGGGTTACCCTAGGTATCCCCATATCCTTTTCGGCCGGACTGTTCGTTCTCCCCCATTTTGATGTGTCTATCAACATGATCTCCCTGTTTGCGTTTATCATGGTGCTGGGCATCGTGGTGGATGATGCCATTATTATCGGGGAAAACATTTTCCGTAAGCAGGAGCAGGGACTGCCGCCGCTCAAATCCGCCGTGGAGGGGGCCCTGGAGGTGGGGCGGCCGGTGGTCTTTTCGGTGCTTACCACGGTGGTGGCGTTCTGGCCGCTGCTGCTGGCCAGCGGTACCACCGGCAAACTGATGCGCAATATTCCCATCGTGGTGATTGTGGTGCTGCTCGGATCTCTGGTGGAGTCCCTGTTTATCCTTCCGGCGCACCTGAACCGGAGTTCGGAAAAGCGGGGGGGAGATTGGGCGGTGCACCGGAAGGAGAAGTTTACATCCCGCGCCCTCAAGTGGGTGATCCGAACACCATACGCACGCTTGGTCGATTTCTGCGTCCGCTGGCGATATGCCACTGTTGCGGTTGCCGTGGTTTTGCTGATGATCAGCGTTGCCATCTGGCAGGCCGGGTGGATCAAGTTTACGTTTTTCCCAAAGGTGGAAGGCAACACCATGCGGGCGTACGTGACCATGCCTACCGGTACGCCCGTGGAACGGACCCGGGAAGTGGTGGCGTTCGTCGAACAGTCCGGGCTTGAAGTTTTGGAGGAGGTTGAAAAAGACCGGCCGGTTGGTACGGACCGGTTGCTTAAGTTCAGCCAGTCTATCATCGGCGTCCATTACGGCAGGGGCGGCACTACCGGCACCGGCGGTCATCTGGGGCAGGTTCGGCTCAATCTCCTGGAAAGCGAAGAGCGGCAAATCAGTACCCGGGTGTTGACCAATCGGTGGCGGAAGCGGATCGGCAGCATCCCCGATGTGGAGAAGATATCCTTCCGAAGTGAAATCCACAGTGCCGGGGACCCCATTGAAATTCATCTGTCGACCAATGAATACGATACTCTCCTGGCCGCCTCAGAGGCGCTCAAAGAAGAACTCCGACAGTACCCCGGCGTGTTTGATGTGGGGGACAGCTTTCTTCCCGGAAAAAACGAGATGCAGCTCAAATTGAAGCCGGCGGCCCGGTCCCTCGGGATTACCCTCAACGATCTGGCCCGGCAGGTCCGCCACGCATTCTATGGTGCGGAAGCCCTGCGCTTGCTGCGTGACAAAGACGAAGTCAAAGTGATGATCCGGTATCCGGAGTCTGAGCGACGGGCTCTGGGGTATGTGGAGGAAATGCGCATTCGCACGCCCGACAGCATCGAGGTGCCGTTCCGGCAGGTTGCCGAAGTCACCATGCAAGCCGGATACACCACCATTGAGCGGGCTCAGCGTCAGCGGGTGATCAAGGTCACCGCCGACGTGGACGAGACGGTTTCCAACGCCAACGAGGTGCGCACCATGCTGGTATCCGACGTCCTGCCGCGGCTCACCAGTCAATTTTACGGCCTTCGCTATACCATCGAGGGAGAAGGGAAAGAGCAGAAAAAGGCATTCGGTGATGTTTACCAAGGGTTTGGTATCGCCCTGTTTTGCATCTACGCGTTACTGGCCATTCCGTTCAAATCGTTCACCCAGCCGGTGGTCGTGATGGCGGCAATCCCGTTTGGATTCGTCGGAGCGCTGATTGGGCATCTAATTATGGGATTCAACATCAGCATCCTCAGCCTGTTCGGTATGGTGGGGTTGGCCGGCGTGGTGGTCAACGATTCACTGGTGCTGGTATATGCCGCCAATGGCCTCAAACGGGGCGGGGAAAATGCCCATGATGCGATCTGCAAAGCCGGCGGCCTCCGCTTCCGGCCCATCATCCTGACATCGCTCACCACCTTCGCCGGTTTGACACCGATGCTTCTGGAAAAAAGCGTTCAGGCGCAGTTTCTGATACCCATGGCCGTCAGTCTTGGCTTTGGTGTGCTTTTCTCGACCTTCATCACCCTTCTGTTTATTCCCTGCAGTTATATGATCCACCAAGACATCAAACACCTGGTGATCCGCCTCAGAGAGCGTCTCCTCCCCGGCCCCGCGGAATTGTCGGACCGGCCCTAGGCCGAAGCAATATCCAGTCTAGGCCGTTCTCCTGCGTGGCGGTCACTGCCGAACCGGAAGGTCCTCCCGCCGTCTACCTCTTGATTTAAAATTCGTCCGATCAGCCTATAATATACTGATATAAAAATATGTTTCTAATAGTTGCATGCCTTTTCGCAAGGGAGTACCGAGCGTCCAGCGGGTCAAGTTGAAAAATTAGGCGCTACCCTATACAATACCCACAATGGCAGCGATGAGATTTGGTCCGCTGCCAAACGTGTTTTTATCCCGTGTCACAAATCTAAAGGAGACTATTTATGATGAAAATCGCCAAGGTGATGATGGTGGTGTTCAGCATGATGGTGTTAGCGGTTCCGGTCATAGCCGGGTGGGATGCCAATTTGGACAAGAAATGTCAGGCTGCCATCCGGGAGTTTAAAAAGGTCGATCCGGGCATGAAGGCGTTCTTCAACAAAGCCCATGGCTATGCTGTGTTTCCGACGGTTGTCAAGGGCGCTATCGGATTCGGCGGCGCCCACGGCAAAGGGCTGGTGTATCGAAAAGGACGGGTCATCGGAAAGACGTCTCTGTCCCAGGGCACCATTGGATTTCAATTGGGCGGGCAAGCCTACCGGGAGGTTATTTTCTTTGAAGACAAACGGGCACTGGACAGATTCAAGAAAGGCAACTTTGCATTTTCCGGGCAGGCCTCCGCTGTGGCAGCCACAGCCGGAGCTTCGGCGGATGTGGATTATGCCGGTGGTGTGGCGGTCTTTACCATGGCAAAGGGAGGATTGATGTTCGAGGCCAGCATCGGTGGTCAGAAATTCACCTTCAAACCGAAATAATCGCCGGGAGCGGTTTTTGGGCTTTGCGTGCCTGTACGGAGATGTTTTGTATCTTTTTCAAATTTCTTTTTCACCGCGGAGACGCAGAGTGCGCAGAGAGGGTACCTATTATCCAGAATCCCTGAGAGGGGGATTCCGGATAAGCGCTGCCTTACAACATCGAGGGATACACACTGTGGGTTACTGGAATAACCCAGTAAAGACAATAAGATCTTAATATCATTTCTTTTCAGCCATCCGCTGAAAAGAGTTCATGCAATGTTCGGGTTAAAAGAGTTTTGTCAGTTCATCCGCATCAAACACCGGCCAGGGTGCCGGGTGTCCGCGATCCAGGGCCTCGATACCCCGCCCCGCCTCGATCACTTCTCCGATGATCGCCGTCTCGATACCCGAGGCCCTGATTTGCTCGCATAGACCTTCGGCGCCGGCACTCCGACAACAGATAATCAGGCTTCCGGAACCGATCAACCCAAGGGGATGGATGTCGAGGAGACGACAGATCGCTTCGGTCTCGGGGAAGATTGAAATACGGTCCGTGTGAATCCGCATGCGATGCCCTCCGGCGACGCTGAGTTCATCCAGGGCAGTCGCGAGGCCCCCTTCTGTTACGTCATGCATGGCGCTCGTGCCGGGATGCTCGGCAGCGATGCGGGCTTCTTCGATCACCCCGATACGGTCGAGAAATGCGGCGGCTCCCTGGATGGTGTTCTTCGGTATGCCCATGGATCGGAGTTTATCGGAAAACTCCCTGGCAATGATGGCCGTTCCCTCAACGGCCACTCCTTTGGTGAGTACCACGGCATCTCCCGGCCTCATCCCCTGCTTGTCGATAAGGCGATCCTTGGCAACGGTGCCGATGAGCATACCGGTGACGACCGGCCGGGTGACGGCATCGGTTACCTCGGTGTGTCCGCCGCACAACGTGATATCCCATTTCCGGCATACGCTCTGGAGTTCAAGCATAACGTGACCGATGCGGCCGGGTGTGGTGCCCGGTGGAAACAGCAGCGTGGTTAAAAACCATCGTGGCTGAGCTCCAGAGGTAACAATATCGTTGGCATTGACCAGGAGGGCGTATTCACTAATGGCATCGGTGACGAACGTGATTGGATCGGATTTCAATATCAGAACGTTCTGATTTTCTATATTCACTGCGGCGGTATCCTGACCGATGCCCGGAGCGATCAGCACGGAGGGATCTTCAACGGTGAGATCGCTGAGAAAGACCTCCAGGAGATCATTGGGTAATTTTCCGCCGCTGATGGGGATTCCCAGGCGGACGATATCGGTTAGCTGATCCAGTCTCTCAATGCGAAAATCCGGTGTGACCGGGAAAGAGGATTCGGACATGCCGTGGTCCAGGAGAACAGTCACCGCACCAGCGGCGGTTCCGGCTTCAATGTCGAGACGAAAGTCTCCCACAACCAGAACGTCCGATACCGGCACCCGGGCCTTTTCGGCGAAGTATTCAATGCCCTTGGGGGAGGGTTTTACGGGTATGGGCGTTTCTCGAGTAACGATCAGATCAAACTCCCCGCTCGTCAGGGAGGAAAAATTTCTCAGCGATCGTTCGACGGCGGCCCGGCTGTTTCGGGTCAGAATTCCCACTTTGAGGCCCATTTGGTGCAGCTTCCGAACGACCGTTTCGGCACCCTCTGCCGGTTGTGAGGCGGCCGCCCCAAGCGCCTCAAAATCATCCAGGGCCGCCTCCGCTTCCCGACGGAGTCCCTCCTCGGGCAAGCCTTCGATAAATTCCAATACCGGCTGGTCCAACGGGCACCCCAGACGTTTTTTGAGCGACGCCCAGTCAAGAGCGCCGGGATCGGTCAATGTACCGTCAAAATCGAACAGAACCGCCTGGATTTGAAACGGATGAAATGGATTCATTCAGATGGCCTTTTCGGAATGATACGGACTCCCCATTCGGCATCCGTTGGTGGTTAGAAATGAATTCATGAAATTTGGAGTGAAATCCGAATATTGCACCAAGCGGAGACTTCCGTGACCAAGGCACTTCGATGTGAAGCTGTAGTCCATCTACCGCGAACCTCGAATAACGCCGGTCATGGGAGTCTCCGTTTGGCCCTAAGGGGGAAATCTTTTCAGACAGTTTAAATTGATCTTTTGCTTCATAAGGTTATCTGCGTGAACGGCTTGAAATCAGCGCCGCTATATGGATGTCGTTACTCTTGGTCTATGGCTGAAAAGATTTCATGCATTATTCGGATTAGGGGTTCAAGAGCTTATCCAATTTCTCCAGATGGCGATTTTCGCCCACCACGACCAGCGTGTCGCCAGCTTCCAGGCAGGTCTCTGCGGAAGGATTGAAATGCATCTGCCCATCGGCTTTTCTCGTGGAGATGACGATCAGATTGAGATCCTGGCGGAGACCTGAGTCTTTCAGACACACCCCTACCAGCTCGGAATTTGCTCCAACCGGGCATTCTTCAATAGAAATGTCGGTGCTCTCATCGGCAAACGCCAATTCCAGAAAATGAATGACAGTCGGTCGGAGTACGGCATGGGCCATACGCCTGGCGCCGATATCGTATGGAGATATCACTTTATCGGATCCCGCGGCGAGCAGCGTTTTTTTGGTGTCATTCTGACTGGCCCGGGTCACGATGAAGAGATCCGGATTCATGCGTCGACCCAGCAGAGTTAGCACCACATTGGCCGCATCGGTTCCAAGGGCGCCGAGCAACCCCTTTGCCCGAGAGATGCCGGCCCGTTTCAGGATCGATTCAGCTGCGGCATCGCCGATAATGTACGGCACTCCGTCCGTTTGCATCGTGCCGATGCGGTCCTCATTCTGTTCAATGATGACCAGCGGCAAGTTCTTCTGGAGCAGGAAGCGACTCAGCACACGTCCGATGCGGCCGTATCCGCAGATGATGAAATGCTGCTTCAGGTGTTTGATACGCCAGTCCAAGCTCCGCCTCCCGAGGACCGTAAGAATTCTGCCCTCTACCAGTGACCGGACAATGTGCCCGATGACATAGAAGGTAAACCCTACTCCCATCAGAAGGAGCACCATGGTAAACATTCGCCCGGAATCGCTGAGAGGGTGGACTTCGCTGTAGCCGACCGTCGCCAGTGTGATCACGGTCATGTAAAAGGCATCTTTCAGCCGCCATCCCTCTACCACGACATAACCGACCGTCCCGATGCCGAGCAGCGCAACTGAAAAGGCGAAAATTATGAACAGCCGTCTCAGGTGCTCCAAATAGGCTCCCCATGATTGATGGTGGTTTACTGCAATTTCGAGAAGTATAGATAGCGGTCCGTTGGGGTGTCAAGGTGGAAGCTTGAGTCTGGATTCTTGATACTGGATTCTGGATGCTCGATACCGGGTACTGGGTACTAGGTATTCGGTACTCGGTGTCCTATCTGGTTTAGAGGTCTGTCAAAGGTTTTACAGCATGCCGAATACCTAATACCCAATACCGAATATCTAAAGCGGCCAACCGGCAGACCCTTCGACTCGCTGCGCTCGCTCAGGGCAAGCGGGCAAACGGGCCAACCGGGAGACCGGATGCAGGCCACAAGACTCAAGATGCAGGTATCTGAAAACTGGAGCCCTGGACTCATGGAGTATTGGAATGGTGGAACTCCGCATTACCATGGGGATCCAACACTCCAGCGCTCCACCACTCCATCAACTCCGCTTTGCTCGCTCAGGGCAAACGGGCAAACCGGCCAACCAATTAAGGCTTGTCTTTTAGCGACAAATTCGCCATATTTCCGGAAATATCAATGGAATGATTGTCTCCATCGACCTTAGCCCGAACATTGCATGAAATCGTTTCAGTATTTAGCTCAAAAGAAGCAAAATCGGAGCGATAATGTTAATTCTGGTCTTTTCAGCAAGAATACAATTTGTCATGTTGTTGATTTGAAGAACAGCCTGAAAAGATTTCACCCTTCGGGCCAAACGGAGACTTCCATGGCCTGCGTTATTCAAGGCTTGCGGTAGTCGGACTACAGCTTCGCCTTGAAGTGCCTTGACCATGAAAGCCTCCGTTTGGAGCAAAGTCCGGGTTAACCGCTCTTTCCGCAGTCTTGTCGGACTCACCACTGAAATCTGTATCGCAAGCATTGAAAATGGAGGATACCATTCATGGGAAAAAAGATTCTGGTCGCATTTGATGATTCGGAGAATGCCATTCGTGCTGTTGAATTCCTCGCCAAGACGTTTACTGCCGAACACCGGGTAACACTCTTTAGTGTACTTCAGGACAGTGCCGCGTTGTGTGATATGAACAGCCCGGAACTGACGCCATATTTTCAGGAACAGCAGCATAGCTTTTGCACACTGGAAGAAAAGAAAAAAAGCCTCCTGTCGTCAGCCCTGGAACAGGCCAAGGACATTCTGGTACAGGCGGGGTTTTCGGAAGATAATATCGATATGAAACTTGATTTCAAGGCCAAGGGGGTCGCCCGTGATATTGTCAACGAAGCCACCAATGGATATGACCTGGTTGTGTTGGGCCGTCGGGGGATTTCCGGCATTCGTGAATTCTTTTTCGGTAGCGTTTCCCAGAAGGTACTTCACTCCGCCGGGAATGTGTCTATTCTGATTATTAACTGATGCGCTTCCGGTTTTATCATATTCTCCCCGCTCTGTTCCTTTGCCTCGTGTGCCTGCAGTGCACCACTGTGTCTCGGCCTCCTGCCGCCTACACGGAGGGACAAAAAACTGTAGCTCTGTCCCCGGCCGAAAAATATTCCGCGGAAGTACTTTCCTACATGATGAAAGTGGTCCTGGGTCGGGCCGGCGATCCCAAGCATCGAGATAGCTGGGCATCCAGAGGCCTGAACATCGATCTTGACTTCGCAGCGATCAGTGAGATCATGGGCGATTCCGCCCAGGATAAAAAATCACTGCTGGTTTTCGATGCCAATATTCTTGGGCTCAGCGAAGTCCTCTACTACTACAATCCGAAACTGAATCAATTCAAGGGACGATCCGGAAATGTCAGCCTGTATCCATCTTCAGAAATGGTGGCGTTACGGATTTTACTGCTGCAGAAAATGCATCGGGGAGAGCGGATCAGGGTTGGGACGCTTCTGGATCGTCAATCGTTGTTCCTTGACCCGAATGCCCTTCCGGGTGACGCGGATATTCAGGCTACCGGCCTCCGGCTCGAAGAAATACGCTTGCTGCAAGATATTTTCTCCAGTGAGCCTCAGCTGTTCCAGCACTTGGAGAGCCCTTGCCTTATCGACAGTCTGATTCAGCTCGGGGTTGTCGAAGAAGATGCCCGAGCCGACTCAATTCAGAAAAAATCGTTGAATCGCCCCGTTCAATGCCGACCACACGCTGGAGGTACGTCCCCGGAGGCGATAACGATAGCGATCCTGCCATCCCTGATCCAGGAATTCGAATTCGGGTTCTCTCCGGATTCTTCCTATCCCTCCGGATTTCGTCCGAGCCCGTTTTTTGTGGAAATGGTGGATCGGCTGGTAGATGGCATCCGGGAATCCCTTGAAGCGGCCATAGCGGCTCGCGTTTCAGCGCAGGGATCCGGGAGTAGTTTGGATGCTGAAAGGCAGTTTGAGCGGATTTGGGGGGAACAGGTTTTGATTTTGCTGGAAGATGAGCGCCCGCTGGTCATTTATCCGGAAACCGCATCGGCCGTTGTGGCGAACACCTGCCCGGAGGCCGATCTTGTTCTGATTCTCACCGGAAAGGATGTCTATCTGGCGTTGGCACTGGAACCTGACCACGTCTTTCCGTCCGTGAATCGGATGTATATCGACATCATGGATATCCGGCGCTCGCAAATTGATAGTATTACCGAAGACGTCGCAGAATTTATCCTGGAGCGTTTGTCTTTTGGGTCGTCGGTCCTCGATGCTGACCGAGAGGCTCCGCTGGACAGCGGGCGGCTCGATGCCACTCGCCGTTAAGACAGGGCCGAGCCGCCTATCCTCCGATCTCCACCGGCTTGCATAAGTGGTGAGATTCCATTGCCACGCGGCCGCACCCGTCACAAACATATTTCATGGATTCTAACTTGCCTCTGCAGATATGGTGGGCTTTCACGTCCGGCGCCCCATAAAAACTGCATTTCGCTGTATCCCCGCAAGGATCGCACAGATGCCCCGGAGCATCGGCAACCGCTCCACAATTCTTACATGTATAGGCCATATCGCCTCCTTTACAGAACACTTAGGAGTGCTGAGCGCTGATGTTCAGACCTTAAGTCTATTTTTTCAATATGAGGATCATTCAGGAAGTTTCAAGCTGGCTTTTTCTTACGGTCTTTGTCGGAATCAATCTGCTCCAGTCGGCGTTTACGGGCTTTTGCCCCCTGGCGGTCATCCTGAGGAAGGCCGGAATCCGACCCGGGGAAGCCTTTGGTTAACCCGAACATTGCATGAACTCTCTTCAGCGGATGGCTGAAAAGAGTCCACTCTTCGAGCCAAAAGGAGAAGCCCATGGCCTGCGTTATTCGAGGCTTGAGGTAGGTGGACTACAGCTGCGCCTCGCAATGCCTTGCCCATGAACTTCTCCTTTTGGTGCAATGTCCGGGTTAGGTAGCACCCCCATCAGACGGGGAACCCCTCGTTGTCAACAGACTCCGATGTACCGCGGCCGGGGGAGTCATTCAGAGATATCTTGACTCACTACGGGCGGCCCTTACTTTGGTGATACGAAACCAATTCTAATCCCGGTACGTCACCGATGATCCATTTCCCGGTAGGATGTCGAATAACGATCGGGACAATCAGAGGGGAGGACAGCCGACATGTTCAAAAAGTCGAAAAAGAAGAAAGGCTTTATCATAGACCTGGAAAAACTCAACAGCCTCAATTCCGAAGGCTGTCCCGCCTGCGGCCGGAAGTTTACCTTGGGGGAGTCCGCCGTGGTGGCATGCGGTGCGTGGGAGGGCGGCACTAAAGTCATCCATGAAAACGAGGCGGTGTATGATCCGGAAACCGCCAGTTTTGTTGAACGTCGCTGTTATGAGGCCCGAAGAGGGCGGATCTGATGATGACCCTGATGCGTGTAAGGTCGATGACGGTCTTACCGACTCCCTTATGGGGGTAAATGTTGCCGGGCGCTATCCCGAATATTGCATGAAATCTCTTCAGCAAACGTATAGAAAGAAACAATATCAGTGTCTTAACGTGAATACGGATCCAACCGGCGGTGATGCAATATGTCACGTTGAAAAACTGATGCACGGCCTGAAAAGATTTCACCCTGCGGGCCAAAAGGAGACGTCCATGGTCTGCGTTATTCAAGGCTCGCGGTAGAGGGACTACAGCTTCACCTTGAAATGCCTTGCCCATGAACGTCTCCTTTTGGTGCAATGTCCGGGCTAGAGCATTACCCGGGAGGGAGCATGGAATAAATGCGATGTAGACTACGCCATTGGATATTATTCGCCGTTATGGTCTGGTTCGGCCTGTCCGCCGGGAATGTATGGGCATTGGAACTGCCCCAAGTCGTAAACATGGTTCGGCCGGCTGTGGTTACGGTGGTCACATAAGATTTCAACCGGGACATTTCCGGATTCGGGAGCGGATTTTTCATCGACCCGGAGGGTCATCTCATCATAAACTATCATGTCCTGGACGGAGCGTATGCTGCTGATATCCGCACCCAAGACGGCAAAACATATCCTGTGGAAGCGGTTGTCGGCGAAAATCCCGCATCCGATCTGATCAAGTTACGCGTCCGAATTCCGAAAGAATCCCGGCACTGGTTGCAAACCAAATCCGAAATGCCGTCCATTGCCGAGCCGATCGTTGTGGTCGGAAGTCCCATGGGTCTCGAACAAACCGTCTCCGAAGGCATCGTCTCCGGTATTCGGGAAATGCCGGGATTTGGAAAATTTTTCCAGATATCGGCTCCAATCTCTCAGGGATCCAGCGGCGGCCCGGTGGTGGACTACCAGGGTCGTGTTGTCGGAATTGTCACATTCATGATGGTGCTGGGGCAGAATCTTAATTTTGCGGTTTCCGCCCAAGGGGTCGAGATGCTGGGTCCGGTCGGTCCGGCGAAAACGGTTTCGGAGTGGACCTATGGCAAGAGTCTGAATCAACCGGGGGTGGCGGAAACCCTTTGCCGCAAGGGTTTTGAGTTTTCCGTCAATGGACAGTACGATCGGGCCCTGAAATTCTATGAAGAAGCCACCACCAAAGATCCCGCCAACACGCAGGCCTGGCACGGACTGGGGCACTGTTATGATGGGCTTGGAAAACCGGAACAGGTCATCTCTGTTTATGAGCAGGCCATCCGGATTCATCCTGAAGATGCGGAGTTGCGGTTTGAACTGGGTAACTACCTTTACAAGATGGGGCGATTGGAAGAATCGGCCGATGCCTTTGAAATTGCAACCCATATAGATCCGGATTATGCGGAAGCGTTTTCACGCTTGGCTGTTGTTCTAACGGAATTGGAACGATACGAAAAGGCGGTTGAAAACCATATGGAGGTGATCCGGGTACATCCGGAGTCAAGCCCCGCCTATTACAATCTGCCGGTGACCCTAAGCAATCAGAATCAGTTAGAAAAGGCCATCAATGCTTACAGCCAGGCGGTAAAGCTGGATCCGGAAAACATATACGCGTTTCACAACATGGGGGTTCTGCAGGCGAGGATGGATCGGCCCGATGCCGCCATCGAATCCCATAAGCAGGTGATTCGAATCAAACCGGATCACGCTCCATCCCATTACCAGTTGGGTAAGGCGTTCATCGCCACCGGTAACAAACCGGATGCTCTGGCCCAGTATTCGATTCTCAAGGCACTGGATTCGGATCTGGCGGAGGAGCTGTTTGCTATACTCTACCCATAGGATTATCTATTTCAGTCTTTCCCTTCGATTAGGCAGCGAACTGTGCGGCTAATGGCAAGAAATGTGCGGTCCTGTGAGGCGTATAAAAGGAACAAATAATGGCTGCAGACGTTAATCACTTCAATGATCCTAAGACATTGTTCGGGAGGCTTCGTTCGGCTTGTGCCGACGAATGGGCTGATTATTGCAGCCATGAGTTTGTTCAACGCCTCGGTGATGCGACTTTACCCGAACAAAGTTTCCGTCACTACTTGGAACAAGATTATCTCTTTCTTATTCACTTCTCTCGGGCCTGGGCCCTGGCAGTTTATAAAGCCGATACACTTGCCGAAATGCGAGCAGCAGTCTCATCGCTAAGCGCCATTATCAATCATGAAATGGAACTCCATGTAAGATATTGTGCCGAATGGGGAATAACCGAGCAAGAAATGGAGCTTAAAAACGAAGCCAGAGCGAATATGGCATATACCCGTTACGTTTTAGAACGTGGCCTTGCCGGTGACGTTTTAGATTTGCATGTTGCACTGGCGCCGTGCATTGTCGGTTACGCTGTAATTGGTAGAAATCTGGTGAATGATTCCAAAACTCAACTGGAGGGAAACCCTTATATAGAATGGATTAAGATGTACTCCGCTGAAGCGTATCAAGATGTTGCCAAGGCCGCCGTACTTAATTTAGACAAGTTGGCAGAATCACGCATGAGCGCGGTCCGGTTTGAAGGTCTGGTTAAGACCTTTCGCCAAGCGACTTCTCTTGAGATAGGTTTCTGGGATATGGGATTAAATATACAAGATTAATTAAATTTATAGTCTCGAAGCATTATCGAAAATGAGCCGCAATTTTACCGATTAACCCACGGTGCAAGGGGCAGACCACCTTTTAAACATATGTCCATGGTTCCGCTATTGGTCTAATCTCAATCTGAGAGTGGATAATCTAAGGCAGTCCTGGCATTCGGGATTTGGATCCTGTCCAAACCCGACTCGTATGTTGGGGCATGGTCCATTGGCACGACGCGGCATTAGCGTCAAAGTGCATAATGCCATTTGTAGTGCGGAAAATCAGTAGGAACCAGGATAACCATCAGAATTGGCAAGAAGTGTGCACCCGAACCTGCTTTGACCCACCTATTTTCATCCCCCTACATCTTGTGATAGGCTCATCGGGCTGAAACAGATGGATACTATATTGATATGTGCACCGGAGGATCGGTTTTGGAGCCTGTGCACTGTTGGCACTTTTCCTCAATTCAGATATCCTCAACATAAATACAATCTGAATTGATTTGTGATATTGGCAAGATGTCGCAAGTATTGACCTACCTCACGATTTCTATATAGTCTCAATGTATCAACACCCGGGCGATATTTGGTTTTTATAGGAAGTATCTGCAAAATTCGTCTAAAGTCCCAACCACAACATATTGTAGTCCCTCTAATTTGACACAAACTGATAGCTTCGATATTTCAGTTTCACCATCCTTCGGAATTTCAACATCATTTAAACTGCAAAACCATTAATGGGGGGGCACAAAAAATGCTATGCCCGAAGTGTCAGTTTGAGAATCGTGAAGGGGCCATTTTTTGTGGTAAGTGCGGCGCAGGGCTTTCATTGGTCTGCCCTAAGTGTAATACTAAAAATCCACCTGAGAATAGTTTTTGTGACAAGTGTGGCCATCACTTAATCCTTCCTTCTGAGCCAACCCCAAAAGACCTCTCTTTTGACGAGAAATTAGACAAGATTCAAAGATATCTTCCGGAAGGTCTTACTGATAAAATTCTGTCACAAAAAGATAAAATCGAGGGTGAACGCAAGCAGGTCACAGTAATGTTTTGCGACATGGAGGCTTTTACATCTTTTACGGAGAAGCTGGGTCCTGAGGAAGCATATTCCATCATGGATCAGGTTTACGAGATCCTGATTCACAAAGTCCACGACTACGAGGGCACGGTCAACGAGATGACCGGTGATGGAATTATGGCTCTGTTTGGAGCTCCCATTGCTTTGGAAGATGCATCTCAACGAGCGATTCGATCAAGCCTTGCCATTCACCGGGAAATGGCAAAATTCAGTGACCAATTGAAGCAAGAAAAAAAAGATGTTCCGCCTGTTAAAATGCGGATCGGTATACATACCGGACCGGTGGTGGTGGGTACTTTGGGTAACGATCTGCGAGTTGAGTTCAAGGCAGTTGGCGACACGGTAAATCTGACCTCCAGAATGGAAGGACAGGCCCAACCCGGCACAACCTATATTACAGAGGAGACATTCAAACTCACAGAAGGTTTATTTAGCTTTGAGGCCTTGGGCCAGCGGGAAGTTAAAGGCAAGGAAGAACCGATCAATGCCTACCGTGTAATTGCCCCCAGTACCAGAAGAACCAGGTTTGATGTGAGCGCCCACCGGGGGCTGACCCCCTTTGCGGGAAGGGAACGGGAGCTTGAGCTATTACTCGACGGTTTTGAGCGGTCCAAGGCAGACCGGGGGCAGGCGTTTTCTATTATGGCAGAGGCCGGAATAGGCAAATCCAGACTTCTATATGAGTTCAGAAAGGCCGTAGCCCACGAAGATGCAACTTTTTTGGAGGGAAAGTGCCTGTCATATAGTAAGGGCGTACCCTATCACTTATTCATAGACATACTGAAGGCAAACTTTGATATCAGAGAAGGAGATAGCGATTCGGATATCAGGGAAAAGGTGAAAAAAGGAATCCAAATTGTAGGGGCAGATGAAGGTTCAACCCTCCCATGTTTCCTGGAGTTATTGTCTGTCAAAGATAGTGGTATCGATAAGATATCTATGAGTCCTGAGTAGAAAAAAGATCGGATTTTTGAAGCATTAAAGCAAAATGTCCTTAAAGGTTCTGAAATCCGGCCTCTGATCCTGGCCTATGAGGATCTTCACTGGGTCGATAACAGTTCAGAGGAGGTATTGAAATATGTTTTAGATAGCATACCGGGGGCAAGAGTCTTGTTGATATTCACCTACCGCCCGGAATTTGTTCACACCTGGGGCGCCAAATCCTATCACAATCAGTTAACCTTGAATCGGCTTTCCAACCGGGAAAGCCTCATGCTGGTCTATCATCTCCTTCGCAAGGAGGAGCTTGACAGAAACCTTGAGGAGTTCATCCTTGAAAAAACCGAAGGCATCCCCTTTTTCATCGAGGAGTTAATAAAATCCTTGAAAGATCTGAAGTGCATAGAGAGAGATGAAAACAGATATTGCATAACAAAAGATATCAGGGAAGTGGCCATCCCGACCACGATTCAGGATGTGATAATGGCCAGGATTGACTCCTTGTTCGAGGAGATAAAGAGCCTGCTTCAGACAGCATCAGCAGTTGGGAGGGAGTTCGGCCATTACTTGATACAGAAGGTAACAGGTTTTGCAGATCAGGAGTTGCTGTCTCATCTGTCGGCTTTAAAGGACTCGGAGCTTATCTATGAAAGGGGGATATATCCTCAATCTACTTATATCTTCAAGCATGCGCTCACCCAAGAGGTGGCCTATGACAGCTTACTTCTCAAAAGGAGAAAGGAAATTCATGAACAAATAGGAACCGCCATCGAAGCCCTCTACCCGGACCGTCTCGAAGAACACAGCGAGTTGCTGGCCTATCATTATGCCCGCAGTGCCAACACGGAAAAGGCGTTACAGTATCTGGGTTTGGCCAACCAGAAGACGGCTAAGCTCAACGCCATGGAGGAGGCTAAAACTTATTTTGATGAGGCTATGGAGTTGCTGGATACCCTGCCTGAGGACGAGGAGAACATGCAATGGCGAATCTCTCTGTTGGAAAACCAGGGTCAGATTTTCATGCTGCTCCTTATGATGCCTGAGTATTACGACCTTTTGACTCACTACGAATCTATGGCGAGGGACTTAGGAAATCCAGAGCTGCTGGGTGCATTTTATGCCCGCTTAGGGGACTGTGAGTATTGGTTTGGCGAATTTGACCAGGCCATTCAAACTTTGACCAAAGCGGTCGAACTCTGTGAGGCAGCGGGGAGCGCTGAAGAGGCCGCGCGTGCGCATTTGCGGTTAGAATGGAGCCATTATATGAGAGGCGATTTCGACCGAGCCCTCGCTTTGAAGGAAGAACTCATTCGCATAATGGAGCAGCGGTCTATCCTTCGCTGGCATCCGTATGCGTTGTCCATAGCCTCAAGAGTATACGGATGTCTCGGCCGCTGGGAAATGGCGGTGGAAGAAGCCCAAAAGGCGGTGAGCATTGCTGAGGATCTTTCGGACAACAGCCTTATCTCTTGGTCGGCCTGGAACCTTTCGAACGCCTATAGTTGGAAAGGCGACTCTGTTCGGGCCATCGAATATGGGGAGCTAGCGCTCCGGAAAGCGCCAACACCTGCGGATAGAGCGCTCGCGCAGAGAGACCTTGGATGGGCTTTGTGTCGGGCTGGAGAGCCAAACAGAGGAATTGAGCTTCTGATAGCTGTGCAGCCGATTCTTCGATCTGGTTTAACGGCGAGTGAAATCCCTTTAATGTGTTACCTCGGCGAAGGGTATTGGCTGGCTGGTGACGACGACAAAGCGAGGCAGACGCTTGAAAGAGGCCTGGAAATCATGGAGCGCTGCGGGGCGAGGTATTATGCTGGGTTCGCTCAACGTCTCCTGGGCGAGATTGCCATGAAAACCAATCCAGCCCAGTCTGGGGAGCCCTTGGCAGCACCCCACTTCGAAAAAAGCATCGCCATTTTTCAAGAGGTCAAAGCCGAAAACGAGCTGGCTATGGCCTACGCAGGCTGTGGCCGGCTCCTAAAGGAGGAAGGTGACATTGCACGGGCTCGGGAGTTTTTAACCAATGCTCTGGAGATTTTCGAGCGACTGAGCACTCTACTTGAGCCAGACAAAGTGAGAGAAATTTTGGCCGAATTGTCTGAAGCCTAAGCTATGGAAGACACAATATATTTTATATCATCCCCCTTGACTCTATTCTGCAGATTTCTGCTGATATCAGTAATGAAAATTTAGTTTTAAAAGTACCGATACCTCCAACATATCTGGACTTTGGTCTGACCGGTGATAAGGTCGATCTATTTGGAATATTTCAGCCCACGTCAAACTGACAAATACCTGCTATGTGCAGCAAATCTCAACCTACTTGGAAATTAAATGATATCCAAAAGATATCGTCAATGTAAGTAGAATAGATATTCCATACTGAACACTTCGACCATCTATGCACACCAATCCTTAGATTCAGATTGGTGCGGATAACATCCCTTTACGCAATTCCGGGTATTTTCGGCAAACCACAATATACTGGATAGGCAACTTCAGCGGAAGAGGTGAACAAATCAGCTATATATGCGCACCTGGAAAAGCATTAAGAACAGTGCGGAATATCGAAAATGTTCCGCGCCTATTTTTTGATCCCCATGCAAGAATCGAGCGTGCGACATTTTGAATTTAGACCTCGCCGTAAATCCAGCATAAACAAGGTGTCATTCCGGCCCCTGCGGAGGCAGGGGCCGGAATGACACGAAAAACGAAATTAGTATGAGTTTTTAGGGTATTGCCTTTGCCTCGAATAACGCCATGGAAATTGCAGGTAACGATAAAGGCATAGAACTCCATCCTTCGAGCACGGCTGTACGGAATCGGCTTACGACCCTTCAGACTCCAATCGTTCATAGAACTGTTCTTCCAGGTCCCTAACATCGGCCATCCGGTCCGCTTGTAGAAAATGCACATAAGGCCATGCATGGATATCGGTGTCCGGAGCCAACAGGTGCCGCTCGAGGAGATAGAGCGCTTCGATGGATTTGTCGCACGCCGGATAACCTTTGTCATCGAGATGTATGGTCTGGTCGAATCGGATGCGGCAGATATTGTTGATATCAACCAGGCGGATTCTGCCGGATCGGGTCAACAGGATGTTCCCGATACCGGCTAGACAGACTGTGTCGCATTAGACCCCGACTGGGTTTAATTTTGTTCTTTGATACTTTTGTCTTCGAGACCGATCACATTTTGCGTTAGAGCTTACGCAGAAC
>Ga0049094_10000093_pt1 | contig 28699 bp, 26 predicted proteins | sample WorMetexBAHAMAS2_FD_55033 | JGI IMG/M metagenome (GOLD analysis project Ga0049094, IMG submission 55033) | Marine gutless worms symbiont microbial communities from Max Planck institute for Marine Microbiology, Germany - Inanidrilus exumae... | ecosystem: Host-associated > Annelida > Digestive... | reverse complement strand
AATGGATCGCGAGGTCTTTGCCCCGCATCAGTCACCCATATGGTTCAAGGCAAATACACCAAAGCACTCGGTGATGCCCCTGGCCCATGCGGACCCCAGAAATGCGTCGGTGCCATACCGGCTCCAATTGGTTTATTGCAGATCCTGTGGTTTGAACCAACCCCTTGATGGCTGCCGGCATAGGCGGAACAAAATTCGGAACAGAAAGTGGGTGCACGCAGGTTCCAATCAGACCACCTGGTTTTGTACCAACCCCCGAATCGGTTCACTGCCGCACCCAAACTGATCACTTAAACAGCCGTGTTTCGTCAAAAGGCACCTGATCTCGCATGATGTAATAGGTGGCTTTGGTCAGCTTGTTGGCCAAGGCTTTGGTGGCCAACGCCCGGTTGCTCTTTGACATTTTTCTTTGAAAGAATCGTTGCGCTTGTTTGTTACTGCGCGTAGCGTGATAGGCAGCCTCGATATACGCCCATGCCAGATAGCGATTTCCATTTTTCTTATTGTTTTGACCCTTCTTCTTGCCGTTTGACATTTTTTTGCTCTCAACGCAGCGGCAATAGGAAGAATAGTTGCCGGCCTTTTTGAAGCGGCCGACATCGCCGAGCTCGAGCATGATCGTTAATCCTAAGATCTGACCGATACCCGGAGTGGTTAGCAGTAATTGGTATTCTTTTCTCAGAGAGATCTCTGATCGAACCTTCGACTCGATCTCTTTGATGATATGACTCAGGTGGCGGATGGTGGCCATTTGACTTTTCGCCAGAAGTGTCAGGTACGGATCATCAAATAATCGCTCCACAAAGGGGTCCATGAATCCCTTGATGGTACTGCCCGAAAAGTTTAGTCCTCTGTGTCTGGCGATCATGCTCTGCAGGCTGAGGATCTGAGTTGTACGTTGCCGTACGAACATTAAACGCCTTCTGAGCAGATCCCGAATTGGCCGTTCTTGCTTCGGGTAAATATATCCTTGAGGAAGCAGCTTCAAACGCAGTATGTGCGCTAACCAGAAAGAGTCCCATTTATCGTCGGTATACTTTAACCCCGTGTATACCTGGATCGCCGTAGGATTGGCTAAATGCACCTTGAAGCCGGCTTCCTGGAGACCATCGACAAGCCAGTACCAGTTGAAGGTGGACTCGACCGCGACGCCCTTAAGCGTTTTTTTAAATGGAGCAAGGGCTTGGACAACATGCTCGATGTTGTTCTCATGCCGTCGCCCGTAGAGCCGTTTGTCCTTTGAGTTGATGACCCCGATGTAGTTATTGCTTGAGTGAAGATCGATACCAGCGTATGTTGCCATAAGACACCTCCTAAATCCATTTGCGTTGTTGTCGATAACACGCTGGTATCATAGCAAGCCTTCGCTTCTATGATTAGGGAGGTGTCTATTTTTTGCTGGCCCTTTAATGAATATCAGAACTAATTAGCTTGCTGTTGTTAACTGGAAAGTCTTTAAAGAGAACCTGGATTTTCACCCGATATCTGGCTCCCCTGTTAAATTGTTCTATCGCACAGCGACTATTGTCGCATTTAACAGGGTGCATCCGCCCTCCGTCCTCCGTCCTCTGCCTGCCGCGCCATAGCTCAGGGAGCGACGGGGGGACATCCGATATCTGACCTCTGTCATCCCAGTTTCCCTTCTTGTTTGATTTTTTTCTTGACAAAATAGTTTGTCGACCTTACAATAGCTCCATGAACGATCATCAAAAAGCTTTTGACCGCATTCAGGATCTGGTTCTGGCCATTGTGGACATGATCAACACCGGGCATAAGGATGGCGTGGACTATGGGACCGGCCACCGTCTCTCGCCTGTCGAAGCCCACACCATTCAGGCCGTGGGCGACAATCAGGGGCTGAATCTGACCGCCCTGGCCAGGGCCATGAATGTGACCAAGGCCACCATGTCCGAACGGGTCAAAAAGCTTACCAGGCAAGGCCTGTTGCGAAAGTCCATGGCCCTTGACAACCGTAAGGAGATTCTCATCACTCTGTCGGATCAAGGCCGCCTCGTCCAAAAAGGCCACGAGGAGGAGCACCGGAAGATGTTCAAACTTTTTGCCTCCCACTACGGCGACCAGACGGAGGAACAACTCGATCTTTTCAATCGGGCCTTCAGCGATTACCTGGCTCTGGCCCGGTCCATCGGAAGACACGAGAAAACGGACTAATGGCAGTACCCTTTTTTTACCATAATTGTTAGTAAGACTAACAAACAAAACTGGATCAACAAAAACAACTCAAGGAGAGAACCAATGAACGACACATTCGCGGAAAAAGCCAAAATGTGGGATTCCAATCCTCAGGTCAGGGCCCTGGCCGACCTGTTCTCAGCCGAATTGGACAAGATCGTCCCGGATCACAGCGGCCTCGCCGTCCTGGAATTCGGCTGCGGCACGGGCCTTGTCGGACTCCGGTACGCTGAAAAAGCCGCCTCCCTGGACATGGTCGATGCCTCCCCGGCCATGCTCGATGTACTCCGGGCCAAGGAAGAGGCCCGGGCAAGCCATGTCACCGTCCATGAAGGAACGCTTTCAATGATGGTCGGGCAGGCCGTTGCGCCGGAGTCCGTCGACTGGATCATCTCCAACATGGCCCTGCATCATGTGGAGGATATCTCCGGCCTGATTGGAGATCTTCACCGGCTGATCAAACCCGGCGGCCGTGTGACCATCGGCGAACTGGAAACCGAACCCGGAACCTTTCACGCGCCGGATGTGGTCCCCCACAACGGCTTTGATCCCCGTGAATTGTCCCGCCTCTTTGAAAAAGGGGGGTTCACCCTGAACAAAACCCACACTTTCCTGACCATGCCCAGGGAGGACAACGACGGCGTGACCAGAACGTACAGCGCCTTCATCCTTGACGCGACGCGACCCGCTGCAATTTAGGAGACAAAAATNAAAAATTTAAAAGCTGATTTGGTATGTGTTCTTTTCAGATTGAAACCCGCAATTAAAAACGGTGTCGATGACCACAGGTATCAAAACACAATAAACTCGTTTAAAGAGCACTATAGTGAAATCGATGCCCGTGTAAATCAGGAGAAGGGTATATTAGCGTTCCATAGAATGTTCCTGATCACCGGTCTTGCCCTATACAAGGCACTGCACGATGAGTTCCAGAATCAGGAAGAATTGATTGAAACAATACACGATATCTTGTGGAAAGGACCGATGAGCAAACTGATTCGCGTTTTAGCGTTTTTCATTCGTCGAAGCAGCGATCCGTTTCACCGTTATCTGCAAATATTGGGGCCGAACAATGAATGGTTCTTTCCCTGTCCTCCATGGGAAAAAGTAAGTGTTGAAATACAAGACGGCATCGGTTGGCACCAAAAGAAATGCCCATACGTGGACTTCTTCAAAAGGGAAGGCGTTGTAGAATTGACAAGAGCCTACGGTGATATGGATGAACGTATCGCAGAGCTTCTTCCAGAACATATAGAGCTAAGAAGAGAACACGCCATGTGTAAAGGAGATGCCCACTGCGATTTCTTGTACTACAGAAAACAGCCTAATCTTGGTCCGACCCGATATCCGCTTGCCCTGAGCCTTTCGAAGGGAGCGAAGCCGAAGGGAGCGTAGTCGAAGGGCTAGTCCCGTCGTCTTGTGGGGTCGTAGCCGAATGGCGAAGCCCCAAGCTCCGAAGGAGCGTAGACCGGACATCTGCCCTCTGACTCTGTCCACTGCCATCCCTACAGATCCATGGTTGGATCGAAGGCGCGCACCTTACCCTCGGAAATTCGGGTAGCCAGGGTTTTCCCCAGTTCGAATGCCTCTTCGTGCTGGGCTTCGGTCAATTCTCGGAGAAAAAGTGCCTTTGACCATTCATCATCATTTAATTCTTTCGGGAAATAAGCGGCGGCATATTGGTCAATAACGAATTCACCATTGAACATCATGGGAACATTGCCCTTCAACCAATCTGTTCCCGCGTCGCAATACGGCCGGAACTCATCGGGCACCATGCCCGCAGTGACAATGCTGGCCAATGCTCTTGGTTTATCGGTCAACCGCGGTTCCGGAATGCCCTTGAGTCCCATGAACTCACCGGTCGGGCGGGCTAGACGAAAGCAGGTTCTTTCCATGAAGACATACATCAATCCGGTAACAAAGCCCATATGAACCGGGGATCCCAGAATCACACCGTCGGCATCTTTTATCTTTTCCAGAATTAACGTCACATCGTCATCATGGGTGCAGGGTGCGATCTCCGATTCCAGGTCAGCATAGCACTTCAAGCAGTTGGTGCAATAGCTGATATCGTAATCTTTGAGGAGCAAGTGTTCTGTTTCTGAACCCGCTGAGGCAGCACCTTGAAGCGCCTTTTTAACAAGCGATGTCGTCGTCCCCTTCTCTCGGTAGGTTGCATTCAGCGCCAGTACTTTCATCTGCCCTCCGACCTCTGCTTGCCGGGTCGTAGCTCCGAAGGAGCGTAGACCGGACATCTGTCATCTGTCCTCCGACATCCGACATCTGACCTCTGTCCTCTGACATCTGTCTTCTGCCCTGTTTAACCGCCATACTTTTTCAGACGATAGCGTTTGGCCATCTCGATGCGCTGTTCGTCCGGCAGTGACGTCATGTATTTCTTGAAGCCCGGGCACCAGCCGGCGTGCCAGTGCCATATGCGGGCCAACAGGCTCTTTGGATTTTTGTCATACCGTTTCCGCATACTGCAGTTTCCACAGCTGTGTTTCTCGGTCATTTTCGATCTCCTTGCTGCCTGTCCCTCCGTCATCTGTCTTCTGTCCTATGCCCTCCGATTTCTGACATCCGACCTCGGATATCTGACATCCGTTTTCTGCCCTCCGCCCTCTGTCTTCTGTCCTCTGACATCTGCCATCCCCGTCCCCTTATTTTCTCCTGTTTTATCTGGCTACCCGATACAGGCAGACCCGGCAGTTAGAGCCTTCACTCTGTATATAGTCTGCAGTATTTTCCTCCAGAAGGTTCCAGGCACCGTCATGTTGTAGGTCTTTTATTTTATCCCTGTAATTATCGGTTTCCCAGGCCTGCTCGCGAACGGTGAAACAGATGTAGCCGCCCGGTCTTGTGATGCGTACTAACTCGTCAAAGGCATCTGGCCCTACATGTCCACAGGTAAACGTGCCCACGCTGATGACCGCGTCGTATGTATCGCTGGATATCTCCAAAGGACCTTTAAGATCTCCCTGAGTCAATTCCCGATAGATCTGTTTTTGAGCGGCTTTTTTCAGCATTGCCCTTGAATAGTCAAAGCCCTCGATGTTGTTGTAGCCCTGCCGGTGCAGACACTCCCCCACCAAACCTGTCCCACAGCCGGCATCCAGGATACGCGCCGTGCTATTATCTGCATAACTTGTGAGCAACCGAGAAGCTATGAGCGGGGCAGCATATCCCATTTTCTCTATCAGATCGTGGTCATAAGTATCAGCCCAATCACTGTAAGCGCTCTCGAGTTCTTCCTTGTTTGATGCATTCAGAACCCTGTTGTGAATTTCACTGCGTTTCCCCATATCTCTCTCCTGAATTGAATTGAACCTTTGCAGAACCGCGCGCACGTCACAGGTGGCCTTTTGTGAATAGTCTTCTGCTCACGTTGTGCGGTCTTCCTTTACCAGCCGGTAATCTTTCACGGTAATAAATGCACGGCACCTTTGCAACCTGTGAGGCTGAAAGGCAACGTTTTGGTGCTCCAGTGGAACTGCAGCCAAGGTCGGATCGAGCTATCTTATTGTAATTAAATGAAGAATATTAAAAAAGAAAATATTATTAGCCGCGGACACACGCAGACATACACAGACATTTGAGCCGAGCGATCCGCCGTCGCATTAAGCTGTGGTTGGACAAGCATGCTCGGCTCAAACGGGTCATCGCTTCGCGATAAAGGTTTCTATGAATTGCCCTTTTATCCTGAGCATCGTCGAAGGATGGGATTTTTTCCCGAGCGGAGTCGAGGGACTGCCTAATTTTGCCTGCGGATGCCTGTCCGCTATAGCCTTGGCAGCGGCGGATCCGCAGGCAAAATAAAAATAAAGCAAGAATGCAGTCGTATTCTTGCTACGTCAGCGTAGTGTCTGCGTCTATCTGCGGCTAATGAAAACTCTGTGGTCTCAGTGAGCTCTGTGAGAGACTATCTTCTCTAAATTCCTGACATCTGACCTCCGACCTCAGACATCCGATATCTGACCTTCGCCCCATCTTTTACGATCCATCCCCAAAAAGCGGTGTACCACGACATGTGCTTTTGTTTGACCTGTATGGTGGCGTCGGATAAAGCCATAAAGCACACCTTGCCGCGGGTTTTGCCCGAAACGATCTGGCCTTCGGTCAGGAATTGCTCCCGGCCGTTGGGCCAGGTGATCCAGAGACTGCCGTTGAGGCATTCGATCGAAAAATGTTTGCTTCTGATAGAGGCAATTTGATTTTCCGGCAAATGGATGTGTTCACTGGGACTGTTTTTTAAACGCATTTGGGTTTTCATCCGCACCTCCATTTATGAAGTTCGGAAGTGTTATAAAAGATAATATTACGTGTGATAAGGGGCAGTTAAAAACTATTTCAGGGATACACCTCCTTTTTTAAGCAAGCTGTATCCCCGGATTTTTGATAAACTGTGTCTGTTTTATGAACGCATTTGAGGGTAGGGTGTCAGAACCAAATAAAGGTGGTCAATGGACCGGTCATAGAGCCGATCGCCGTTGATACCCCTTCGGATCACCTAATGGAGCTTAAGCCGGACATTGCACCAAATGGAGAAGTTCAGGGGCAAGGCAGTTCCTGACGGGGTTACACAGGCACTGATGTGCCCCTTGGCGCCCTACCGCTACGCGGAAAACCGCCAAGACGCCTCGCTTAGCGATGCGTTGCTTACTACGAGGCGCAGCTGTAGTCTACCTACCGCAAGCCTCGAATAACAAAGACCATGGGCTTCTCCTTTTGGCCTGCAAGGTGAAGTCTTTTTAGCTTTTTCTTCGGTTGTCGATGGTTACAAAATGGTTGTTGAGCGCATAACCCGGCAGATACAATATCAGATTGATATTATTGCTTTTTCACCCTTTCACTAAAAAGAGTTCATGCAATGTGTGGAGAGCGTGCCATGAAGATATACCGATACGACCAGGTGGCCGAAAGGATCTTGCAACTGATCCAGAACGGGGTCCTGGGAGAGGGGGATAAGATTCCATCCCTGCGCCAATTGAGCCAGGAATTGAATGTCAGCGTCAACACCGTCAAAGAGGCCTACTGGAAGCTGGAGAGCCAGAATCACATCTATGCCGTGCCGCAGTCCGGCTACTTTGTAAAAAAGCAGTGGCAGCCTCCAGCGGTTTCGGAGGAATTTGATCCGAGTCATCTGGATCCCAGGCAAGTCAGCATCTGTCACATATACGGCGCCTTCCAGAACATGGGTCGCTGCACACCGGAAATCAGTCTGGGCATTTCTGCATTGAATCCAGAGTTCTGGCCAACGGACCGCATGAGCCAGTTTTTTCAAAAGGCGGTGCGTGAACGGGAACTCGAGACCTACAATTACTTGATGCCCCCCGGATATCTCACGCTGAGAAGGCAGATCGCCCGGCTGGGTATGGCCAGTGGACAGGATCTATCGCCGGAAGAGATTGTAATTACCAATGGGTGCCACGAAGCGGTTTTTCTGGCCCTCATGGTACTCTGCAAACCGGGTGATACAGTGGTCCTCGAAAGCCCGGTATATTTCAGTTTGCTTCAGCTGTTAGAGCAATTGAATCTTCGGGTCATCGAGGTCCCCAGTTCGGTCAATGGGGGCATGAATCTGGATACCCTCCGTTTCATTTTGGAAAACCACCCGGTCAAAGCCATGTTTGCCATCACCAATTACAACAATCCGTTGGGCTATTGCCTGCGGTCGAGAAAGAAACGGGAATTGGTACGGCTTCTTGCGGATTACCGGGTTCCTCTGATCGAAGACGATATATACGGAGACATGAACTTTGGCAGTCGTCCCGATACCTGCAAGGCCTATGATAAAGAAGGTGAGGTCCTGTTGTGTTCTTCTTTCTCAAAAACCCTGGCGCCAGGTTTACGTGTGGGCTGGATCGCGCCGGGGAAGTATTACGACCGGGTTCTGAATATGAAGACCTTGCTGAATATCGCGACGCCTTCCATCAACCAGATATCCGTTGCCTATTTCTTGAAAGAAGGCGGCTACGACCGCCACATGCGTCACCTGCGCGCCAGGCTCAAGACCCAGGTCGCGAACATGCGTGCCCATCTGTTAAGGCGGCTTCCCAAAGGATCCCGGGTCACACGCCCCCAGGGGGGCACACTGCTCTGGGTCGAGCTGCCGAAACTAATCGACACCTTCGAGATCTACCGGCAAGCCTTAAAGGAGAGCATTTTGATCGCACCGGGACAACTGTTTTCGATAAAGCACAAATACGCCCACTGCTTTCGCATAAACGCAGGGACTTGGAACGAAAGAGTTCAAAAGGCCGTCGACCGACTGGGCGTTTTAAGTCACCAGTGTCTGGAGGGGCAATTAGAGCCCCAGGATCGGTCCACACTCCCCATATTCAGTGATGAAAACAGCCAACTGCTGCAAAACGTAGTCCACCACCATCGTGAAGTGCAAACCGCCAAGTAAAGTCCGCTTGTCCTGAGCGCAGCCGAAGGGAGTGGAGCCGAAGGGAGCAAGGTCGAAGGGCTTGTCCCGTCGTAGATCGAAGAGCGAAGTCGGAGGCATCGTCGAAGGGCAAAGCATAACCTATTCATTCCCAGTGTGCTCTGCGCGCGCTGTGAGAGATAATCTTTTCTATAATCCGCCCTCTGTCATCTGTCCTCTGATTTCTGATCTCCGACCTCTGCTTGCCGGGTCGTAGCTCGAAGAGCGAAGACCGGTCCTCTTGCCTTGTTGCAACAAGACTTCAGGCTGCAGCCACCGCCGCAGCCGTCGCTGCTCGTACAATGAGGCGAAGGAGCCGAGCCAACAAAGCACCCGAGGCTATCACCTCATCGCCGGGGATGGGCGTCAACACCAACGCAATGAAAAGTGCAACCAATGCAAGATCCCACCAATCCGGCCTTTTCATGCAGACGCAGTCAATGCCGACAAGTTCAGCAAGAAGACCAATTGCGTGGACACACATTGTGTTGCCTAGTCTCAGACATCCGTTATCCCAGCACTCAAAAAAATCCTCGGCATCAATGCAAAGAGCTGGTGCATCGAAGGCTACATAGGTTGGCACGGTACTCCCCTCGGCGTGGAACATGCCAGTGTTTCCATCGCGTTCCATTTCGTCGAGATATCGTTTCTTTTCTGGAGGGAGTTCCTCTATCTTTTCGATCAGCTTCAGCACTCCATCGGTTGTCGCCGTCCCACCTCGGACAACGAGCGACTCCATGAGCTGCCCCATCAACCAGTCTAGGTTGACCTTGCTCGCAGGCGGACCGGAACGTAGCCGCTTAGGCTCCTTGGCGATAGCCGCCTCGAGCCCGGCCGCGATGATAGACATTGCCTGCCGAAAACGTCTTCTGCGTTCGCTGCTATTCAACTCAGCCTGCAACCGATGAACCGCATCTTCCCATTCCTCCAGATCAATAGCTTCAGAGACCTTGCTGCTGCCTCCGGATGTATACTTTGATTCGCTCTTCTTATCGTTGGCATTTTCGTTCTGCATGGTGTGTTCCTCCTTATCTTTCCTGATTAAAAGGCTCCGAAGCCGTTAAGCATCCCGGATGCCCTCTTCCCCTTTGGGGGCATGTTGAACCGGTACTGTCGAACTAGTGAGTAGCGGGAGTCAATTCTCGGATTTTGGATATCTCGGAATTAATTCTCTGAATATTACCAGAACCAAACCCACCAAAGCGGCCAGTGGTGGTACAAACGCGACGGGCGATGCCATCGCCCAAAGCGTGGCTCCACTGACGGCACACCAGAGCACCGGGATGACCATAAGCGTCACCGGTACTCTTTCGGCGGTTAGCAGCACCCCCAGGGTGGCTATGACGGTCGGATCCGGCGCTATACCGAACAGTTCGACCTGCGCCCATGGAGATCCTGCAGGGCGACCGATGAGGGGTTGCATGAAGAGTGCGAACACCAGCAGACCGAAACCCACCCGGGTGCGAAAAGACATCGTTGCCCGATAGACCAGCCGATCCCGGACGACACCGGTCCAGATCAGGAACGCTGCTTGTCCGGCAAAGGCCGCTCCAAACCAGGTGGCCGCCCAATTGATCGTCGCGTAGCGGTGCAAAAGATACGCCCATGCGACCCACATCCAGGAGGCGGCAAGAATGGCCGACACAGCTCTTCCCAGGCGGCCGTTTCCGCTGAAAACCATCACCGCCGCAGCGGCGCCAAGGACCAGGGTCAAGACTTGCAGCGGCCAGATTTCCCGATTGTAGAGTTCGAACAGCCGGTAGTACGTCTGGGGTGAGAACAGTAAAACATCCGACAGGCGATAGTTCCACCACTCGGACATCATAGGTTCTCAACATAGGCGATCATGCGCCGGCGCATGGTCGGGTCCGGTAACCGGCCGGAGGCAGCTCCCATGTTCTCCAACACGTGATCCACGCGGCTGGTTGCAGGGATGGCGCAGGTAACTGCCGGATGCGAAACAATAAACTTCAACAGGAATTGCGCCCAGTTGGCACAGTCGATCTCAGCCGCCCAGTGGGGAAGCGGGTGCCGGTTTGCCCAATCTATAAGCGCCCCCCTTTGGAACGGCCGGTTGGCGATGACCGCAATGCCGCGGTCCCGCGCCAAAGGAAGAAACCGCTCTTCCACCGCACGGTTGGGGATATTGTAGCTGACTTGAATGAAATCGATCGGCCGGCTGCGCATGATCCTTTCCAGATCTCTATGTCGGCGGCCATGGGAAGTACTGATCCCGACATACCGGATCTGCCCGGCCGCTTTCATTTCCATGAGCAAGGGAAGGTGATCCTTCCAGTCCACCAGGTTGTGAACCTGCATCAGGTCGAAACGGGACACATGCCATAACCGGCGGGACTTGGTCATCTGTCCTTTCCCGTCGGAGGCGAAGCGGGTCCACACCTTATCCGCTGAAAAAACCTCCGAGGTTTTGCCCAGTTTTTTGAGCCCATAACCGATGACCGCTTGGGAAGAGCCATACATTGGGGAAGAGTCGATCAACCGGCCTCCGGCCGAAAAAAAGCGGCGCATCACCTCCGCACAGGAATCCCGCGCAACAGGGTCATTTCCCACGTTGAACGTGATCCAGCTGCCCAGCCCGATGACCGGTACCGATTCGCCGCTGGAAGGGATCTGCCGCACAATGGAGGACTTGGTGCCGGCGGAGCCGATCACCGGCCAAAGCAGCCCGGCGGCACCCGTTGCCATTAAGGTGCGAAGGAATCTGCGACGTCCGTATCTTGCCGATGACGTCTTCGGCATCTTCTCCTCCTGATAGAATCCTCTCTGTTGGCTCTGAAATGCTTCCGATAGCAAGAGGTTTCAGCAGCATTCCGATAAGATAAGGACGAACGCGTATCCGTAAATCTACGGGAACGAAATACACGCGGGTCGACCTCGGCCATCTAGCGTGAAGGGCGTTCTCCTTGCATAGAGGGTCAAATAACCTTCAGCACCTGCCAGCATCCTTTAAGTCGTCAGTCAGGCCTGAGGTCGGTACGCCGAAATTCTACTGGACCTGACCAGGCACCCGATGAGGAGCGGGCAATTCCGCTCATTCGGGTCCCGTCTTTCGATACCTTCAGCTCCATTGTTCCCTCGGCCTCCCAGCCCTCGGGTTTCGCATAGGGACTGTAGCGGTACTTCAATGTTAATTGGCCCTTCCGAAAACTTCCCTCTGCGTGCCAGATCGCCGGCTTGCCGGTGATGCGCCCGTAACTGATGGCCTTCACGGCGTAGCGTTCCACATAAAAAATGGAAATGTTTTGCGGATCAGAATGGGTCGTTTTGATCCAGACTCCCCCAGGAGATTTAGCCGATGCCGAGGCTGCTGAGAAAAGCAATATGACTGTGATCAAGATCACGGTGGTCTTGGTATGAAACACTTTCACCGCCTCCTTTAATCTGGAATTCGATGGAACCCGACTGAATCTATCTGCCCCTATATCCTGCCTGTCCGTCGTAGCCTGGCAGGCGAAGTCGGAAGAGAAGCGAACGGGCGGTAAAAGTCAGCGCTTGCCCGCCGTCTTGTCCCGTCGTAGCTTGAAGAGCGAAGTCGGAAGCTTTAGCGACGGCGGGTCTACGTTAATCTGCGGCTAAATAAAGCTCTGTGCCCTCGCTTGCCGCGCCATCGTGTCCCGTCGAAGCTCGAAGAGCGAAGTCGGAAGCTCAGAGAGCGACGGCGGGCGACATCTGACTTCTGTTATCTGCCCTCTGTCAGTTATCTATCTTCTTCCGTCAGGCTAAAGCCTTCATCGCGCCAGCCAGTGATGCCGCCGATCATTTTTTTAACGGGCCTTCCAAGTTTGGCCAGCCGAATCGCGGCTTTCTCGGTGGCATTGCAATGGGGACCGGCGCAGTAGACGACGAATAGCGTATCCGGCAAGTATTCTTTAAGACTGTCTTCAGTGATGCGGGCATAGGGCAGGCTGATAGCCCCTTCTATATGGCCCTTCTTGTAATTTTTCTCACTCCGGACATCCAGCAGCACAAAGTCCATACGGTCGTTGGAAATGGCGTGATGCACATCCCAGCAATCGGTTTCAAATTCAAGCAGGCTTTCGAAATGAGCCAATGCACGCGCAGAATCCGCCGCTGGAGGTCGACTCACCATTGAGCTCATAATATCTCCTGTTATCAGCTGTTCTTCTCAAGAGTGTAGTTGAAGAGCGGGTCCAAGATTCCAACTTTGGCAGGGTTTGTTTGCCTCTGTTGGTACCTATGAATGATAAGCACAAATATGAGAGGGGTCAGGTCTATCCTGTGCTGGGAACCCGACGGACAACAGCTGCCCGCTTGTCCTGCATAGTCCTGAGCGAGGCCGAAGGGAACTAAGCCGAAGGGAACGGGCGGTTAATGTCAGCGGTTTCTTGCCCGCCAAAGCAATAGCGACGGCGGGTCCCCATTCTTTTCATTTGTAGTGTTGAAAATCTGAACGGATCTGGATAGTTATCGGAAATGGAGAGTTTTCTTACAAGTAGTCCTCTTCGTACTGTATATAAAAAAGACTCATGTCCCAATACGGAGGATTTTATGAAACATGAGAATGAAAACGCCGCCAACCTGCACACGGGACTCAAACGCAGGGAGTTCATGGCCATGCTGGCGGGTTGCACCATAGGGCTGATGGTGCCCAGCCTTTCCCACGGCGAGGAAAAGATTGCCGCGGCCACCCCCTTCCGCTCAGACAGGCTGGGCACGCTCCTGCCCTTGCGCAAGCTGGGTTCTTCCGGTGCGTTCGTGACCAACCTGGGCGTGGGCGGAGACCATGTAGGGAGTGCCTCGGAAAAGGACGCGCAGGCCATCATCGAAAAAGCCTTGGAGGAGGGGGTGCGCTTCTTCGACAACGCCCCCCTGTACAGCGGTGGAAAAGCAGAGAAACGCTATGGAAAATTCCTCACTCCCAAGTACAGGGACGTTTCCTTCATCATGACCAAAACCTTGGCCACAAACAGGAAGGATGCCCTGAAGGATCTCGACGCTTCCCTCTCCCGCATGAAGACCGACTACGTAGACCTATGGCAGGTGCACGCCCTACAAAACCCGATTGATGTGGAAGAGCGCGTCCAAAACGGTGTGTTCGACGCCTTTCTCGAGGCCCAGAAAAAGGGCAAGGTCAGGCACATCGGCTTCACCGGCCATGGTTCCTACAAAGCCCACCTCAAGATGCTGGAGGAGCTCAAAAAGCGGGGTGTGAAGATGGCCGCCTCGCAGATGCCGGTCAACCCCGCCGACCCCCACTACGAGAGCTTCGTCACCCACGTGGTGCCCAAGTGCGTGGAGGCGGGCATCGGCGTGCTGGCCATGAAAACGCTGGCCTATGGACGTTTCTTCGGAGGGAACAAGGGTTGGCGTCGCACGGGAGTCTCCGTCAAGCCGGCGATACCGGCGGTTCTTTCCGTGGAGGATGTCTTCGGCTTCGTGTGGTCCCTGCCCATCACCTCCCTTGTCAGTGGTATGGAAAGCGTCCAACAGGTTTCCCAAAATGCTGCCATTGCGCGCAAAACATGGAACTGGAACCAGGCCGAACTCCAGAAACGCATCGACGCGGTGGCCCCCTTCGCCGGACCGGATCTCGAGTTCTACAAGAACTGAATTTCCTCCGCGCGGCAAAGAACTCCAACCGGGTTTCGCGTCGCTCGCGGACTGGGGAGGTTGGCTGATTGGGCCAAAGGGCGTTACTTGAGCGGCAACTGGTGATTCGGGTCAAGCTCGACAGGAAGAGCGTAGACGAATTGCCGCGGACCGGCCTGGTGTCCGTGCGACTCACCGCGCTGGCCGAAGAGACAGGCAAACCCTGGGAGATACACCGCTACCGGACAGTAGATGATCCCGTATTAGCAGAATCATTGTTATGGGATTTGCTTGGATATCCACGATCCAACGATCGCGAACTAATTAATATAGATGTGCGCGTGGCGGAGCAGGCGTTCCGCGACATTTCTCCACAAGTGCAGCGCAAGATAGCTTTGGCAGAGATGGAGAAAGAAGATGCCCAGAAAACTGCCTGAACGAAAAATAAGGCATGTAATTTCTCAAATTTTCCGCGCTATTGATTTATTCCAAGGCACGAATCGCGAAAGCGGCATTCTGGATTCGTAGTCTAGAGGTTATAGTGCAAGCCCTGACCCAATTCCTCAACTTATATCAATGCCCGTACCCAATTTTCATTTAGGGTTTGTTCCCGAGCAAAGCCGAGGGACTGCTCATTTAGCCTGCGAACGTCCGCAGGCTAAATAAACTAAAAGCAAGAATGATAGTTCATTCTTGCTGCGTCAGCGCCTGGTCTGCGTTCATCCGCGGCTAATAACAGACATCCGACATCCGACCTCTGTCTTCTGCCCTCTGCTTGGCGCGCCATAGCTCAGAGAGCGACGGCGGGACATCTGTCATCTGATCCCCGTCCCCATTCTCTGACCGGGAGCTGACTGTGGGTATTGTGGCCACACTTATCCACCGCCATCGTTGCTGCGACTATCTACCTGTAACCAAGCAGGATATTGTCGGTTTTGCAGATCTTGCAGCTCCTTGTGAGAAACAGGTACCTAAACGGCAGCCCGACAATCATTCCGATTTCGCTTTATTTTATCGTTGGCCTCTTCTATCACACCGCTCAAAGGAGTCCGGTTAAACCCAGAGCACAGATCAGTCCAATAACTACTAAAACAAAAAGGGTTACCCCTAAGGCCACTAAATCGTCTCCTGACATGTTTCCCTCCTTGATCAGGGGTGCCAAAATTGGCATAGATTTAATCTGTGACCTGACAGAAATTAGACGAAATCCCGCACTGTTATTCAAACTAAAGTTAACCATTCCTGCAATCTTAATCTACCATATTAATTCCATATACATCGCAACTATGACCATTAGTCCTCGATGTAAGTAACGGGTCTTAAACTGAACAAAACGGCTATTATGTGCACCAGCAAAGTTTTGGATTTTGGTGCGCATTATCAGAAACATTCTGCTCTGAATTGTGACCTATTTTGTGTCTAAAAATTATGAAATTATATGAACTATAGTGAATCTATGTGACGTACACTCCAAAAGGCTGTGGCTAATGAGCTTATCCCCTGCCTTGCCTGTGCCTGGAATCCATCTGAAGCCAGCTGCCCGTTAATCCTGAGCATGGTCGAAGGGCAGGGCCGAGTTATTTATGAATTTCGTCCTTCTCAACGAAATTCATAAAAATACATACTCTCCGCGCCCGGAGCTTGCCGCGTCGTAGTTCCGCGTCTGCGGAACGAAGCCTGGCGCCTCGAGCGAATGCAGTGAGCGGGTGGTGAGCATCAGTGATAGCCGCCTGCAGGGCCCCTGAGAATCAATCTCTGTGCACTCCGTGAGCTCTGTGAGAGACCCGTCCTCCGACATCCGACCCCAGATCGACAGCCCGATGGACCTGCCCGCAATAACTGATCCAGATTTTTGTAATGAGCAGGCATCAGATCTTAAATATTAAGTGTGCAAAACCAATACTTAATATTTAAGATGCGACCCCTGTGTTTCACTGTGAACTCTGTGAGAGACCTGTCCTCTGCTTGGAGCGATATGTTAAACGTTTGGCGCTAATTATCATGGATAGAATTGCCCATTGCACTATGTTGTAGTACAAACGACTACGATATTCGGGAAAACACTGAAACCGATATACCTGTATTCAGTTTTCTCATTCGGAATAAAGAGAATTAATTCCCGCTACTCACTAATTATGTGGCGCTATGGAATCGAGAGCCCTCTATCTACTAGCGGCTGATGTAATCCTTTTCACCCATGTGCTGTTCGTCGCGTTCGTCATCTTTGGGTTGTTGTTGATCATCGCAGGAAAGCTATTTTCGGGGTCCTGGGTTCGGAATCCTTGGTTCCGTCTGGTGCACCTCATTGCAATGGGTGTGGTTGTTCTCCAATCTTGGCTCGGCGTTATCTGTCCTCTCACTACATGGGAAATGGTGCTCCGTGAGAGGGCCGGCGACTCTGTTTACTCCGGTACTTTCATGTCGCATTGGCTGGAAACAATTTTGTACTACCACGCTCCAGAGTGGGTTTTCATCATTTGCTACACAGTGTTCGGCTCGCTCGTGCTCGCGAGTTGGTTCTGGGTTCGGCCACGACCCTTTACTACAATTAAAAATCGTGGTGCCACCTAACAAGGCGCTGAATACTGGCGCACCTAAGTGTCACACCGTTTGCATGGCAAAAGTCGCGCCAGTTACGGTTCGCCGGTTAGCGATGCATTAGTGCTGAAAAAGGCTATATATCCGCATTTGGGCGAATAGTTGGTTAAGTGCGGATAACCTGATGTAGTGTGCAAAATTCAGGATGGGCAGCATAAGTGCGTTTCATGGCAAGTTTTACGCGAATATCCCTATTTAAATAACGCGCAATAACAGTCTAGCACGCTAACATTGAGACTGACTTTGATTGCAGTAGCCTCACCGAAATAAAAACCGGTTTAATACATGCGACAAAACACTCAAGACTAAGAGGGCATGAAATCTTAACATCGGGTTTAACCTGTCGCTTGGAATCAACGCGGAAAATACCCGCGTCACTCAGCACTGACTGTAGATGTCTATCGAGATAGACCATTATTGTTAAATATGTAAAACTATTTAGTGTGCTGGTTCTAAGGAGCAATAGCTTATGATTGCGAACGTCGGGCGGTCCAATGTGATATGGTTTCTCTATGATCGCGTTTGTCAAAAGCGGCCTGTTATATTCACTCTGCTTCTAATGTTGCTGAGCCTCGGTTTACCACTTCTCCTTACTTGGAGGGAGGGTGTTCTATTCTCTGGTGGAGAAACAAAGGTAGGTTACCTCAATGATTTGCCGGCGATTTTCGGCGTCGGCTTCGGGTTGCCGTTGATTTGCTTGTGCGTTGTTTTGTACTGTAGGCGCTTTCAGCATGGATTCCAATTGCTGCATGAAAAACAAACCATCCAGGCCAATCCGGACGAAGTTGCATCTGTTATTACAGATCACACGGAAAAACTTAATTCCCCCTACCTAAATTGGATAATACCCGTTAGTCTATTATGTAATATGGTTTGGATATTTCCCAACCAACATGCAGCTAAGTGTGTTTGGTTTTATTGCTGTAGTAACTTACCCTTATACAGGTATTTGAATATTCCCGGTTGGTATTATGTATTTCTTGTCACCTTGGTTCTATACGCATATTTTTCAATTATGCAATTGCAGTTCTAACTCCATTATGGGCAAGCATTGCGGCGCATATCGCGAAAATATTTTTATCGTTATTACCCATTGAACGATTTGTAAATTAGTTTTTCAACTAACATTCACATCCATCCGATCCAAAAAAGGACTTATTCGTTCTGTTTATGCAGTCGGCTAGTGTCAGGCGCTAACGAGGACTCCGGCTATCTGTGTGCACCTGTAAGCTTGAAAAATAAGGCATGGAATTTCTTAAATTTTCCGCGCCTATTGTTTTATTACAAGGCACGAATCGAGAAAGCGGCATTCTTCCCTCCGTCCGCTGCCTTCTAACCTCTGAGCTCTGCCCTCTGCCCTCTGTCCTCTGCCCTCTGTCCTCTGTCATCTGCCCTCTGCCCTCTGTCCTCTGCCCTCTGTCCTCTGTCCTCTGCCCTCTGCCCTCTGTCCTCTGCCCTCTGTCATCTGCCCTCTGTCCTCTGCCCTCTGTCCTCTGTCCTCTGCCCTCTGTCCTCTGCCCTCTGTCCTCTGTCCTCTGCCCTCTGTCCTCTGTCATCTGTCCTCTGCCCTCTGCCCTCTGTCATCTGTCCTCTGCCCTCTGCCCTCTGTCCTCTGACCTCCGATGTCCGACCCCTATGTTTTTTCTTATTGGCTGCACTGATCCGCATAGATGATATTTGAATGGGGTATGCCGAGTGATCCATTGTTTCTTGACAGATTGTAATGAATATCGCTGATTCCTTTTAACACCCCCATTTCAATCCCATAATTTGAATGCAGGCGAATCTTATCGCCGATATACCAGTGGATGTGCTCCATCGGGATCGGTTCACAGCCAGGATAACGCGCCTCCAATGGTGTTGGATCTTTTTTTTGTAGAAGCGGCATTCGATACTGCTGGTAAATATTGTCACGATCAATGGTCGGATGCTGTAGGTTTGCACTCAAGGTGGATACCCGGTCGGCGACATAATTCAGAAGTTCGGTAATGGACAAGTATTTATCCCCATTACTGTCAGATTCAAGAGTTGAAAAGGCCTCTATGATTCCTTTGGTGAAAAATCCATTTTTGACCTGGTCGCTTTCATAGGACAATTCACCGCCTTGACTAGAAGAAAAAACCACGGCGCCCGATTTTCGGGACAAGTCATTGTAGATATATCTATTGTGATCCCAAATCTTGGTCCATTTGGGGCGTTTTCCCATTTGCCGGAGTCTTATGCGAACCGATCGTGCGGTTCTTGGCTTGAAGCCTTTGACATCGGCACGGGCAAAGTATTGGTCCTCGATGGTGTCATCGATTTCGCCTGACTCACAGGTGTCCAGGAGGACAATTTTTTTGCGGGGTTTGATGCGGCATAGAAAGGATTCAAGCTTATCAAAGGATACAGCCGTTTCAGAGAGATTATCGAGGTCTGAGTTATGAACCAGATAATAATAGGTTTCGCGTTCATTCAGATCATGCAGCCCATGACCGGCTAAAAAAATGACCACCGTATCCTCGATGGTCGCATCACGCAGAAAATTCTCGGCAGCATCGATACTGGTTTTGCTGACCTGTTCATCCAGAAAGGTTTTAACCCAAATATTACCGAATGCCCCTTTCATCTGGTTGAACATATGGCCCATATCAACCGCATCTTTTGCCGCATACCCTAAATTCAAGGATTCATCGCGATAAGAAGAAGCGCCGAATCCAATAAAATAGAGATCGCCTTTGATGCGCTGATGATGATAGGCATGAATCACAGGCCGAAATGATTCGATTCCTTGGCTATTGATACAAGTAGCTTCAATTTTATTCGTACCGGCTGAAAGCTGGATGACTTCTTCAATCGTTACTTCTTGGTTTTTGATTTTTTTGCCCTCCAGCCCAAATAAAGGGACATCATTTAAATAGATATTATAATATTCGAGGGGATACAGATCATCCTGGAACCGGCATTTGACTTTGGCGGTTCCTCCATTTTGAACCAAATCGATAATGTCGGCTTTTGGCGCGTGCAGATCAGAAGCAATTGCCTTTGCCTGAATACCCAAGCGCCTGGACCTTTTTTGATGTTGGTTGTAAAAATGATGGATGAGTTCTTCATTTCCAAATCCCATGGAAGACAGAATAATATCCGGGCGGTTGTGCCGGAGAGACAGCTGATCGATGCTAAAGGGGGCCAAATCTTTTACGGCCGTTACAAGCGTCCCCCCCCTTTTGGAACTGTCAAAATAACCCTCTGAGGTGTACGCGATCCATTCATCTCCCGAATTTACGAGATGGCACGAGGCATTATTCGTTAGATTTTGAACGGTGAATAATGCGCGCTGTTTCTTGTAAAACAGGTATTCGCCGCGAAGTTTCAAGACGGTTCGTTCTCCAATTCTATCGTAGAGATAAAACTTATCATATTTATAATTATGGTCGGCTATTGGAGTTTCAGACAGGGGATTCCAGACCTCATAGGTTCCGTTTTCCGTTTTAGATAGCATTAGCGATGCTTGCGCCAAATGCGTATGATGATGTAACTGCTGCAGCTCTATTATTTCTCCCGGCTTAACAATCGTTTTCTCCAGTATACCCGTGTCAAGATCATAGATCATGGTTTTTTCATTGGTTGTGGCAGCTACCCGTCGCCAAGCCGGATCGACCATCATCTGCCGAAACATAGCACCTGGTATGGTGTGCTGGACTTTCCGGGTGATTAAATCCCAAACGTTTATGTTTTCATAAGATAAGGACAATGCTTTTTGTTTTTCCGAATTGACCAGGATCGCGTGAAGGGGATTTGTATGGGAGTCAATTTTGCAGACCAGATCTCCTGTTTGGGTAGACCAAATGCCCCCTTCGCCTTTATTAAACCTCATGTAATAGAAATAATCTTCTTCGGGGCTGAACTTAAAATGGTCGAACTGCAATTTTTCCGACGCCACGATTTGAATGTCCTGAATGAGTTCGCCGGTTTCAACATTCAGTAGATGGATCTTTTCGTTTAAACTGGCCAGGATGATAAACCGTTTCCTGGGACTTTGGATCAATTTAAATACCCCGGAAGGTGCGGTCCGGGGAGTTTTGCTAAAAAGCATTGCCGGACCGCCCGTTGCCCTGTGAATGTTCACCTTGTGCGAAGTTAATAAGGTATGTGACGACAAATCCCAAATTTCGATACGATTTTTTATGTTTAACCCGATGATGGTTTTTCCGGTTGGGTCGAACTTGACTTGATACAATCCCTGAATGGTGTTGAACGGCTTTCCTGTCTTCGGTGACCAGACGGTGGTCACCGGAATCATCTGTTTGAATTCCTTGGAGGGGATTTCTATGGTTGAAACGATATATTGCCCTTCAGGATCAACCCCAAACCATTTCATATTGTAATGTTCAGGAGTGATCCTGATGGTCGCTTTTCTGTCTCCGGTTTTTAAATCCCATATTGCCAGTTTGCCCCGCCTCGGATTTGTGACCAGAAAGTTTCCTTCCGGTGCCAACTGAAAATCATACACCGGCTTGATGGTCCGGATCGTTTTTAAGGCCTGTAAATCCCAAATCGAGGCGGTTTCCTTGACTTTGGTTACCAGGTACTTCAATCTGGAATCGACTCTGAACTTTTCGATGTTTTCTTTCATCTTATCCTGGTTTGCCAAAGCATCGAACATTGTCGAAGGGGCATCGGCCCGCAGGTCCCAAATGCCGATTCCGCCGAGGGGATGCCCGAATACAATATATCTGTCTGATGGATCAAACGTTATGGGAAGAACAGCCCAATGATGTTTTTTCCGCAAGGTTTCACTAATTAGTGTGTCATCTTTCAAACTGTATATTTTTCCGTCAAAAACCAGGCGATCGTCGGCATGATCCAGGGCCATTGCATTTGAAAGCATTGGATCCTGGGATTTATAAAATATCCCCTTGAATTCTTTTATCAGCTTCTTTGATCTCAAATCCCAGATTCTTATGGCTTCTTTTCTTGATTTGGTAATCAACAGGGTGCCGGATAAAATGATATTGATGATGCCTTTCTCATGGACTTTATACCTTCCACCCATTCGACCCGTTGAGAACTTCATGATTGCAATTGTACCGTCACTGTAGCCAATGGCGAAACGATTGCGTTTACGATCCTTGGAAAGAGCTGTGATATAATGATAATAATTGCGCTCATTCGTGAATTGTCTTGCTATTTTTTGTTCATTTATATTCCAGATAATTACGCTGTCTTTCGCAGCAGATGCCAAATGCTCGCCGGTATCGCTGATTGCGATGGATACAATGCTTTTTTTATGATCAAGTTCCATCAATTTTTCACCCGTAATCAGACTCCATAATTTAATTTTGCCGCTTCTTCCGGCAGCGGCGAAAAATTGACCCGTGGGTGAAATCTCGATCTGGCTGACGATATCGCTTCTCTTATATATGGACCGTTCAACCTGATGCTCGATGGTTTTCAGAAGAAGACCATTGTTAAAATCCCATATTTTAATAATGCCGCTATCATCAACAGATACAATAAACCGCCCAAGAGGATCGACTTCAATATCTTGAATCTGTTCTGTATGACCATTTTGAACTACAAAAGAGATATCGGACTCCGGATGATGAATATTGGGAAGGATCTGCTTTTGCGCAACTATTTTGCGCAGCTTTTTTGTTTCCGGCGGTTGGGGAGTTTCTGTTTCAGTGATAAAAAGGGGTTTTGCTATAAAAAATGTAGTAAAAATCAATATGACAACTAGCGCGCCAATGATGCCCGACGTTGTAAACCGACGAGGAGCATCGGTGGTCTCTAACAATGGAGCTGCTGTTTCGTCTTCACCAGGTGGAGTTTTTCCCTGGATCCTGTCTAGATAAGCTGGCGCTTTTTCATACAATAATCCACAACGCGGACAAGCCGCAGCCGAAGTCTCGGTGTGAGGCACATCATCCTTGGGTTGCCTCTGATAACCACATTTGACACAGGGTGTATTCGGATCTTTTGGATGTTCCGGCATGGAAATTTAGCCTTCAGTTTTGATCTCCCAGGCAGCCTCATAAAATTGAACGCCATCTGTAAAGTGTGAGTCGCGCGTTCTCACCCGAACGCTTCTTGACTTGAAACCAAGTTCTTCAGCGGTTCCATCATATAATTGCAGACCTTGTTCCAGTGGTTGTAACTGAATGGATCCAAGCGGGAGATCACTTGCATAGATCGCTAATTTTTCAATACCAAAGGGAGGGGAAACCTCTAAATCGAATTTATCCTCAATACCCGGAATTGAGTATATTTTACCTGCCTTGAAATGAGACATGTTCCGATACAGATTTGGCAAGAGTTGGATGATTTCCCCTGTTGAAGAAATATTAAAAATCTGTGCATAAAAATCCTGGTTTCCCTGAACGTATATTTCAAATTTTTCTCGATTCTTGTAATTGCGCTTCGAAGTCCAAATGCTGACGGTTAAAGGGGCCGTCATGTTCAGGCGAAGTCTGTTCCTGGCCTCATATTCCATTTCGTAGATGACATCCGCCTTTATTTTCACCTGGTAGAAATTATCAGCATCGACACCCAGGTCTTCTTTTTCTAAAATTTCGATTTGATCCGGGTCTGTCCAGAAAAGCTCTTTATCGGTAATGCTGTGTTCGTCATTTGCCCTTAATCGATATGTTAGATATCGTCTTGATGCCTCGAGCGCCTTATTTTTTGCATCCGCTATGGCTTCCTGACGGGCGGTTTCAATCGATTGGGGATGTTTAACTTTTGCCTTACCGTCGACTATCTGAATGCAGGAATAAATTTCTGTATCCGGTTGTTTTAATTTGGGGCCATAATCTTTACCCTGCGTGATGACAACTTCAGTTTTTTCGACTGGTTCCTCATCCGGATAAAAAAGAAAATATTCTGCCCCTAATAATATCGATCCACCAACGACAGTAATGATCACACCTATCCAAATTTCTCTTCGTATTTTTAGTTTCATTAGTCGGATTACCTTAGCGCATTTCTTTAAATGATCTATCTATGGCGTCACTGTATGGTGAGGTAGTATGTTGGATAATATATCTATTTTATATAACAAAACAGGGTGTTATGTCAATTTTACCATCAGGATAACAGTGACAGGATGGTGCAGAATGTTACAGAAAGGCGTTTCCATAGGTAGAAAAGGCGAAACTCCAAAATCAGACAATGGCATAGCTTTGGGTCGTGCTATCCAAAGGAAGTAAACCGCCCCGGGTTCGACTGAGACCCCCTAAATTCTCTATGGCATGTATTCCGCACCCGAATCCACTGTAGCCAGCCTACCTTGACACCCCTTCATGTTGTGGTAGCCTCATAGGCATGAGACAGGTTGAACATATGTTGGTATGTGCACCTGCGAGTGCCTTTCGGAAGGCGGGCATGGTTGGCAACTTCCCTCAGTTCAGATATCCTGCACATAGATGCAATTTTAAATGTGGCGGTTTTATTTAAAACCGAAGATGAGCAGAATAAGCTACCATCGCGGTATGACTTCGCAATCACTAAATAATAAAAATCAGCCTCATCTCTTCTCAAAAGTTCTTCTGGTATTCTTGTTGATTACAGGATGTGTATACCAGGCCGCTGCAGATGAAAACATCCCTGTCATGTCAGCAGTTTACGCGGTTCAAAGATCGGACGGCAGCCTCCATACTTATGTGGACCTCGTTATTGGAAAGCGATTTTCCGGAACCCTTCCGGATGGTATTGATTCGATTTCGGTCACAGGGCCGGACAACGTGTTACGGCTTGAGAAAAATGATTTTCAATACAACCCGTTATGGCGGGCCTTTTGGTGCATCCTGCCGGGTCTGCCGAAAATGGGGACGTATACCTTCAGCGTCACCGACGGTAAAAACAAGGGGCAGTCCCTTGCCTCTTACACAAGGGTTAACAAAATTGACCTGCCGAATACCGACAACTTTAAACCTGCACGGAGTAATATTCTCACCTGCACACCGCCTGTTTTTTCATGGCTGCCGGTAAAAAGTGATATACCGCTTTTCTACCAGGTGGAGATCCGAGACAGCCATCGCAACCATGTCTACAGAACAGAATATGTCCATGACATGACTTTGGTCCGGCTGCCGCCGGATATCCTTAGACCGGGACAGGCCTATCAGTGGCGGGTCCGGGTGGCAGACAGGCAGGACTGGCGAAGACTGGACAACCGATCCCAGTCCAGGTGGGTCTCATTTTCAACTGCCGATCCACTCGATATTTGCGAATACCGGTATCGTCCTCCTGAACAGATAGAGGGAAGCTGGGAGGTATCTTCCCTGAAGGAACAAAACATAAATCTAGACAGAGTCCAGGAGATGATGCACCAGATTTTGAGCAATAACCTGAAAAACCTCCATAGCATTCTGGTGATAAAAAACGGCCGGCTGGTCCTTGAAGAGTATTTTTCAGGCTACCGAGGCAATCTGAAGCACTCTGTCCAATCTGTCACCAAGAGCGTGACGTCCATCCTCATCGGCATTGCAAAGGAGCAGGAGGGAAAGATTATATTGGACGGGAAGCTCAGTTCCTATCTACCGGAATACAAAGATCTGATTTCAGGTAACGACAAAGCCGAAATCACGCTTGATCATGTGCTCACCATGCGGGCCGGGCTTGAATGGAATGAAATGCACGCGCCCACCAGCCTGCGTGAAATGATCTGGAGCCGGGATGCGATTAAATACGTCCTGGAACAAAAACTGGTTGATCCGCCGGGCAAACGATTTCACTACAGCACGGGATTATCAACAATCCTGGGAAGGGTTTTGAAAAATACAACCGGGATGAATGCGCTGCAGTTCGCTGAAAAGCATCTGTTCAAGCCTCTGGGGATCCAGGATTATCTCTGGGGTACAACCGCTGACGGTTCTGTTTCAACAGGTGCGGCCCTCTACCTGATACCCAGGGATATGGCAAAGCTGGGTTATTTGTTTTTAAAAAACGGCACCTGGCATGGTAAACGGATTGTCCCGGAAGACTGGGTCAGGGAGTCGATTTATCCCCGCGTCAAAGGCGAAAAAGACATGGTTTCCGGGACCGGATACGGATATCAATGGTGGAGCGGCCCACTAAAGGTGCAAGGCAGAGATATCAACGCCTATTATGCCGCGGGACATGGCGGTCAGTATATTGTTCAAATTCCGGAACTCGATCTGATCATTGTCACCACCAGTGAGTGGAAGGACAATAATGCCGGAGATTTCAGGGCTGGCAGCATTATGGAGAATTACATCGTGCCTGCGGTTTTAAATGTCGGTCCTGAAAAAAGGCTCCCTGCCTTTGATGTGGAGCAGTACCGGTACGTGACCGGAAAATACAGGTGGAAAAAAGGCAGGCTCCCCCTCAAGATATTTATCGAGAATGGAAAGCTGTTTGGCCAGACCGTTCTATTTGACGGCAGATTTGAGATGCTGCCGGCCGGAAGAGAACTATTCCGGTGTAATTCCAAAGATGTTGGAAACTTCAGGATCTATGTCCATAAAGATAAAAAAGGAAAAATCAGCAGCCTGGACCTTGAGGTCGCCTTCACCCGTATCAGGTTCCAGAAAAAGAAAGGGCTTTTCTGGGGCAACTGATTTATCAGTCCCTGCCATTTTTTAATGACCGATTATCAACTTTTGTTGTGTTTAAAAATGTTGAATACTTATGAACCATAGTGAATGTATGTGACGTCCGTTTCAAAAGGCTGTGGGTTATTAGTTCATCTCCTACCTTGCATGCGCCTGGAACCCGTCTGACACTAGCTGACCGGTGGACCTGCCCGCAATAACTGGTCCAGAATGTTATAACGCAAGACCTGACCCCATTCTCACAATATTTGAATCCTGAAAATATAGGAGAATACCATGGACATCGGAACTCTTCTGCCGAGACACGCCCGCTACCAACCTGATAAACTTGCCCTGGTTGTGGGTGAAAACCGGCTGACCTATGGTGAATTGAACACACATGTAAACAAGCTGGCCAATGCCCTTTTGGCGACCGGCATTCGCAAGGGTGAAAAGATGGCGACGGTCCTTCCAAACTGCCTCGAACTTATGTCAGCCTATTGGGCGGCGGCCAAGACGGGTATCGTCATCGTACCGTGCAGCCCTATTCTTCAGGAAAGCGGGCTTTCAAATCTGCTGTCTGATTCCGATACCGTTTTTGTCTTGGCCGACAGCGAATTCGCCGATAGCCTGGAAAGGATCATAAACCAGCTGCCCAGTATCCGCGGCGGTGTATTGGTAGGGGACAGACCCCAAAAGCGTTTCGCTCGTTTTGATGAATTCATTTCAAGCAGTTCAAGCGATAACCCGCCTGATGCTGGTTTGAGTGATTCGGACCTGTACAATATCATGTATTCCAGCGGCACCACCGGGTCCCCGAAGGGAATCATTCATACACACTATATCCGGTCCATGTACTGCAGCATTTTCGCCTCAGCCTGCCGCATGACGCCCGAAAGTGTTTGCCTCCATGCCGGTTCCATAGTCTTCAATGGAGCGATGCTGGACCTGATGCCCTGGATGTTCGTAGGATGCACCTATATCGTGCATGAATCCTTTAATCCCGAAGCGGTCATCCGTGATATTCAAAGGAACCGGGTAACTCACATGATCATGGTACCGTCACAGATTATCGCAGTCCTAAATAGTCCTGCCTTTGATCCGCAAGCCCTTGAATCGTTGGAGATGATCCAGAGTTTGGGCGCTCCCCTTCATCTCGAATACAAAAATCGCATAAATGAGCTTCTGCCCGGCCGTTTTTACGAGCTTTACGGGTTGACGGAGGGTTTTTTTACCGTGCTCGACAAGCAGGACGCGGTTCGCAAGGCTGGTTCAGTGGGCGTCCCCCCGTCTTTTTATGAGATGTGTATCCTGGATGAACATGGAGCGGCGTGTGCGCCTCATGAAATAGGCGAAATCTGCGGCAAGGGCCCCACGCTCATGCCCGGCTATTACAAACGCCCCGACCTCACCGAAAAGGCCATTGTAGATGGCTGGCTCCATTCGGGAGATGCAGGGTATGTTGATGAAGATGGATTTCTGTTTTTGGTGGATCGTTTCAAAGACCTGATTATCAGTGGCGGCGTAAACGTATACCCTAAGGATATTGAAGAGATCATTATCCGGCATCCGGCCGTGAGTGAGGTGGCTGTTTTCGGGGCTCCCCACGAAAAGTGGGGGGAAACCCCCGTTGCGGCAGTGATCTTACACAAAGGGGAGAGCACTCAGATTGACGATCTCATCCAATGGACCAACACCCGTGTGGATGCGAAGTTTCAACGTATCAGTGACGTGATCATTATGGATACCTTCCCCCGGAACGTGGCGGGCAAGATCCTCAAACGAGAGCTGCGTGAGGTTTACGCGGACTGAAGTCATTGTTTACTTTAACGGGAGTAATAAAATGAGCACATTCAAGGCGTTTAGGGTTCACAATGAAAACGGAGTCATCAGCGCACGATTTGACCAGGTAAATCTGGGCGAAATTGGTTCCGGTAACGTTGTCATCCAATCTGCCTATTCCAATATCAACTATAAAGATGCCTTGGCCGTTACAGGAAAAGGCCGCATCATGAAACGCTTTCCGTTGGTCGCGGGAATCGATGCCTCCTGGGAATCAACTCTACCTATTGCCCGGCCCCTCTACGCGAAAAAGTATGGTCACGCCTGGCAAGTGATCTGAAACCCGCTGCTATGGAAACCATTGTAAACCGCGTAGTGGCGTTCGATGACATTCCGAATGTTTTTAATGATTATATCGAGGGTAATATCACCGGCCGCACCGTGGTGAGAATTTAAGCCGGTTGATTTGCAACGCTACAGGCAGTTCTGGAGTTGCCCCTATAAAAACGGACACGGTTTTATGTTGAATAAGACCTAATGAACTCCCTGGGGGATTTCATTTTCAGGCCTTTATGCGGATGAACTT
>Ga0049094_10000089_pt1 | contig 29700 bp, 29 predicted proteins | sample WorMetexBAHAMAS2_FD_55033 | JGI IMG/M metagenome (GOLD analysis project Ga0049094, IMG submission 55033) | Marine gutless worms symbiont microbial communities from Max Planck institute for Marine Microbiology, Germany - Inanidrilus exumae... | ecosystem: Host-associated > Annelida > Digestive... | reverse complement strand
TTGCATAATTTTTCATAGAACGGCCGGACGAATCAGAATCCGAACGGCAAAAAAACCGAAAATAGCAGAATTGGGCTGCAGGACACCCTGTTATGGCAATCACTATATACCGAGCGGCATCCTTCCTTTTCTTCGGAGTCGGTATCGGGTTTGGGATCGGTATCGATCTCGAACGTGGTCGAACGGTTTCGATTCCGATGCCGATAGCGATATCGACCCAGATCATGGCGAGGATTGGAGTCCGGCGATAGGCTCTCTATTCTTTGATTCCCCTCCATGTCCCAGTGGAACATTTTTGTGAAAAACGCAATCGCTCACACCTGATCAAGAATTTTTCAAAAAAATCGTGGAACACGATTTTTTTGTGACCGGATCTGTCAAACCGGCCTGTTAAGGTGTCTGCCAGGATGATCGAAGGCATATATCATCAGACACCCCGACAGGAGGATCCCACCATGACCAAAAGCGAACAATTCACCGAGTATCAGGACCATTTCGAATACCATGGCGGCACCATGATCGAACACATCCGAAGCCAGAATAATCAGGTTCTGCGACATGACTGGATTCTCTTCGATAGCGTGGAAGAGGCGCGGGAGTATTTCTACGAGCAGATATGATCGGTTAGCCGGTTAGCCGGTTTGCCGGTTTAGCCCGCTTGTCCTGCTTGTCCTGAGCGCAGCCGAAGAGAGCGAGCGGCTTGGGGGGTCGTAGCTTCGAAGGAGCGAAGCCCCAAGCGAGTCGAAGGGTTTGCCAGGGGCGGCTTGTGTCGACGTTGAACAACGGGCCAGTTGGGAGGCTCCAAGGGAGCCAATACCATTGCGATCGTGTTATCTATCGATCGCTGCAGTTTTTGGTAATTTGAATTTTATGGTTTTGTTTCGAATTTCGAGATTCGAATTTCGGATTTATACCGATTGGGAGAAATTATGCTCGAGAGACTATTGGATGGCGTGTTGGAATGCGTCTTTATGGTGTTAATCGTCGTATTGGCGATGTTTGGGACGGTGGTGTTGGGTCTGAGATGAGGAATTTCATCGAATTTTACCCGTTCGATATGGTCGCGTTTCATAAAATCGTTGCTAAATTTCACAATTACACGCCCAAGTAACGGGCCTTTAGTTCATCGTCGTTGGACAGATCCGAGCTCTCCCCGGACCATACCACCCGACCCTTTTCCATGATGTAATGCCGATCGGCAAGCTTCATCAAAGCATCTAAATTTTTGTCAATGACGAGAATGGGCTGGCCGTACTGCTTCAACATCGCCAGACCTTGCCAGATCTCCTTGCGCAACAGGGGAGACAGGCCCTCTGTGGCCTCGTCTAGAATCAGCAGTTTGGGATTGGTCATCAGCGCTCGGACCAGTGCCAGAATTTGCTGCTCCCCGCCGGAAAGCTGATTGCCGTAGTGATTCAGTCGGTCCTTCAAGCGGGGGAAAATCGATAGGGTCCCTTCAAGGGTATAGGGTTCTTCTTCCCCATGTCGATTGGCTGCGGTGGCGACGATATTCTCATATACCGTCAAATTCGGAAAGATCTGACGCCCTTCAGGGACCAGTCCGATGCCCAACCGGGCGATGGCGTAACTCGGAAGGCGATGAATCTCGGTCCCCTCAAAGTGGATGGTACCGCTAACGATCGGTGTCAGACCCATGACGGAGCGCACTGTGGTGCTCTTTCCCATGCCGTTTCGGCCGAGTAGGGTGACCACTTCTCCTTTCTGGATCTCCAGACTCACGCCGAACAGTACCTGGCTCGACCCGTAAAAGGTTTCGATGGTATCTACTTTGAGCATTATTCGGCCTCATCCCCCAAATATGCCTGCCGCACATCGGGATTCGAGCGAATGTCTTCGGGAGTGCCGCTGGCGATTACTTCTCCATAAACCAAGACCGTGATCCGGTCTGCCAAAGAAAACACCGCCGTCATGTCATGCTCGACGAGCAGAATGGTGACATCCTTTTTGATGGCCATGATCCGTTTTGACAATTCCACTGTACCTCCAGGCCCCATGCCGGCCATGGGTTCATCCAGAAGCAGCAATTTGGGATTCCCGGCAAGTGCCATTCCCACTTCCAGCTGCCGTTTTTCACCGTGGGACAGATTTCCGGCCAGGATATCGGATCGATGTTCCAAGCCGACTCGTTCAATGGCCGGATAGACCGCGGTGAGCATGGCCGGATCGGAACTCGCTCTTTTCCAGAACCGGAAACTGTGTCCAAGATGGGCCTGGATAGACAGAGATAGATTCTCACTTACGGTCAGATGCTCAAACACGGAGGTGATCTGGTAAGACCGTGCGAGCCCCAATGTAGCGCGCCTGTATACGGGAAGTCGGGTAATGGTTTTTCCATCGAAGCGAATACTGCCAGAATCGGGCATAACTTCCCCGGAGAGCTGATTCAGAACGGTTGTCTTACCGGCCCCGTTCGGGCCGATGAGGGCATGGATATGGCCCGTATCAATATTCAAAGAAATATCCTGGCAGGCTTGAACCGCCCCAAATCGTTTATTCAACTTTCTGACTTGGAGGAGGGCGTTGGCCATAATGTTCCTCCCGCCCGATGATGACGCCATAGATCCCTCGCTTTGCGAACAGAACCACCAGAATTAAGAAGGGGCCCAGATAGACCATCCAATGCTCCGTATAGATGGCAAGCACTTCTTCCAGAAGCAGCAGTGTGACCGCTCCCAGCACAGGGCCGAAAAGTGTGCCCATGCCCCCCAACAATACCATGATCAATATTTCTCCGGATCTGGTCCAATGCATGAGGGACGGGCTCACATATTCGGTCTGGTTGGCGATCAACGCCCCGGCCAGTCCCGCGCCGGCACCCGCGATGATGAAACAGACCAACTTGTAGCGATACGTTGGGAATCCCAATGCCTGCATCCGCCGGTCGTTTTCACGACTTCCCCGGATGACCATTCCAAAACGGGAATGGACCAGCTTATAGGAGGCAAACAGGAAGAGCGATAAACTTGCCAGGCACAGGTAGTAGAAACTGGTATCGCTGCCCAAATCGATCAGGGGCAACGAGTTCCTGGAGAACATGCTTAACCCGTCGTCTCCGCCATAGGCTTCAAGGGAGACAAAGAGATAATACAGCATCTGGGCAAACGCCAGGGTAATCATGATAAAATGAATCCCGCTGGTTCTCAGACTGAGGGCGCCGACCACGGCGGCAAACACGGCAGAAAGCAGAATCGCCGCCGGCCAGACGACCAACCCACTTTCATACCCATGGATCTGGAGAGGCCAGCTCAGAATCGGTACGCTTTCAAAGCTGTGAAAGGAGCTGATTCCCACCACATATGCGCCGATGCCGAAGAATGCCGCATGACCGAGGCTGACCATCCCACCGTAGCCCAAGATCAGATCTAGGCTGACGGCAGCCAGAGCGTAGATCAGGATGCGGCTGAAGAGAGAAACCAGATAGGGCTCACCGGCCATGTGGGCCAGCTGAGGCAATGCCAGCAGGAGCATGATGCCGGAAGCAAGGAACAGGTTTTTACGGATTGGTTGAACCATCACTCATACGCCGGCAATAGCCCCCGAGGCCGCCATACCAGGACGGCTGCCATTAATATGTAAACAGACATTGACGCGAAGGAGGCGGCCACTCCGTCTGCATATGCAGCCGATAAAAAAAGTCGAAAGAATGCCGGAAGAAACGCTCGACCCAGGGTGTCTACCATGCCGACGAGCAACGCTCCTATCACGGCCCCCCGAATGGACCCGATTCCTCCGATGACAATTACGACGAATGTCAGAATCAGGATACTTTCCCCCATTCCGGTCTCCACCGCCAGAATGGGCCCGGCCATCACACCGGCAAGTCCGGCAAGCAAAGTCCCTAGACCAAACACCAGGGTGAAGAGCAGCTTGATATTCACACCCAATGCGCCTGCCATTTCACGGTTGCTGGCACCGGCACGAATCTGCATCCCGATTCGCGTTCGGGTAAACAGGACATATAGAAACAACCCCACCAGGATACCGACACAGATCACGGCAATGCGGTAGCTGGGATAAGGCATCCCCGGGAAAATTTCGATGCTGCGGGACAGCCAAGGGGGAACATCCATAAACAATGGCTGCCGTCCCCATATGATCCGGGTCAGTTCATTAAAAAACATGATCAGACCGAAAGTGGCCAGCACCTGATCCAGGTGATCTTTTTCGTACAGACGCCGCATCACAAGGCATTCGACAATCATACCGATAAGAGCGGCGGCCGGAAGTGCTGAGAGAATCCCCAGCAGAAAAGATCCGGTTCTGAGCGTGACCGTTGCTCCGACATAGGCACCGATCATGTAAAATGAGCCGTGGGCAAGATTGATAATTTGCATGATGCCGAACACCAGGGTAAGCCCAGCGGACATAAGAAACAGCATGATGCCCATCTGTAGCCCGTTTAATACCTGTTCAATAAACAGCAGCATAATGACCTGTCACCTATCCACCCGGAAGCGCTCTGGGCTCGGCGGGTTCAATGACAGATGGGCTCTCGCGGAGAGCCCATCTGTGGCATAAAATTCTCTTGAAGTTGTCGATATACGCTCGTCATCATGAACATTCCGGTCCCTGAATTCGAGCGGGGGATCGACTACTTCTTACAATCCTTGATATAGACATTTCCGTGATCCGTAAACACGGCTTTCAGCGTCTTGTTTGTGTAGCTGCCGGTGCTGTCTTTAACCACTTCTCGTATATATAAATCCTGCACGGGATGCTGGTTCGCGCTAAACCGGAACTTGCCCCGGACCGTATCAAAATCCGCCTTGATGATCCCTTTGCGCAGCGCCTCCAATTTTGAAACGTCGCCGCCCACCTGTTTCAAGGCACTGCCGATCAGTCTCGCCGCATCATACCCCTGACTGGCATACAGCGTTGGGGTGCGGCCATAGGCTTTTTTAAACGTTTTGACGAATTGCCTGTTGGCCGGGTTGTCCAGATCGTGGGACCACTGGGAACCGTTTTTAACACCAAGCGCTGCTTCACCAACCGCCTTGAGGAGCCGTTCATCAAACGAAAAGGCAGGACCGAAAACAGGGATTGTCTTGTTAAGCCCCGCCTGGGAGAATTGTTTCAAGAAGTTAATTCCCATGCCCCCCGGGAGGAAGAAGAATACGGCATCCGGCTTGGCGGCCCGCAACGCTGCAATCTCTGCGGCATAGTCCGATTGGCCCAGCTTGGTATACACTTCCCCGGCAAATGCTCCTTTGTAATAACGTTTGAAGCCGGCAAGGTGATCTTTTCCTGCCGGATAGTTGGGGGCCAGCAGATAGAGTTTTTTATATCCTGCTTCGGTGACGTATTTTCCAACGACCTCATCGAGATTGTCATTCTGGTATGCCACGTTGAAATAGTTTTTATGGCAGCCTTTTCCAGCCAGCAGTGACGGGCCGGCGTTCGGGCTCACATATATCACATCCTGTCTGACCACTTTGGGGACGACGGCGATGGCTACATTGGAGAAAATAATACCGGTCATGAGTTTAACGCCGTCGCGTTTGATATATCGTTCTGCAATTTGTCTCGCCTTTTCCGGTTTGCGCCCGTCGTCATCTACGATCAGATCAACGGGAATACCGCCCAGTTTTCCGCCTTCCTGGTCGATGGCCAGTTTAAAGCCGTCTCGCACTTCTTCACCCAGATACCCTGCTTTTGTGGACAACGTCGTGATCATGCCGATCTTTACAGGCTCAACGGCATGTGCCGCTCCTCCCAGCAGAAATCCAGCCATCACCAAAGCCAGTAATGCGCGCTTCATGTATTCCTCCTTCATTGCCTATCGTTCTCCCGTCAACATCTATCTTCGGTCGGAAAACGGTTTTCAAAATCGGACCTGTTCTCGACCAGATCGACTCCGGCGGCTGTAATCGCGGCCGTAAATCCGACATGGGTAACGCAATCTGCCGCCTTGTTGATTTCGATGTAGCCGCATTTCTCAAGGTAGACCATGTTCCAGTTCAATTCTTGGGCGTCCGTTTCGCACGACTCCTCGATGTGACTCAGTTCGACTTGGGCCAAGGGCACGTCCTTGAACATGTCGTAAAGCAGCTCCAGGATACACCGCCTCAATTTGAAAGGGACGCTTTCATCCGGCTTATGCTGAGTTTCCTTCATAACTTCTGAAGTACTTCCTTTACCCGGTTGCCGTCTGCTGCAGCACCGAAGTGTTTCATGATGGTGCCCATGGCCTGTATCTTGTTTTTAAACTGGCTGAAATCGATATTCTCTGTAATCCACACTTGAATCTCTTCGTCGGACGCCATTTGGGGAAGATAGCTTTGGAGAATACTGAGATACTCGGACTCCTCGGCCGCGCCACTTGTTTGTAGCAGTTCGGTTTCTGACTTCACCAGCTTCTTCAAGATTTTAATGACTTCGTCGTCCGATAGTTCCTTCTTGCTCTGCCGGTCGATTTCTCCCATGATGACACGTATGGTGTTTTTGCGGGCGTCATCCTTCTCCCGCATGGCGACAACCAGATCCTGTTTCAAGCTTTCCTGCAGTGTCATGAATACCTCCTGTTAACCCAGCATTGCAACGTTCGGGCTAGAATGCTTCGTCATACCGACGCCAAAATTCTTCCGAAGTAAAGCGGTGCTCCTGGGTTCCGAGGACCTCGACGGCGAAGCTGGCGGCGACAGCCCCCATTTGCGATGCTTTCAGTAACTCTTCGCCGGAGACAAGACCTTTGATTAAACCGGACCGGAAAGCGTCTCCGGCACCCGTTGGATCCGCCACCGTGTTCGCTGGAGCGGCGGAGACCAACTCCTCAGAGTTCCTCGTGTTGATGACCGCCCCGTTCTCCCCAAGGGTGGTAATGATACCGGCGGTTTGTTCGAGGAGGTCGGCCTTGGTCTGACCCGTATGCTTCTGAATCAAATCCAACTCGTAGTCATTGGAAACCAGGATTTTGGATCCCTGGATCATCTCGGTCAAATCGTCCTTCGGGATGACCGGAATCTGTTGACCGGGGTCGCAAATGTAATCGATGCGCTGTTTTTTATATACCCGGCTGTAGGTGATCATGTCCTGAGTGTTCCCCGGTGAGATAATCGCCAGGGTGTCGTTTGCCTTGAGGCCGTCGAACCTGTAATCAGACGGGTATTTCATCGCCCCGGGATTAAATCCGGTGATTTGGTTGTCGGCCTTATCGGTGGTGATGTAAGCGCTGGCGGTAAACTCGTCGGGAATACGTAGAATGCCGTCCTGGGGAAGGGCGAGTTCCTCCAGCCACTTCCGGTAATTGTCAAAATCTCTACCGCAGGTCGCCAGAATTTCCGGCCGTTCTCCCAGAAGGGACAGGGTATAGGCAATGTTGCCGGCCGTTCCCCCGAATCGCTCCTGGAGTCCATTTACCGTAAAGCAGACATTCAGAATGTGAATTTTCTCGGGGAGTATATGGTCTGCAAATCTTCCGGGAAAATCCATGATCCGGTCATAGGCCAGGGATCCGGATATGAGTATGTTCATGGATGCTTTCTCCTGTTCAACAGTTCGCAAGAATGACATGGAATGTGTCAACAGCGCACGGATTTGTCAAGATTTCCCTGGCGTTACTCCATAGACGGAACCATTTCCGGCTGGAAATCTCCAGCGGAAACCATCGCCATCATCCAACACCCTCTCAAAAAGGATCCGGTCACCCCCGCGACCTTTCCTCCCGGGCCCCTCAAATTGTAATAATTATATAATTAATTAAATAAATTATTAAATAATTATTGCAAAATATATTTATATAATATAAGAAAGCTTACATGGCTCGTAAAAAGGTTTTCTCAACGCGCATCAACGAGGATCGACTGAAAGCGCTGAAGCATTTGGCGGTGGATGTGGACAAGTCACTTGGGGCCTTGTTGGAAGAAGCCATCGTAGATCTGGTAAAAAAATACCGACGGAAATTAAGAAGGTGACCCATGACATTGGTTGACGCCATCTATGCAATGACCCTGCTGGTTTTGTTCAGTCTGTTTTTTTTCATATTGAAAGGACTGAAATAGCCCGGAAATTTCATGAAATATCTGGGGGGAGCCCAAGGCGATAATTCGATTCGAGTTGAACGGGGATCGTTTTGAGGTGTGACGGTGATGTTCGAGCGCGACGTTATTGTGGCTGTATCAGGCGATCCAGTATCAGGCCGGCAAAGCTGTCACTCCCGGCAGAGGTAAACAACCAGCCCAGATGGGTGAGACAGGCGGAACAGATGACAATCCGCCAACGATATCCGCTGAACCAGCTAAACTCATCGGTGGCTGGACCGATATATCCGCATCCGATAACCGACCGGAAACAGGCAATCTCAAAGACCAGCCCATGGGGATTGGCAAATGTATGGACATGGGAGCCCTGAACCGAAATCCGATCGTCCGGGCGGGTCACCGGTTGTCCGCATTGGCGGCATAAAATGTAGGCTTCCTCATTCTGTTCTTCCTCGATTTCTTCCTCTGTTTCAGGGCGCCCCGGTGGGGCGGGGGCCTTCTTTTCGGGGCGGGTACGCAACTCAGCGGGCTGGAATACATGACCATTCCAGAAGTCGTGGCTAACTCCGACCCGATGATGTTCCGTCTTCAAACCGTATGTCCTCCCTGATGTTATTTCCATGGAAATTTTATGGTCGTGCGCTGTTGCGGCGTGTGACGATCGGCTCCTGCCCTCTGTCCGGGTTAAAGCGGTTTGGGTTGGTCCGGTGCTCCCGCGGTTCTGGAAAACGGAAACTTCGCCGTTGTGGTCAAGTAGATCCCGCTAAAAATAAGTATGATTCCGAATAGATGGTAGGCCTGGAGCACCTCTCCTAAAAATACATAGGCCAGTGCAATGCTGAAGACGGGCATGAGGTAAACAAAGACACCGGCCTTCGTGGCGCCGACGATGGCGACGGACCAGTTCCAGAATAGAAATGACAGGACGGATGGAAACACGGCCACATAGACAATACTGGAAAGTGTCGTCGGGCTGAGATCGAAACTGGCGCCGGTTCGCAGTTCCCAAATGTAGGGCGGGATCAGAAACAGGATGCCGATGCCCATGGTCGTCGCTAGAAAAGCCACTGGATGTAGTCCTGGGGGTCGTTTTCGGAGCAAAACGGTATAGAGAGCCCAACTCATGGCTGCCGCCAACGTCCACAGATCTCCCGTAGAAAAGCGGGTACTCAGTAATGCGGTCAGATTTCCCCGAGACAACATCCACAGAAGGCCGCTCAGGGAGATGGCGACCCCGATGCCCTGGATCGGCTTAATACTCTCGTGAAACCCGACCCAGGAAATAAATACGATAAACACCGGCGTCATGGCATTCACCAAAACCGTGTTGGCGACCGGCGTCGATTGTAACGCGAGATAGATAAATGTGTTGAAAAAGGTTACGGACAGCACCGCCAGCACCGCCATGATGGCCAGATGGTCACGGATGGTCTTCCAATCTCGGATCAGGGGTCGGATGGCAAACGGAAGGAGCACCATGAAGGCGCCGACCCAACGCCAGAACGCCAATGACACGGGAGGAATGATATCGTTGATACCTCTTCCGAGAACGAAGTTGCCGGACCAAAAAAGGACTGTCAGCGTCAGTAAAAGGTAGGGCATCGGAAACGGTTCATCCTCGAGGGCATTTCGGGGATTTAAACCCTCCCTTTCCTTTGGGGATCCCATGGGGTCTGAAACTACCCGGGGACATCAGCTTCTGGACGTTATCTCCATTGCACTCCGGGCATTTCAATCTGTCGTTTTCAGAGGAATTCGCCAAAGTTGGAAATTCCATCTGCTCGAACTGATGATGACAATCATTACATCGAAACTCAAAAATCGGCATATGTCCTCTCCCTGAAAAATGCAGACTGGATTATAGCCCCGTGACCATTTAAGTCAAGGGAGCATCTATCCCTGTGTCCTGTGAGAGGTGAGGTTCAACCAAAATCCAAAAGGGATTTGAATAGCGGCAAAAACGACGGCTTCGGGTACGCCCGAAGCCGTCGTTTTGCTGGATCCATTCAGGTTCCACCAAAACGCGCAAATTGACATTTAATAGAAATTTCGATAAGATATCAGCCATCACATGCATGTCCCCCCTGTAACCAGGCCGCGATTTTTCTGGCGGCTTCCGATAGATCCATTGATAAAACGGTGTTTCATGCGGACCTTCGGGATTAAAGGAGATCGTCATGTTCGATGCGATCTATAACGCGCTGCAGAGTATCGGCTACACCCACCCGCTTCATCCCCTTTTGGTTCATGTCCCGATTGGAATGGTCGTCGGGGTTTTTCTATTTGGTCTGGGCTCGTGGCTCTTTAAAAAGCCGGCGATGGCTCAAACTGCGCGGCATTGCAGCGTGCTGGCTGTCCTCTTCTCGCCCCTGACCATACTTGCAGGACTGATGGATTGGCAATATCATTACCACGGATCCTGGTTGATGCCGATTGTCGCAAAGATGGTACTTGCCGGTTTGTTGCTGGCAGCCTTGGGGACTGCCGCGTTCCGGGGTGTTTCCAGAAATATCGAAATCAAGCGGTTGATCCCGCTATACCTCTTCTGTTTTCTACTGGTCATCGGTTTAGGTTTTTTCGGCGGAGAGCTTGTTTACGGAACCCGGGGGATGTCGGGTCCGGAGCAGGAGACCCGGGCTCATGCTGCCACAAGTCAGTCACTGGCGCAGCAGGGGGCAGATCTGTTCGCTAAACGTTGCGCGTTCTGCCATTTAACCAGCAGCCGAAAAACGAAGATTGGTCCGGGACTTCAAGACCTGTTTAAGTGGAAATCACTCCCGGTCAGCAGCCGGTCCGTGACCGAAGAAAATCTTCGCAGACAGCTAACCGCCCCCGTGAAGAACATGCCGTCGTTCCCGAATCTTTCCGAGCAGGAGGTTCAATCTCTCATCGCGTATATGAAAATCCTATGAAACATCTAAAACATCTTTTCATCATCGTTTGCGCCCTAGTGGTCCTTCCGGGGGCTCCGTGCCTTGCCCAGGAACTGACTCTCATCACAGAAGAGTGGTCACCATTTAATTTCACCTTTCACGGCACACCCACCGGGTCCTCTGTGCAAGTGGTCGAAGAAATCATCCGGCGGCTCGGACGCACGGAGCGCGTCCAATCGATGCCGTGGGCCAGGGGATACAAGCTGGCCCTGACAAAACCGAACACAGTGCTTTTCTCCACTACCCGAATCCCGGAACGGGAGGATCTGTTTCATTGGGTGGGGCCGGTCAACACGGTGAAAACCGGCTTTTATGCGCTGAGCGGATCCGGTGTTCGACCGAAGACCCTCGATGATGCCCGGCGGGTTGGCGCCATCGCCACCTATAAGGACGATGTGCGGGAACAAATGTTGCTGGGGCTTGGGTTCACGAATCTGGACAGCTCGAAATCAGCCAGAAGTAATCTCAAAAAACTTCTGGCGGGACGGGTCGATTTGTGGATCTTCGACAATATCGGCATGATTATGGTGACCCGCCAGCTGGGCACCAAGCCGGGAACCATTGAGCAGGTCCTGCCGTTTGGAGAATTTAACCAGTACATTGCGTTTTCCCGATCGACCCCCTTATCCATCGTTCAACAGTGGCAGAAAACCCTGGACGGGATGAAAGCCGATGGGACGTTTCAACGGATCAGCCGCCGCTGGTTGCCGGAGGAGAGTATACCGGCCGATCTTGATACTGGGACTGGGAAGATCGATCGGCCCCATCGCATGCGGGTTTTTACCGAAGATTCTCCGCCGGGAAACTATCTGAAAAATGGAAAACCGGTGGGGCTTTCCGTGGAGGTCGTGCAAGAGATTCTGCACCGGCTTCGGAGACCGGAAACCATCGAGGTCGTTCCCTGGGCCCGGGGCTACCGTCTGGCCCTTTCGGAGCCCAACGTGGCTCTGTTTTCAACCACCCGGCTCTCCCAGAGGGAGGATAAATTCTCATGGGTTGGACCGTTGTACTCTCAAATGTGGGGATTCTATGCGAGAAAGGGCGGCGGGATCCATATCCGGGATCTCTCGGACGCCAGAAAGATAGCCCGTATCGGGACCTACCACAAAGATGCGAAAAAGCAGTATCTCGAGTCTCTAAATTTTAATAACTTGATCAGCTCGAATATCAATATCAGTAACATCAAGCATCTGATGAAAGGTGAGATCGACCTCTGGGTGAGTTCCGATTTCAATGTGGCGTATCTGGCCCGGCAGGCCGGGGTCGATCCGGACAGACTGGAGCTGGCCTATCCGTTTCGTGAGGTTCATAACTATATTGCGTTTTCCCTGAGCACCCCTGACCATGTTGTCAAGGAATGGCAAGCGGTACTCGATGCCATTGTTGCAGACGGCACCTACGGGATTATTTGCAATCGCTACAATTACGTGCCGAGAGACTCCCTTGTCCCCTGAGGCGATGAGAAAAAGGGTCTATCCGATGAAGTGGTCTTCCTTCAAAAAACGATCGATTTCAAGGGATTTGACGATTAGTTTGATCCTCCTGATGATTCTGTTCGAAGGGATGCTGATGCTGGCGGTCTATCATCGTCAGGAACGTCTGCTGTTAGCTGAACTGGAGGCGAAAGCCGACGATTACGCCCAGAATTTGTCAGAGGTGCTGGTGGTCCCGGTGTGGGATTATGACGATGAACAGATTGTTAAAATTGGAATCGGATTTGCCCGTAACGTGCTGGTGGAGGCGGTGCGCATCACAGATGCCGACGGCAATGTCTTGTTCAATGCCGGAGAAGTCAAGGAGACCGATCACCGAATTGTTCGAGATGCCGAGATTCAACGATCGGACCAGCACATCGGAAGCGTCCGGTTTTACCTGTCCACGGCGGCATACCGGGAGGATCTGGCCCAATTGAGAGACGCGATTATTCTGGTTCTGCTGGCATCTCTGGTGGTCATCATCGTCACTACCGGTATTTTGTTGAGGGTGTTCATGCGCCGGCCCATGAAGTTTCTTCTGGAGGGAATTGATCGGTTGTCCCAGGGAGATTACACCCATGGTTTCGAAGAGATTCATTATAGCGAGCTGGCCGGCATCGCCGATCAGTTTCAGCAAATGGCCAGCGATGTGCAGAGCCGGGAACGCTCCCTACAGGTCGAAGTGGCAGAGCGGAAACGGGCCGAAGAACGGATTCGTGACAGCGAGGCGAAAACCCGCGCGCTGCTGGATGCCATTCCGGATGTGATGTTTCAACTCGATCATCAAGGGTCTTTTGTTGATTATAAAGGCGCCTTACAAGGTCTATACGCCCGACCGGGGGAGTTGATCGGAAAAAATCTGGAAGATGTGCTGCCTCCCAAAGTTTGCGAAATTTACTTCAACAAACTCCAGGAGACCCTGGAAACCGGCCGGTCAACGGTTTTCGAATACGAGATACCGCTGGAGGACGCACCGGCCTATTTCGAGTGCCGCCTGGTGGCCATCAAAAAAGATCAGTTGCTGGCGATTGTTCGAAACATTACCGAAAGTATTCTTGCAACGGATGAAAAGAATCGGCTTGAGGAGCAGTTGCGTCGCGCCCAGAAGATGGAAGCGATCGGTATGCTGGCCGGAGGTGTCGCCCACGACCTGAACAATGTGCTATCCGGTGTGGTCAGTTATCCGGAACTCGTGCTCATGGATTTGCCTGGAGACAGCCCGATGCGGAAACCCATTGAAACCATCCAGGCATCCGGGGAAAGAGCGGCAGAGATTATTCAGGATCTATTGACTCTGGCCCGTCGAAACGTATCGGTATCCGAGGTGGTGGATTTAAACGATATCATCGAGGATTATCTCAACAGCCCGGAATTTGCAAAGCTAAAACGGGACCATCCCGATCTTCAGATCGATTTGGAGCTGGCACCGAAACTGCTACCTGTGACCGGTTCACCGGTCCACTTGTCAAAGACGGTCATGAACCTGATTTCCAATGCCGCCGAGGCCCTGGAAGAAGAGGGCCATATCTCGATCATAACGAGCAACCAGTATATTGACACGCTGATCAAAGGGTATGATGACATCCAGGAGGGCGATTACGTCGTCATCACCGTGTCCGACGACGGCATCGGCATCAAGTCGGAAGACATCGAGCGAGTTTTTGAGCCGTTTTATACCAAAAAAATTATGGGTAGAAGCGGCACCGGCCTCGGGATGGCTGTCGTATGGGGCGCTGTAAAGGATCACAGCGGGTATATCGATGTTCAAAGTCGTGAAACCATTGGCACCGATATTACCATCTATCTCCCGGCCTCTCGACAGATCCGGCAGGGCGTGGAGGATTTCGTGTCGCCGGACGAATATCGAGGGCAAAATGAACACATCCTGGTGATTGACGATGTTCCGGAACAACGGGAAATTGCCACCCACATGCTCAAGAAATTGGGGTACCGGGTGACGGCCGTTGCCTCCGGGGAAGCGGCCATCGACTTTGTCAGTCATCAATCCGTGGACCTGCTTGTTCTGGATATGATCATGGAGCCGGGGATTGACGGGTTGGAAACCTACCGCAGAATTTTGAATCTTTATCCCCGACAGAAAGCCATTATTACCAGCGGATTCTCTGAATCCCGACGCGTTCGATCCGCCGAAACACTCGGTGTCGGGGCATACCTGAAGAAACCCTACCTCATCGAAACTCTCGGATTGGCGGTTCGAAGGGAACTGGATCGCCAAAAAACTGAATAATAATACTGTTTTCAATAAGTTGAAAGTCTGTTTGGAGCCCTTTTTAGCATTGACAAAGGCTTGTGTAAGGGATTAGATGAGGGCATCCGCGTTAATCTTTCTAAAGCGCCTCTATGCAAGAGCACACATATCTTCAAGATTGGACTGTCGTCATCCATTCAGGTTCGTGATTACTTAGGATCCCTCCGGTCTGAAGCTACGTTGATGGGGGGAGGGAGAGCACATGAACAAGAAGCATCAGATTCTCAATGCGGCAGCTAAATTGTTCGCCACACAAGGGTTTGACGGAACCACCACGCTTCAAATTGCGACCGAAGCCGATGTCACCGAACCCCTCATCTACTATCACTTTAAAGGCAAGGATGAGCTGTTTACTAGTATTTTACAATCCGCATTCGAGAAATACTTTTCCCGACTCGAAAACCTTCCTCAACGCACATCAATCCAGTTTGAACAGATTGCCAATCTGATTAATCTGCATTTTGCCATTGTCGATGAAATGCCAAATGAAACGTTCCTGGTCATGAATACATGCCCAGCCAAGTTGAACGACCCGGATCATGTATGCCGGGCCAACATCGACAGGCAAAAGAAATGGCTGACCGGATACCTGACGCAATGCCTTGAGGAAGGGATACACCGGAAAGAATTCATAGAGCTGTCCATTGCACCCACCGTAGAAATGCTATTGGGCGTTATTTCGGGCATCACCCGTCGACGGGCGCTGAAGTTGGATTCAAGCCGTCAGGTCCGCGCCGCGACCATCGAATTCTGTCGCCGGGCACTCCAGGCCCGTTAACCCGAACATTGCATGAACTCTTTTCAGCTTTTGGTGCAATGTCAGGGGTAATTCCAACATGTGACACCCTATTTGGAATAAACCACGGACCATGGCCCAATCACCGATTCCATTTCCGAGATCGTATTGGGTGTTGCCGGGTGAATTTCTGGCCGGCGAATATCCCGGAGCGAAACATCCGGTTGAAGCCCGGAAGAAGCTGACTGCTCTGCTGGATTGCGGTATCCGCCATGTTATCAATCTAATGGAGTCGAATGAACGCGATCGTCAGGGTGACCGATTCACACCGTATAAATACAACTTCAAACAAATCGCTCAAGATCGAGGTCTTCCGGTGTCCTTCATACGATTTCCGGTACCGGATCTCGGTATTCCCCCGGTTGATATCATGCAGGCCATTCTCGATGACATCGATCGGGCCATCAATGAGCGACGTCCGGTCTATTTGCATTGTTTGGCAGGGATCGGTCGAACGGGTACCGTGGTGGGCTGTTACTTGATCCGCCAGGGGATGGCCGACAGCGATACGGTGCTCGATAAGATTTCGGAGCTAAGGCAGAAGGGGGCAGACGATCGTGTTATTTCGCCGGAGACCCAGAGTCAACGGGAAATGGTGGTCCGCTGGCCCGAATAACGAAGCGGGTCATCCCGCGTCAGATTCTCTGCTCCCCGATGAACATATCAACATGCCGCGCTGAATGCATTCAACCCGGACATGGCACCGAATGGGGGCTTTCATGCAATTTTCGGGTTAGCCACATGTCGCCGCTTTATCCTTCCCTTCGAAGCATGAGTCCGTGCTGACGACTTGATGGCATTCACGACAGTAAAAATAATTGGGGTAGCAGTTCACCCCACAGCGCTGACAGCGTCTTCCGATATCCGGTTTGTGCCGGTGAATGACCTTTCTGCTGCCCTTTTTATGACGAGCATATCGTTTTCGATCCTTTTCCAGTATCTGCCGGTGTCGTTCCAGCTTACACGTATGGCTATCACAGTATCTTCGAGATGCCTGTTTTGGAGGTACACGGAAATCTGTACCGCAGATTCGACAGCGCTTCTTGAGCATCTCAACTATCCTTTCCAGGAGCTCCGGAGGACCTCTTTAAGCGGCATCATCTGTCTACGACGATGGGCATACCGCAGCAACGGGATGGCAGGAACAGGGCGCAAATAGACACTAATGCCGAGGCCCCGATTGTCAACGATGGGGTGTAGTTCTTGCATGCGCGCGTGCGGATTTTGCCGCCGGGTGGGTAGTCTCTGACGTCTAACTCCAGAACGGTACCCACAATGGAACCCTCGATGCCGTACCCGAGGGAAGATAACGTCTGGAAGACGAGGAACAATGCGCAGCGGCTGGGTGCTACCCTTATTCTCGGAGCTCATCAAAACGGCATGTCAGCGATACGCCATCACCGTCGTAAGACGAATCCACCTTATAGGGCAGGGTGTTAAACAGCTTGATCATTCCTTTATTGTGAGGGGCGGTATAGGCCATGAGGCCGGAAAGACCATTTTCCCGCGCCGCCTCGGCAAGTTTTTTCAGTATGAGACGACTGATGCCTTTCCCCTGGTATGATCTGTCCACGGAGAAGGCGACCTCGGTGATGTTACCATGGGCCAGATACATGCTTTCACCGACAGCAACTACCCGACCGAAACCGAACTCTCCCACCACCGCCACGAGGGTTAGATCTCGAACGTAGTCAATTTGGGACTTCGGCTCCACTTCTTCTCTACCGAAGGCGAGTTTATCATGGAAGAATCTTGAGAAAACGTCATCTTTATTCAGGTTGTAGTAATGTTCCTGGATACGACGTTCGTCTACAGGTTTTGCCGGACGGATGGTTATTTCCTCACCGGCGACCTTTACGATCTCTTCGAGTTTTACGGGATATATGCCACGAACCGCCTCACCCAGCGATCTTTCCGGTCCGATGAGCCCTGACTGTTTGGCGTCTTCAAAAAGCGCTTCGCGAAAATCCGGATGGGCGATACTGATCATGCCGATGACCCGTTCCTGGAGGCTTTTCCCGAACAGATTGAACGCGCCATACTCACTGACCACATAGTGTACATCACCCCGGGGGACAACCACTGCGGCATCGTCCAACAGGGGGACGATGTTGCTTGTTTTCCCTTCATCCGAGGTCGAATAGACCATCAGGATCGATTTGCCGCCAGGGGATCTGTGGGCCCCCCTCACAAAATCTGGGATGCCGGACACTCCGGCATAGTAGGTTTGTGGTGATGCTTCCGCCGACACCTGACCGGTCAGATCGATCTTCTTCGCCACATTCATGGATACCATGCGGTGATGTCTCGAAATGATAAACGGATCGTTAACATAATCGGAAGGGTGGAAATCCACCGCCGGATTATCATGGATAAATTCATATAGGTTCAGGGATCCGATTGCCGCCGATGCGACCAGTTTTCCCTCATTGAACCCCTTTTTCCGGTTATTGATAATGCCCATGGCGTACAGGTGCATGATATCGTCTATCAGGTACTGGGAATGGACCCCCAGATCGTTTTTGTTTTCAAGGGCCTGGACCGTGGCCTGGGATGCGGAATCCAGGCCAATCTGCAGCGTGGAGCCGTCGTCAATCAATCTCGCGATTTGCTGCCCGATGCGGGTAGCGGCTTCGGAGGATGGGCGGGCCGGTATGGCAATGAGATCCTCTTCGTGCTCCACAATGATATCGACATCGTTGACATGGATGAAGCTCTGGCCCATCACCCGGGGCATTTTTGGATTCACCTGGGCGATCACCATTTCAGCCGATTGTGCAGCAGCCAGGCTCACGTCCACAGAAACGCCGAGGCTCATCCAGCCGAAATCGTCGGGCGGAGCCACCTGAATCAGGGCAACACCGATGGGCAGTTTGTGCGTTTTGAACAAACTGGGTACATCGGACATGTTCATCGGAGTGATGAACCGTCTGTTTTGGGCAATGGCATCCGCTCTAGCCGATCCCAGATAGATGGTCCGGATATTCAGATTCAGGTCCCGGGTACGATTGGCGATCGCAGTCAGCGAGGTGGTTTCCTGGCTTAGCGTCCGCACAATTTCAACGCCGGTGAGCCGTTTGGACGCTTCGGATAACTGACGAACCAGCTCCTGGGGTTCTCCACATGCCGATCCGATGAACACCCGTTGTCCCGGCCGGATCGAACGGATCGCCGCCGCCGATGATTTTCGTTTCTCAATGTAGCTGTCTGCCCAATAGGTTGTGAGAATCACAGATACCTCCCGGCCGTCTCAGGCCTGGTCTAAGATTTCCAGCTCTTGTGCCCGGTGCCAAACCGTATTATCATAGGGGTACGTCGGCAACATCCATTTCACCGAAACTTTTGCAGGCAAATCCAATGATCAAAGCGCTCATATTCATAGCACTGACACTTTGCTATATTATCCTGAAAAATTATTTTGAGGGGCGCCTGTTAAAAAAGTACGAAAGTAGTGACGAGTTCTGCCTCTCGACCCTCGCTGTGGCCCGAAAATGCAGCGCCTACGATATTTTCCACACCGCTGCGAAAGATTGGGGGTTTTCCGAAGCAAAAGTTGAATCCGACTTTCGAAGGTATCTGCGAACCGGAGACATTCCACATTATATCAGCACCTATGTCCACCAGAACATCCACGATATGGATCGTCGATACCGTTCTCTGGTTCAACCCCCAGGAGCACTACCCCGTTCCTGGTCTGCATGACCACAATACCACCAGCGATCTGGCTCCCCGACCGGTGGGAGCTCTCTTTGCCGCCCAACCCGTATCAGAGCTTCAGCCTTAGCGCTCAAGCAAATTTTTAGCAAGACCCTGCATCCAGACAGTACCCTGAACGATAGAGCCGGGTTACCTGTTTGTCTGCTGGGCGGCCCTGTCGCGTTTCATAAAATCGCTTCACGATTCTATTCATAAGCATTCGCACGTTATCTTCAACCTCTCCAACACCTGTACCGGAGTGGGGGGCAGCTCAAAAGGTACATTCCACCGCTGGCGATATGACCCACACCAACACGGCCGAAAGCAGCATCAGACTTCCCATATAGCCGAACACCAGATGATAGTTGCCCGGATATAAATCCAGCATGAACCCACCCAGCCATGGCCCGATGGCGCCGGAGACAAAACCGAAGGCCGTGAACACGAGGCCAAAAATAGCCCCGAAATGCTGCATGCCGAAGCAATCGCTCACCAGGGGTGCGCTGACAGCAAACAGGGTTCCGAAGGCAAACCCGATAAAGGCGGCCAGGATGGCCACGAGTACAAGGTCCGAGACAAACGGAAGGAGATAATAGGCCACGGCAGCGGCCAAGAATGCGGCACACATGATGCGTTTGCGACCGGTAATATCGGAAAGAAAACCGCTGAGCAGTCGGCTTACCCCATTGGTGATGTTAAAGGCCATTAAAATCACCAATGCCTGGGTCATGGTCAACCCTAAATACATGCCGAATCCGGCGGACAGGGTCACCATGGAAACGCCGGCCGCACCGACACAAGCGAACATCACCCACAGGAGCCAGAAGGACCGGGTCCGGAGGCTTTGAAATGTGCTCAATGACATCAACCCGGCATTGGTGGTGCCAATGGGTGGAGGGGGGCTTGCGGGCGGCCGGATGAGCGGCGCCAGGCAAATCGCGGCAACGACCATGACGACACCCAGGGTGATCGCCATATCTGAAAAACCCAGACGGGCCAGTAGACGGTTGAACAGAGGGGCCATCAACGCCCCGGAGATACCGAAACACATGCTGACCAGCCCGGCATACAGACCTCTCCACTTCGGATACCACCGCTGCACCACAGTGAGGGTCGGTACATAAACGAACGCGGAGGAGGAACCCACCATGAACGCCCATCCATATACCCAGCGGATTCCCGTAGCGAAACTCACCAGCAGTGCGGCCGTTGAATAGAGCAGGGCTCCAATCACCGTCGTCCAGGCCGTACCGATACGTTCCTGGAGCCGGCCCACCAGAAACATGAAAATGCCCGCACCGGCCAGAACATAAAACAGGGTCTGACCGATGTCGGCTCGGCTGACTTGGAACGTATCCTGCCAGTAAGGGGCCATGACCCCGGGAAAACCGAAGATAAAAGATCCCGGGAGGAAAATGGCGGCGCAACTGGCAATCACCGCGGCCGGCCCTTTGAATCGAGAAGACATGGCGTGAGTCTCAATGCATTGGTTAGGTATCAGAAGATCTCGTCAAAAAACATCTTCATCTCATATCTATAATCCTTATTTTGAAAATGGAATCCGTATAACGACGATTGAAACAGGTAAGATGTCCGGAAAGGTAATGCCGGAATTCGTATTATACAAGGGACGAAAAGGGTCGTTTGATGGCTCGTTTTATGGTTCCGTCTCGCATCGTGTATGGACTTTGAGATGATTCGTCATTATGGTAACAACGATTTGGCCGAACCCGGATCTCGGCAAATTCACGAGAGGGTATTCTATCAGGGAATCGCCATGATCCCAAAAATTCAAGGGGCCGGGATTCGAGCGACATCGTCGCTTCCGATAATTTGTTTTAAGACTTTTTTTGTACACCTGACATGGAAAAAAGAAAACTTTTCGGCGACGGAATGAAAGAGCAGCTCCTGGCAAGTGCCCGAGATCGTGCCTACCGGTTCCGCTTGGTGGATGGTACGGTACGCGGGGTCGTCATCCACGGGACCCGGATGGTCAATGAAATGAGAGCCAACCATGAATTGGGCATCCTGGAAACCATGGTCCTTGGGCGTGCCTATCTAGGTATGGGGTTGATGACGGCGGAGCTAAAGGGGGCCGATCGGCTGGCGTTAAAGATCGAATGCTCCGGTTCGATCAAGGGGTTGGTTGTCGAAGGAAATGCTTTCGGAGAAGTACGGGGGTATCTGCTTCGGGTTCCGATCCCGATTGAACGGCCATTGGATAATTTTGACCTGTCACGATTCTTTGGGGCGGGTGTGTTGTCGGTGACCCGCCACTTGACGGAGGCCAAAGACCCGTTTACCGGCCAGGTGGCGCTAAAGTACGGGAACATCGCTCTGGATTTGGCCAATTACTACCTGGAATCCGAACAGATTCCCACGGCGTTCAACCTCAGCATCCAGTTGGACCGGGAGGGCCGCGTTGTCGGTGCCGGGGGGCTATTGCTGCAGGCGATGCCGGACGTTGATGAGGGGATCATTCCGGGTTTGGAATCCCGGGTGACGGATATGCCCTCTCTGGGAGAAGCATTTGAGGAAGAAAAAGATCCGCAAGGCATTGTAAACCACCACTTTCGAGCCTATGAACCGCGTTTTCTTGAGAATCGGCGCGTCGAGTTTATGTGCCATTGCGGTCGGGAAAGACTACAGAAACTACTGACACTCATGCCTGCCGATGAATTGGAAGATATCCTTGCAGAAGGCTCTTTCCCGCTGGAAGTACGCTGTCACCATTGCAATACACCGTATCATTTTAAGGAACATGAAATTCAGGACATGATTCGGCAACGGGCTTCCAGCGGTCGATCTGACCCGGATATTGCATGAACTTCTCCTTTTGGTGCAATGTCCGGGTTAAGGGTTAATCCTTGAACTCCGGCGACCGCTTTTCCAACAACGCCCGGATCCCTTCCTGGAAATTGGGATCCTGAAAGGCGATACCCTGATAGACCGCCTCTTTATGTAGAATGTCGGAAAGCGTGGTCCGACTAGCGCCGTCGGTGATTTCCTTGATGACCTTTAGAGGAACCCTCGGCATTCGGGCGATGCGGCGGGCGATGTCTATAACCGCGTCCATAAAGGAATCCTTCACCAGGACCCGGTTAACCAATCCCATCCTGCAGGCCTCTTCCGCACTCAATATGTCCCCTGTCATGAGAAGTTCCTTGGTTTTCGCCGGTCCCACGAGGCGATGCAGTAGATATTCCGCCCCCATACCGGGGTTAATCCCCAATCGTATGAACGTAAATCCCATGGACCCCGTCTCTGCTGCGAACCGCATGTCGCAGGCGAGGGCCAAACAGGCCCCGGCACCGATGGCAGCTCCGTTGATTGCGGCAATGGTCGGAATAGGCAGCCGGCGGACGGAAAGAAACGCACCGTAGAAATCATAAAGGGCTTTTTCAATCTCCAGGGGGGTGGATTCCACCCACCCGGGAAACATCTGAAGATCACCCCCTGCCGTAAACGCCGAGCCCGAACCGGTGACAACAAGGGCCTTGATGCTTTGAAGTTGGCTCACGCGATCGACGGCATCCCGAAACTCCTGGGCCATGGTGGTGTCCATGGCGTTTCGTTGCTCCGGGCGATTCAGAGACAGGAGACCGACATGCTTTTCCTGCTCCAATTTGATGGTGTCGTATGTGGTGATAGGAGTCATTGTATATCTTATCAAAAAGCAGAATCGCGCCTGAACAACCAGGCGCGATCAAAGCGGAACTTTCGTGAATTCATTCCATGTGAAGCGGTCAATGTAAGGGCGTAATATGCATTTGAAGGCCTCGCCATAAAATCAATGGGATCACTACTCTTCAGAGCCTTCGGTGTCCAGAGGTGACCCCACCGGGAAAGCCCGCTGGCCCAATTCTCGATCCATCATGAGAAGAGCCGATTTGTCATCTCCGATCATCGTCAATTCGTCTGTAATTTTGCCGGCTGTGGCTTCTTCCTCAATCTGTTCGTCGGAAAACCATGCCAGCAGGGGTTCGGATTGGTAGTCTTTCTCTTCACGGGCGATCGTCGTCAGATCGTTGATCGTGCCAGTGATAAATTGCTCGTGCTCAAGGGAATCTTTGAAGGCTTCCAGTGGGGAAGACCATTCCGTCTTCAGCTGTCGCAGATCTTGCAGGACAACGTTTCCACCACGGTCGATCAAATGCTGGTAAAACTTCATGGCGTGAATCATTTCTTCGTGGGCCTGGCAGCGCATCCAGTGTCCCATGCCGTCCAGGCTTGCCGATTCAAAGTAGGCCGCCATGGATAGATAATTATAATAGGATTCCAACTCATTTTTAATCTGGTTGTTCATGGCCTCGTTCAAACGATCCCCGATCATCGATGGTCTCCTTTCTCTATAGGTAGATCTCCAAACCGCAGTTCTAAACGACTCAAAAATAACATCGGATGAAGGCTTGTCAATTTGGGGTGGGTCCGTGATACCAGCGGTTGATGAGTGAGAACACGTCCTTCAGCGAATGTTACGCCGAAAAGATTTCATTCAACTCTCGGACAGCACTAACCCGTGTCCCAATGTCAACTAACCCCTGAAAAGATTTCATTCAATGCGGGTCAGATTTGTCGGCCGACTTCCTCGGCCTCACTCTGGGCAAACTGGATGGTGCGTGGGCTTTTGGCGTCTCCGATGACATGCACGTCGATGGGCCGGTCTTTGAACAACTCCAGTGGCTTTTTGATGGACGTCATGGCGTCGGACACCACCACCGTGTCAAAACCGTCGATTTCCAGAAGGTTGCCGTCGGAAAGAAATTTGACGCCGTGGGGGAGAAACCGTTTGATGGAAACCTTCTTGAACAGCTTAACCGGGTGGGCTTTCAACCGTTCCCGCAGGTAGAACCGGTCATTGCTCGACATTTCTTCCGCGAAGTGGGATTTTCGATGGAGCACCACAACTTGACATCCCAGCTCGGCCATATGATCGGCCACTACCAGGCCCGCCTGGTTGCCGCCCAGGACAATCGCGCTGTCGCCCGGTGCGGGATTGTTTTCGAGCACCTCGAGCATCGTGAAGACGTTCATTTGAGATTGGAAGAGACCTTTGACAAGAGGCACTTCCGGCATACTCCCGGAAGCCAATATTGCGATGTCCGGCGCTTCGGTGTCGATGATGTGTGCGTCAATCTGTGTGCCCAGTCGGATTTCCACGCCGAGACGGCCCAATTCCCGCTCAAGGTAGTCGACCAGGTCCATGATTTCACTTCTACCCGGGGGAATTGCCGCTGCGCGCGCCAGTCCTCCCACTCGGTGCTTCTCATCAAGTACGAGAACGTGGTGTCCCCGCAATGCCGCCATACGTGCTGCGGCCATGCCGGCCGGTCCCGCACCGATGACCAGCACTTTTCTTGGTTCTGGAGCGGCAGCCGGATCCCCCAGTAAATATTCTCTCCCCACCTCCGGATTTACCACACAGGAGCCGGGTTCCAACGCCAGTACGGCGTGGATGCACGCCAGACAGCAGCCGATGCAGGGCCGGATACGGGTTGTATCTCCGCTTTTGGCCCGGTTGGGCCAATCCGGATCCGCCAGCAGGGAACGACCCAGAGCGACGATGTCAGCCTGCCCTGCCTGGATAATGCGGTCGGCCATTTCGGGTCGCTTGATTCGCCCCGCGGTGATCACCGGAATAGACACCAGCGGCTTCACTCCCTCTGCCAGATGGACAAAACATCCCTGGGGGACATACATGGATGGAATGGTCAATTGGCGCGATCCATAGACCCCGGCAGATATATGTAGATAGGCCGCCCCTTCGGCAACCAGTATCGGGGAAAAGCGCTTGGCATCTTCCAAGGTCCATCCTCCGTCGACATAGTCATCGCCGTTTATACGGACGCCGATGGGAAAATCTGCCCCGGCTTTGCTCCGGATATCCCGGATGATCTCGAGAAAAAAACGGATACGGTTTTCAAATGGCCCCCCGTAAGCATCCTCTCGGATATTCGAGTTGGGGGAGAGAAATTGATTGATCAGGTATCCGTGGGCCCCGTGGATCTCTATAAAATCAAAGCCGGCTTCCCGGCACCGACGGGCGGCATCGCCGAAGGCCGCCACAATCTCGTCGATCTCCATCAACGTCAGGGCTTTGGGGATGCCTTTGACCACAGCGGGCGCCGGAATGGCGGATGGGGCCACTTTATAGTCATGGTAGGATTGACGACCCCCATGCATGAGCTGAACCCCAAAATGGGTATCATAGGGCCGAACCGCCTTAACCATGTGAGACAAAGACGGGATACAGCCGTCATCCCAGAGTGCCGGCAGATGTGGAAGTTCCACTCCGCTTGGATGTACGCCGCCTCCTCCGACCAGCATCATGCCAACACCGCCGCGGGCCCGCACCTTGAAGTACTCGATCAGCTGGTCGTTCACCCATCCCCGGTCGTCAACGCCGAAGTTGATGCTCATGGCGGACATGAGGAGGCGATTTTTGACCTTCAGGGTTCCGATACGGATGGGTTGAAACAGATGTTTAAAATGAGACATTATACTTTTTTTGTCAGAATAAGTTCATGCAATGTCCGGGCTAAGGACGTGCGGCAGCAGGGACTGTCGTCCCAGGGTTACTCGGGCCCGATCAAACGATGAGCCATGTTTTCGATTCGTGATGCCGCAGAAATTACGACATAATCCAATTTGCGCTGGAGTTCCCGCAGGGTCGAGGCACCGCCATAGGTCAACCCGGACCTCAGACCGCCGAGGATATCGGCAAGAATGTGTTCTTCGTTTTCGTTGTAGGGCACTTCGGTGGCCACACCTTCGGCCGTTTTCCAATCGGCCATGCCGCCATGGAAATCTTCCTGCACTTCACTGCTGGCCATGCCCCTGTAGACCTTGAACCGGATCTCCGTTCCGTCTTCGCATTGGCGTGTCAGCATCGGTCCCGGTGTCGGTCGAGTTCCGGCCAACATACTGCCGATCATGACGAAATCGGCACCAAAGGCAAGGGCTTTGACCACATCCCCCGGGGTGCGGATACCTCCGTCGGCCACAATGGAACGGTCCACCCGGGTGCAGTTGCGAATCGCGGTTAGATTGGGAACTCCGAACCCGGTTTTGATGCGGGTTGTGCAGACCGAGCCGCCTCCAATTCCGACCTTGACGATATCCGCGCTGCACGAGGCCAGATAATCCGCGCCGGCATAGGTGGCGACATTGCCGGCCATCAAACAGGAACTCTCACCGAGCATCTGTCGAATTTTTTTCAGGGTTTTCCCCACGTAGCGCGCGTGGGCGTGGGCCACGTCGACGTTGAACAGCGTTGCTCCGGCATCCCTCAACGCCTCAGCCCGCTCCAGGTCCTTGGCGGAGCATCCAATGGAAACAAACGCGGGATAGGCGCAGTCATTGAACATCGCCACATTCTCTTCGATAGTACAAAAGCGGTGCAATACACCGATGCCTCCCTTTGCGCCCATGAAATTGGCCATGTCCGACCCGGTAATCGTATCCATATTGGCCGACATGAGGGGCATGGCCAGGGTGAGTTTGCCACGGCGATCGGTAATAGAGGTGTCGACCACTTTTCGTGACTCCCAATGGTTGTAAGAGGGCACCAGCAATACATCATCGTATGTAATGGCGTCAGTCATGTTACCTCCCGGTTTCTGCGTATAAAATCGTGCAGCGATTTTATTACCCGATATGCGCCCAAAAAACCAGTATGCTCGGTTAGAATCCCGTAAAAAAGAACTAAGTTTCTTAAAAGGTCTTGACTTTGCGGTGGTCAACTCGTTATGAGTTTCCAGAAATTCATGTAACGCATTTGGAAAAGAGACTTGCGATATGACATTTGTATTTGTCACGAACCGTTTTTGGTACTGGTGGTACTCCAAGGAGGGCCACCGGTCTGGACTAGGCTAAACCGTTATCACCAAGGTTTAAAAGGACCGCGGGCCCCCAGCCCACGGTCCTTTTTTATTTTCAAGGGCTGTGGGGCAACCTGCGGCCCTTGTTTTTTGGGAGCACCCCCACAGACCCTAAAAATTCAATGATTCAGCCCGTATAAGGAGGAACCAACATGTTAATCGTCATGGAGCAGAAGGCCACAGAGGAGGAAATTGCGGCGGTTGTGGCGGCGGTTGAAAATCGAGGGTATCAGGCACGCCCGATCCCGGGCGGAGAGCGTACGTCCATCGGAGTGCTTCAAAACAAAGGAGCGGTTGATGCCTCCCTGTTTGCCGGATTAGACGGTGTCAAAGACGTCATTCCGGTGACGCGGCCCTATAAGCTGGTGAGTCGCGAGTTCAAACCGGAGGACACAGTGATACGTGTCGGGGATATTACGATCGGAGACGGAACGCTGACCATCATCGCCGGCCCATGTGCCATAGAGAGTGAAACCCAGGCCATGGCTACCGCCCACCATGTTCGGAAGGCCGGCGCGCACCTTTTCCGGGGCGGGGCATTCAAGCCGCGTACATCACCCTACTCGTTCCAAGGACTCGGAAAAGAGGGCCTGGAAATCCTGGCTCGGGTCCGAAGAGAAACCGGCATGCCGGTGGTGACCGAGGTGATGGATGAGGGGAGTTTTGATATCGTCGAGGCGTATGCCGATATCGTTCAGATCGGTACGCGAAATATGCAGAATTTCAGTCTCCTGAAGCGCGCCGGGAAGTGTAAAAAGCCGGTGATGCTGAAGCGGGGTTTGGCCGCCACCATCGACGAGTGGTTAATGGCCGCCGAATACATTCTCGAAGGCGGAAACGATATGGTCATTTTGTGTGAACGGGGCGTTCGAACGTTTGTTCATCACAGCCGGAATACCCTTGACTTGTCGGCGGTACCCTACGTTCGCAAAGAAAGCCATTTGCCGATCATCATCGATCCCAGCCACGCTGCAGGTCGTCGGGACCAGGTCATCCCGTTAAGCCGGGCTTCTGTGGCGGTGGAAGCGGATGGAATTATGGTGGAGGTACATCATCAGCCGGATCTCGCCCTGAGCGACGGTGCCCAGTCGTTATATCCGGAACAGTTTGAGGCCCTTTGCCGTGAGGTCCGGATCATTCATCAATCACTTTTTCCGGAAACAGAGGTCGCCGCGGCGGGTTGATCCGGGTTCACTGAGGTCATTCGTATGGAAACCAAACAGTTTCAAATTCATGGCGCGACTGGCGAGTCCACGATCTGTATCGGGGAGGGCCTGGATCAGGTACAACGGTACATTCCCTCTGGACACTGCCTGATCATCGCGGATCACAATGTCTGGACCCATCATCAAAAGCGCTTTCCGGATGTGACTGTCATTCGGCTCGATGCCAGTGAAAAGACAAAAAGCCTGACAACCGTCGAGAGCCTGTACAGTCATTTTTTAGAACATGGCGCGGATCGCTCCACATTTGTGGTCGGTGTTGGCGGTGGGGTGGTCTGCGACATTGCCGGATTTGCTGCTGCCACTTACATGCGTGGGCTGCGATACGGATTCGTGGCGACCACGCTGCTGGCCCAGGTGGATGCCAGCGTCGGCGGCAAAAACGGCGTCAATTTCCAGGGATATAAAAACCTGGTGGGTGTCTTTCGACAACCGGAGTTTGTTCTTTGTGACCTGACGATGCTCGAGACGTTGCCCGAGACGGAGTTGATCAGCGGTATGGGAGAGGTGGTCAAACATGCCCTGATCGCCGATGCCCCGCTCTTTGATTTTCTGGAACAGAACTCGCGAGGCGCTCTGGGGCTTGACCTGAACGTGATCCAGAGGATGGTGATCGATTCGGTGAGAATCAAGTCCACCGTCGTAGCAGAGGACGAGACCGAAAAAGGCATGCGTCGAGTTCTGAATTTTGGACATACCGTGGGACATGCGCTGGAAAAACTGACGCGGATCCAGCACGGAGCTGCTGTCAGTGTGGGGATGGTCGTGGCCTGTCGTATCTCCATGCTCAAAGGGTATCTTCCATCCGAAGACGTTCAACGGGTAGAGCGACTGCTTCAGGGGTTATCATTGCCGATTTCGACCTCGGAGACCATCGAACATATCATGGACGCCATCCGAAAAGATAAAAAGAGGGTCAGCGATCACATCCATTTCGTGCTGCTGAAACGGATCGGGGAGGCCACCGTCGAAGAGATCCCCCTGGTTGAATTAAAGGCCATGATTTCGGAGGTCATCGACGGATAACCGGTGGATTACGGACAGCAGCTCAGTATAATACGGGTATTTGGGGGATGATGTGCGGCGCGTCCCCCTTTTATAATGTACTTATAGCATTTGCTATAAAAACTGAGGGATTCCCTTGGTGTGTCTCCAGATATGTCTTAGGTTTATGTTGTCGTCCGAAGGCATATCCGAATCAGTGGTATTCTGAACGCCCCAGATCTTCTATCGATGACAATTTCACTTTGTTCGTTGACTTCTCTGCCGGAATCCCGAGGTGTAAGGAACGGGCACTGATGTCGGACAAATCCTAAAGCATACAGTGTGTCGGAGGGTTTCGATCATGAATCCAACATATATTCTTGCTCAACTGGAAAGCAGCCTGAAGGCCATCGCCTGCCGGGGATTGGGCGGGCGGGATCGAGCGGC